>JAESGK010000598.1_pt1 | contig 12908 bp, 8 predicted proteins | sample 9269681 | NCBI WGS metagenome assembly JAESGK01 (sample SAMN14515347, study PRJNA621673) | algae metagenome | isolation source: Timaviella obliquedivisa GSE-PSE-MK23-08B and co-occurring heterotrophs from... | place: USA: Grand Staircase Escalante National Monument, Utah | collected 2006-08-15
GGGAGTTCTTCCCGCAGAAAGAATACGACGAAGAGTATTAGAATAATGGGGGACAACAGTGATGGCCTCTGCTTTCGGGTGGGGGCCGTTGCTGTTTGAAGTGCCTTAAAAAAGACCGATATTTAGACTTCGTGAACAAAAAGCTCATCAACAAAATCCTCGTGGTGGCGTTGCACGTCTTTGGATGGGCATTGCTGTTCATGTTGCCGTATCGCATGCTCATACGCCGCGCGCAGGATCGGGGCATGACCAATCACGTGTTTGAACGTGGACATGTCATGCCGGCGCAACCGATCGGTGAAGGCGCTCCCGAGCTGCACATTACTACGCCCGGTAATATGCCAGCGGGCGCCTTTCATACACAAACGATCGCCGTCGACCCGATGTGGTTCCAGGTGGAAGCCATCACGACGAACATCCTGCTGGCCATTTTCTTCTATACCAACATGTTTGTGCTGGTGCCCAGGGTGCTGACACGACGCGGTTGGCGGGCGTATATGCTGTGCGTGTTACTGGCATTTTCAATCTATATCGCCGTGGGGTATATGATTCGGCTCAACATCATGCCGGAAGGTATATTCGTGCGCCCATTTGGCCCGCCATTGTTTATGGGGATGCCCAATTTCCTGATGGTGTTTGGCCTTAGCCTCGCCCTGCGCATCATGCAGGACCGATCGGATTTCGAAACCGGCCGCAAAGAGCAGGAGAACGAGAAACTGAAGTCGGAGCTTTCGTTTCTGCGCTCGCAGGTGAGCCCACACTTCATGTTTAACGTACTGAACAGCCTGGCATCGCTGGCGCGGAAGAAGTCAGATCGGGTCGAAGACGCGATCATTCAACTGTCGCAACTGATGCGGTACAGCTTGTACCACACCGATAAAAAGGTGACGCTGGAGCAAGAGGCGGAGTATCTCAATAATTATATAGAGCTTCAGAAACTGCGGTTTGGCGCATCGGTCGAGATGCGTTTCCACGTGGACATCGTGCGACGCGATGTAATGATCGAACCGATGCTGCTGGTGCCCTTTGTAGAGAATGCGTTTAAGCATGGCGTGGGTTTGATGGCCAGCCCCGTCATTATCATCATGCTCAAAGCCAACGACGACAACATACACTTTGCCGTGCGGAACAAATTTAATGCGTCGCCTTCGGAGATCAAGGATGCCAGCTCGGGCATCGGTCTGCAGAATGTAAAGCGCCGGTTGGATCTTTTGTACAAAGATCATTACACCCTGAATATTTACGCGACAAAGGAAAACTGGTTTATTACAGAACTAACCATCAGCTACCATGATGACCTGCCTGGCAATCGATGATGAACCCCTGGCATTGGATCTGCTGGAGGACAACATCAAAAAGATCCCTTTCCTGAAGCTTTTGAAAAAGTGCGCCAATGCACTCGAAGCCAATGAATTTCTACAGTCGCAGCCGGTAGACCTGTTGTTTCTGGACATTCAGATGCCAGGTCTGACGGGTATACAATTTTTGCAGGGGCTCTCCAGGACGCCACCGCTGGTGATTTTTATAACAGCGTACGAGCAGTATGCACTAGAAGGGTACTCGTTGGATGTAATCGACTATTTGTTGAAGCCGGTTTCATTCGAGCGTTTCTTAAAAGCTGTCAACAAAGCACACGATAAGTTCATGGTGAGTCGCACGCCTGCGCCACCGGCACCGTCGGCTGCGTATATGTTTGTGAACTCGGAATATAACCTGGTGCGCATTGACTTTGCGGAGGTGGCGTATATTGAAGGGCTAAAGGATTATGTGAAGATCTACATGATGTCGGCGACACGGCCCGTAATCACGCGGATGAGCATGAAGTCGTTGGAGGATATTTTGCCGGCAGAGCAGTTTGTGCGGGTGCATAAATCTTTTATTGTGTCAATCAGTAAGATCACGTCGATTCGGAAAGGGAGGATTGCTTTATTAAAGGAGCAAATTCCGATTAGCGAGCATTATCGGGAGAACCTGTATCGGTTTATTGATCCGAAGAATTTGGCTTAGACAACCCCGTTTTTTTAAACTACAGGCTACGCGAAATACTTTATCTTTGCGGAATGAAGTTTGAGCAGTACCGCATTTCTGACGCCATAAAGAGCCGGCTGGCTGAACTTGGGTTTAAACGCCCGACGGACATTCAGTTCAAGGCGATACCGCCTATTTTAAATGGTGACGATGTGCTGGCCATTGCCCAGACGGGTACCGGTAAGACGGCCGCCTTTGTTATCCCCGTGTTGCATCTACTGGTAGAGAATAAGCATTACCGTGTTGGCAGGTACCAGGTGAAGTGTCTTGTCATGGTGCCCACGCGCGAGCTGGCGGTGCAGATAGCCGAGGTGTTCCATGACATTGGTAAAAACCTGGATGTTAACATTGTCGGTATATTCGGCGGAGTAGAACAGGAGGAGCAAATCCGGCAGTTGGAAAAGGGGGCGGATGTGCTGATCGCGACACCCGGTCGGATGTTCGACCTGATCAACCAGCAGAAGATCGATCTGGCCACACTGAAGACCCTGATTCTCGACGAAGCGGATCATATGTTGGATCTGGGCTTCCTGAAAGATATCCGCGATGTGCAAAAGCATATTGGTCACCGACACCAGACGCTGTTTTTCTCGGCTACGATAGATGCCAGGATTAAAGAAACAGCCTACTCGATTGTGCGTAATCCTATTCGGATACAGATATCGCCTGAAGACCCGGTTTCAAAGAATGTGAGCCATGGGGTGGCTTTTATCGAGATGGATGACAAACGCTTCTTTCTCGAGCGTTTTGTCCGCCAGCATGAAGGCAGCAAGATGCTGGTGTTTGTCCGCACCAAGGTGCGGGCTGAGCGTGTAGCAGCAGCGATGCAGCGCGTGAATATCGCTACACTAACCATGCACGGGGGAAAGGAACAGGGTGATCGCCTTGCGGTCATGGATGAGTTTAAGAAAGGTCAGGTAAGAATACTGATCACAACAGATGTGAACGCGCGGGGCATCGATATACCGAATGTTGACTACGTAATTAATTACGATTTGCCGGATGAGCCAGAGAACTATGTGCACCGCGTAGGCCGTACGGGACGCGGCGTGCAGAAAGGAAAGGCTATATCGTTTTGTAGTACGGAGGAAAAGCCGGTGCTGGAAGAGATACAGGAATATCTGGGTAAGCCCATCGAAGAGCTGGCGATCAATAAAGCGGATTATCAGGGGATTGTAGACGCTTCCGAAGAGATACCCGCAGATACGAACTGGCGGAAGCTTATTGCGGATCATAACAAGCCCACCGAGTACGCCGGGAAGAAGCGGAAAAAAAAGAAGAAATAGTAGTATAAGTTTTGGCGTCAGCTAGCCCTGAAAGGGCGGGATACAAATAGCCCAGGCTGAAGGCCTGGGAAATAGACAATATAAATGATACACAAGCCCCGAAGGGGCGTAACAGTTCGAGGCACGCGCGTGTCCGATGTGTTACGCCCTTTCAGGGCTATTTCATTTTTATTCCACGGTAACGGTGTGATTTAATGAATTATATCCCGTCGCAGCATCCCACGTCCCGTTGTTCGCCAGGCGTATACTATACTCAGGCCTTTTATTGATGGCCGTGCCGGCGTCGGGCAAGTTTAGATACAACGCCCACGTACCGGCACTTAGACCCGCTTCCAAATTCTCTTCAATTGTATTCGTCCCCGGGAACCAGCGACGAATGTCGGTGGCCAGTGTACGTACAACAACCTCACCCGTAGTCGTGTTCTTTAAGATCAGCTGTACGGGGCGGGCTTTGAAGGGCGAGGTGAAGCCATTGTTCTCGATGATGAGCTTGATGGCGATCTCGTCGTCTTCCATGATGGTGGTGGAATATGTGCCGCTTGTAAGCGTGAACCGGTAGCCCAATCGCTTCTTGATGTTTTCCATGCAGCCGCCGGTGACCCAGTCGTTGTTGACTTCGTTGTTGTAGTCCATGTTAAGATAGCTATAGTGCAGATCGCTCATTTCTTTTTCGGCTTTGCCGGCGGGGGCGCAGTCGTTTTGCGGACTGTAGCCGTCGCTGCAGGTCTCGCCGCCTACGACGACATATTTGCTGTCGTCGGCAAAATACTTGCGGAGTACCGAGGTGGCACTGGTGCGCGGTGAGCTGGAATTGCCATAGTCCTCAAACGTGCCGAAGTCGGTGTCGCTGGCCAGGAAGCAGTCGTTGTGATAGCCGATGCGGGCTTTGTCGGTTTCGCTGAAGGCCTCGGTTTCGGTTAGCGGCGCTACGTTGGTAAGGGCATTGATGCCGTCGTTATGGCGTTGTTTGAACTGCGGGTAACGCACTTGTACCATGATGTTTTTTGGTGTGGCGTCGAGCATCGCTTGCAATACTTCAATGCGGTCGGTCCAGTTCTGGTCGAGTAGTTTGCCCTGGTCATTGTCGGAAGCATCACCGAAGTAGTCACTATAATAGTTCTCGCCCCAGGTGCCAAAGAAGCCGAGCTGTACGCAGGCGATGACATCGGCATTTTCTTGTAACAGGGGTTTAAGCTGACCAATGTGACCGAGTACCGTGGCTTTGGAGGCATCGCCGTACGGCGGACAGATAAAGGACTCGGGACAGTTGCCGGCAGTGGCCGTGACTGTATAGGTAAAGCGTGGGATCAGCTTGACGCCTGCCTCGCGGGCCGCGGCGAAGTCGGCACGTACCTGGGTGAGGAACGATTCTTCTAAAGGCGCGGCATTATAGGTGTCGAGAATGAAATAACGAAAGACAAGTGTGCTAACAACGGAGTAGCTGGCGCCATCGGCCGACTGTGATGTGCGATACGTGGCGAGCTCGTCGGCATCGAGGGGAGAATAGTCGCTGGCGCGGGTTCCGGAATAGTGATAGAAACCGCGTTCAGGGTTGGGAAAGTCGTCCTGGCTGGCGACATACGTGACGGTGGTGGGCTCATCGTCGTCTTGGTCCTGGGACCCTTTATCATCCGAAGAGCATGCTGCGGCCAGCAGGAGGCCCAGAAAGAGCAGGTCTATTTTCATAACAGTGTTTTGGGTTAGGCGTGGATAATTTGGTTTAATCTTTCTTTTCCTTGTTTACTGATCGTAAAACGAAATTAAAAACAATATTATTTCTTTTATTTGATTGTTTTAATAATTTTATAACAACAAAGAAAACCTTTTGTAAACATTGACCATCCTAACCCTAATAAACCTATGAAACTGCGATTTGTTCAGTCTTTTGCCGTGTGGAGCAAGGCTTTGTCGCTGGCCGGCCTGGTGGCGGTAGCGGGAGCTTGCGGTGATGACGACGAAGGCGCCCCGAAGTCGGACTTTATCTATGAGTCGGACGAGCGCACGGTCACCTTTATCAATTTATCAAAAGGTGCTACTGCTTACCATTGGGATTTTGGCGACGGCGAGACTTCTACCGAAGAGAACCCGGTGCACGAGTACCCAGCCTTCGGTGTTTACACAGCCTACCTGACGGCTACCGGCCCCGGTGGCGAAACGCTGTCGCTGCCGGACGAGATGACGCTGGCTAAAAAGTCGAACGTTGTGATTGATGGTGACCTGGCCGAATGGGCGGATATACCTGTCTCGACCGAGAACGGTGATGGGACTGTTACAAAAGTCAAGGTCGACTACGATGGATTAAAGATTTACTTCTATGTAGAAGGAACGGCCGACATGCAGGGCTTTTTTGACATCTACCTGAACGTGGACAATGATTTTTCAAAGGGCTTTAATACGGGACAGTATCCAAATGCCATTGGTGCCGAATTTCTGCTAGAAGGGAATTTAGCAGGTGACCACGATGCCATTCTATATGGCTTTGATTTCGGCAACAACGACAATGACCTGTTTGATTTTAATGTTGAATCACCAGTAGCCGATTTTGGATCGGGCTTCGTAGTGTCGTCGGATCTGAAAGACATACCGGGTGGCGGCAAGGCGCTGGAATTCTCCATGCTGCGGGCAACGCTGACAGGGTTGGCGCCGGCAGGCTTTACGTATGCCATCCAGGATTTGCTAAATTGGGGTATGGTGGGAAGTATACCTGTAGCGGGTAAGCCGGCCTCTACCACACAGTTTGTAGACCTCACGAAGTAGTCCATAGATATTAGTATATTCCGGAAATAGAGATTCGAGATGAAGAGTTTGTCGCGTAGAAATTTTATCAGGCAGTCGGCAATGGTGGGCGCAGGCGTGGCATTGCTACCATCGACATTATTATCCAAAGAAAAAGACCCGGTTAAAGTGCGGCTCGGTTTTATCGGAGTTGGCTTGCGGGGACAAGGACATTTAGAATTGGCACTGCACCGCGCCGACGTGGAAGTAGTCGCAATTTGCGATGTCCAACAACGTATGATCGACATGAGCAAGGAGCTCATCACCAAGTCGGGCAAGCCGATGCCGCAGATTTTCTTTGACGGACCCTATGGCTATAAAAAGCTGTTGGAACGAAAAGACATCGACGCTGTCATTATTGCCACGCCATGGGAGTGGCACACTGTGATGTGCCTGGATGCGATGAACGCCAAAAAGTATGTAGGCTGCGAAGTGATTACGGGTATGACTGTCGAAGAGTGCTGGGAATTGGTGCATACCTCCGAGCGCACGGGCATGCCATTGATGATGCTCGAGAACGTATGCTATCGCCGCGATGTGATGGCGGTGCTCAACATGGTGCGGCAGAATGTCTTTGGCGAAGTGATACACCTGCAAGGCGGCTACCAACACGACCTGCGCGCGGTGAAGTTTAATAATGGCAAGGACCCCTATGGTGGGGGTGTTGAGTTTGGCGAGAAGGCTTTCTCGGAAGCCTCCTGGCGTACGCAACACTCCGTCCTGCGCGACGGCGATCTATACCCTACGCACGGACTGGGACCGGTAGCCATGATGATCGACATCAACCGCGGCAACCGCCTGACGGAGCTGGTGTCGTATTCGTCGAAGGGCCGTGGGCTTCATGACTATATTGTAAAGAACGCGGGCGAGAATCATCCCAATGCCAAGGTAGGATTTAAGCTCGGCGATATTGTTACCACGATGATCAAGTGCGCGCGGGGCGAGACGATCTTGCTGCAGCACGACACGAACCTGCCACGGCCCTACTCCTTAGGCTTCCGCGTGCAAGGAACAAATGGATTGTGGATGGATGTCAATAACTCCATCTATGTCGAAGGAAAAAGCAAACCGCACGAGTGGGATGACGCGCAGTCGTGGCTGGATAAATATGATCACCCGCTGTGGAAGAAATATGGCAACGATGCCTCGGGTGCGGGGCACGGCGGCATGGATTGGTTTGTCATCAATGCGTTTATCGAAGCGGTGAAGCGGAAGACGAATACGCCACAGGATGTTTACGATGCAGTAACGTGGAGTGCCATCACGCCGTTGTCTGAGACATCGATACGCCTGGGCGGTGAGACGGTGGAAATCCCGGACTTTACGCAGGGGCAGTGGATGTATCGGAAGAATGAATTTGCAAGAAATGATGACTATTAAATAAATGAATTATCTGGCGCAAGTATTAGCACCAAGCGTTAGCGGAGGTGCGGTACTTGCGCCTGAAACTGCCGCCAGTCTCCAGACTGGCGTTTTGTATTTAGTGATGTTATTCCGATAAGAGATAGATCGCAATCAGCGCCAGCACAATCCCAAACATCAAGCTCGGTCCCGGAACCACCGTATATACAATCAACGACAGGATCACGGTCAGGATAGGCGACAGTCCCGTGAGCGGAACCACAATGATCGCTTTGCCATAACGCAACGCATACACCAGCGTCAGCGCCCCAATAGAATTTAGTAAGTGCACCCCCCCGGCCAGGTATGGCCCTTTCCAGCCCCAATAGATCGGCCGGGTAAGATCGGTCATGCCGATGGCGAGCGGGACGAGGAGCAGCGCGCTCACGGTCATATAAAAGAAGATGCTTTCCGATTGCATGGTGGCATTGGAGAACTTCATGGCGTACGCCTGTATTCCCCACATACAAAAAACAATTAATGCCAGCCAGATCCAGCGGGTGCCCGAAGCTATACCGGTGGCTTGGGGTGAGTAGGAAAGAAAGAAAATGGCGACCAGGGCAATGGCGATGCCGGTCCATTGACGGGTGTTGCCGCGCTCGCGTAGGAAGAGCGTGGAAAGAAGAATTGTAACGATGGGAAACAATGAAATGAAAGGAAAAACAATATAAGCAGGGCCTTCGCGAAGGGCGAGGAAGAGGATCAACTGCCCTCCCGCGCCCAGGAGGCCTATGAGCATGCCCAGACCCATGGATCGCATGTCGGTTTCGAGCTTCCAGCGGACGATGTAAAGTGCCACTAATGCGCAGGGGATCATGGAGATGGCCCAGGCTACGTAGCCCAGCGTGGCAGGAAAACCTGCCTTTTCGGGGATCTCGATAAAGGCGCCCCAGACACCCCAAAAGAGGGTGGTGACGAGTGCGTATCGAAACCAGGGTTGTTTTAGAATCATAAGGTTTTAAAGATGAAAATGAGGTTATTGGTAATAATAAGAAATTTTAATTTGTGTTTTTGTAATATTTCGAAAGTTTATACATTTACTTAAACTTACAAAACCCAATACCTATGCCTATTCTTTTACTAAAAAAACTTCCCTGGGGAGTGTTTTGCTTTTGCCTGCTGGCGGCATTTGCTGCGCAGGCTCAGGTCAGGACCGTCCGGGGGACTGTCCGGTCTATTGACGACAACAGTCCCTTGCCGGGTGTCAATGTGCTGATAAAAGGTACGATAAAGGGAGCGACCACGGATGCCAACGGTGTGTACTCGCTGGAGGTAGGGAATGATGCCGACGTGTTGGTCTTTTCGTTTATCGGCTACCAGTCGGAGGAGGTCACGGTCGGGCAACGGACTGCAGTAGACATTACGTTGACGCAATCCATGGACGAGTTGACGGAAGTGATCGTTGTGGGGTATTCGGAAAAAACGAAGCAGGAGATCACCGGGGCGGTCGTGAATGTTTCAGCGGAACGGCTGAAGAGCGTGACCACGTCGAGCGTCGAGAGCTTGCTCCAGGGAAAAGTAGCGGGCGTGCAAGTGTCGACGTTGTCGGGTGCGCCGGGAAGCATACCGCAGGTTCAGGTCCGCGGCGCATCGTCTATGGGCGCCAGCCGTGGGGCGCTGGTGGTGGTAGACGGCATTGTCGGCGGTGCCTATAACCCTAATGATGTGGAGAGTATCACCCTGCTGAAAGATGCCGGTGCAACGGCCCTTTACGGGTCGCGCGCAAACTCGGGTGTGTTGATCATAACAACCAAAAAAGGTATCTCTGAAAAGCCGGTTATCACATACAAAACCACACTGGGTACGCGTAAGATTACCACGGGCAATTTTGAGATGATGAATACCGAAGAGCTCTATGAAACTGAGCGGGCCATGTTTCCGGGATCAGCCCAGTTTCTGGCACTGCGCCCACGGACGCTGCTGGAGCGGGATTATGACTGGGTGGATCTTTCGTATAAGGATGCCTTCGTGCAGAACCACAATGTTTCAGCCCGTGGCAAATCGGGCAAGGTAGGGTATTACCTCGCCGGCGACTTCTATGACGAAGAAGGCACCTTGCTGACCACAGGGTATAAACGGTTTAACTTCCGTTCGAACCTCGATTTCGAATTGTCCAGGAAAATAAAACTCACGACGAACCTCAACATTACCCGCGACAAGACTAATAACTCCCATTGGCGTTGGCCCTATCAGCCCTTTTTATACCTACCGTACGATTCGCCGTACGATGAGGATGGCAACATTCGCTACGTCGATGCTACCACACCTGGATTCCTGTCACGTGATAAAAACAATATATTACAGAGCGCTCAGTATAACGACTATACCGGTAAAAGCTTCAGCCTGAACGGTGATGCGATTCTGACCGCGAATGTTACGCCGTGGCTGACGTTGCAGTCCCGGAACCGTTTTGCCTATGCCAGCTACCGCAGCGACACGTACGAAGATGTAAAGACGATTGAAGGCGCTGCGTATGACGGGGTCCTGGCATACGACATATCTGACTCGTACAGCCTCATTTCGACAAACCTCATCCGGCTGCAGCACGATTTTGGTGAGCACCACCTCGGTGGCTTCGTTGGCTTTGAAGGACAATACTCAGAATCTGAAAATGCTGCCGGTAACGGCATTGGTGTGCCGTCAGGCATTAAGGTTCCGTCGGCGGTGGGTACGCCGCAAGATATCAACGGCACGCATGCTGAAGGTCGGGCAATGTCGTATCTGGCCGAGGTCAATTATGACTATAAAGACAAATATTTTCTGACAGGCTCTTTTCGCCGCGACGGTGCTTCTGTGTTTGCGATCGATAAGCGTTGGGGATCTTTTGGCGCTGTATCGGCCTCGTGGATCATCAGCAGCGAAGACTTCTTTAGTGGTATTAAAGATCAGGTAACGTTCGCCAAGCTCCGCGGCAGCTTTGGCATCGTGGGGAACGATAACATTCCCGCCAACAACGATGTCGGTGTGTACGACTTCTCGTATCAGTACAACGGCGGCACGGCAGGCTATCCCATCAATATACCGAACCCGGTTTTGGCGTGGGAACAGACCAAGACGTATGATGTCGGCCTCGAAGTGGGATTGTTTAACAGGATCAACGTGGCGATCGATGGGTATATTAAAGATACCGACCGCCTTTTGTTGTGGGTGCAGCAGCCGCCTTCCCAAGGTATTGCCCGCGTGTTGCGCAATGCTGGTCGCCTGAAGACCCGGGGTATTGAGCTTGGCATTGACGGCGATGTAGTGCGTGCGGGCGACTTTCGCTGGAATGTAGCCTTTAACATCGGTACTGCCGCCAACGAGGTGAAGGCATTGGCCGATGATGGCATCACACAAATTTTCCGCAGCAACGACGGCGTGAAACAGGTCATACAAGTCGGGGAAGACGTTAACTCCTGGTATCTGCCCAAGTGGGTAGGGGTGAATCCGGAGAATGGTGATCCGCAGTGGCAGACTACCGAGCGCGATGCGAATGGTAATATCGTGGGTTACGGCGTTACCAACCAATACGATGTAGCGTCGCGGTCGGAAAACCTGCAGATTGTTGGGTCGGCTACGCCCAAGGTGTTTGGTGGCCTCAGTACGACGTTTACGTATAAAGCGTTTACGCTCAACGTATCATCGTCCTATCAATACGGCAACGATGTTTACCACAGCACGCGTGAGTTTGTCGATGCCGATGGCGCTATGTTCAATTTTAATATGATGAAGCTCGATGACGGCTGGTCGCGTTGGCGGCAACCCGGCGATATTGCCACACATCCTAAACCGATGTTTGGCGGTAATAACAACTCCAATAAAGCGTCGTCACGTTACCTGGAGGACGGCGGTTTCTGGCGTATCCGAAACGTCACCCTCAACTACAACCTGCCGGTAAACCTGCTGTCAAAGCTGAAACTATCGGGTGCCAACATCTATGTCTCGGGTGACAACCTGTTCACTTTTACCAAATTCTCGGGGCTTGACCCGGAGGTGGCGGGTTATTCTGACGATGCCCGTGGTATCATGGCCGGCCTGTCGTATTTCAAGTATCCCATCAGCAAACAGTATCTCGTAGGTATTCAGATCAGCTTTTAACCCCGAACCCACATGAAACTCAAACTATATTTTGCTGCCGCGTTGCTGACGCTCAGCGCCTGCGACCTGCAGGTCGATCCTTTCAACGGCGTTACCAAAGACAACTTGCCCTCCGTACCCAATGCGTTGAAGTATGCCACCGACGGTGCCTACTCGCTCATGAAAGATCAACTAGAGTATAAAGGCGCGTTCGACTTTCGTAGTACATACGCGCGCAACCTGCACATGATGCTGGAATACCCCAGCGACAACGTAACGCTGAGCGGCACCACCGAAGATCCGCTGTTCTTATCGGCCACCCGGCAGCATTATCCGGGGATGGAAAATGCGACGTATGTGTGGTACGTAGCGTATAAGATCATCAACTCCGTGAACCAGAATATCGAATCGGTTACAGAAGGTCAGGATGCTGCCAACGACTATCTGTTGGGCGAAAACTACTTCTTGCGGGCAATGGCTTATACCGACCTGCTGCGGCTTTTTGCGAAACCCTATACACATGGTACCGGTAACAATGGCGTCGTGCTGCGTCTCGCCAGTACAGACCCTGCCAAGATGCCGCGGGCGACGGTAGGCGAGTCGTATGACCAGATAGTAGCCGACCTGGAGAAAGCTGCCGCGTTGATGGAGAACGGAGAGCGTCGCGGCGTGGAGTATGCTTCTAAAGAAGCGGCCTGGGCGTTGCTGTCGCGTGTGTACCTGTATATGGATCAATATGATAAAGCGATTGAATATGCTAATAAGACTATTGCCTCGCCACTGGTGGCGCTGACGCCGAAAGAAAATTACGTGGATATGTTTTGGAATACGCCCAAGTATTCAGAGTCAATCTTCGTGATAAAGCACGCGTTGCAGGATGATCTGGGTGATGGATCTATTGGATCGATGTACCTGACCGATGTCAAAGGTTGGGGAGAGGTATATGTGTCAGAACCGCTGCGGTTGTTGTTGGAGCAGCATCCGGAGGATGTTCGCAACACGTTGATCAGGCCGCAGTATGAAGAAGACGGTGTGACGGTCGCTGAGCGTAACGGGATTCCGAAATACTTTATTACAAAGTTCTCGTACCAGGATGGTATTGTGACGCTGAGCTCGCCGCATGTGGTGCGGTTGGCAGAGATGTATTTGAATCGCGCGGAGGCGTATGCAAAGAAGGGGCAAGACCAGTTGGCGTTGGATGACATCAATATCATTCGTACACGCGCCGGAATTGCAGCGGAAGATTTGTATACCCTGGGTGACCTGCAAGGAGCTTCAACGGTGTTGGGTGCAGTGTTGCAGGAGCGGCATATGGAACTGGCATATGAAGGCCACCGGGCCGTTGATGTATTCCGGAATAAG
>JAESGK010000599.1_pt1 | contig 12871 bp, 8 predicted proteins | sample 9269681 | NCBI WGS metagenome assembly JAESGK01 (sample SAMN14515347, study PRJNA621673) | algae metagenome | isolation source: Timaviella obliquedivisa GSE-PSE-MK23-08B and co-occurring heterotrophs from... | place: USA: Grand Staircase Escalante National Monument, Utah | collected 2006-08-15
GCTCGCGCTGACCGCGCCGGGCGCGATCGACGTGACCACCGCGACCAGCGGCGCGACCACGCAGGCGACCTCGTCGGCCGACACGCTGTCGATCACGACGCTGAACTCTGGCGGCACGGCGACGCTCTCCGGCCGCGACGGCGTCACGCTCGGCAGCGCGACGACGACGCTCGGCGACCTTACGATCGGCTCGAGCCTTGCCGGCATCACGGCGGCGACGCTTGCCGCATCCGGCGCGGCCACCCTGTCCGCCTCGCAGGCGATCACCATCGCCACCCTCAACAGCGGCGGGACCAGCACCGTCCAGTCCTCGACCGGCGCGATCGACCTGACGACGCTGAATGCCGGCGGCACCGCGCAGGTCATCGGCGCGACCACGGTCTCGCTCGGCACGGCAACGACCTCCGCCGGCGACCTGCGGGTGATATCGACCGGCGGCGCGATCGCGGCCACGCGCCTGACAAGCGCCGGCGGCGTCGAGGCGACGGCGCAAGGCGCGGTCACGATCGGCGTGCTGACCGCCGACGGCGCTGTCGATGCGACCGCGAATGGGGGCGCTCTGCGCATCGACACGCTCTCGTCGGGCCAGATCGCGACGCTTATCGGCTCGGCCGGCATCACGCTCGACAGTGCGCAGACGCGTACCGGCTCTCTGGTCGCCTCGGCGTCGGCCGGCGGCATCCAGGCGCGGTCGCTGAACTCCGCCGACCGGCTCACGCTCACCGCGCGCGACCTGATCGCGCTGACCGAAGCGACGAGCGCCAGCGAAACTTCGATCGTCGCGACGGCCGGCATCGTTCGCGCAACGACTCTGCGCTCCGGCGCGACGATCACGGTGGACGGCGCCGGCGGCGTCGATCTGCAATCGGCCCTGACGACGCTGGGCGATGTCGTCCTGCGCTCGTCCAATGCCGGTCTCGCGCTCGGGGCCGTCACGGCCGCGCGCGACATCGCGCTGCTGGCCCAGGGCACGATCGCGGCGAATTCGCTGGTGGCAGGCCGCGATCTGAGCGCGACCTCGCTGGGCTCGACACTCGCCATCCAGGCCTTCTCGGCCGGCCGCGACATCGCGCTCTCGGCCAATGGCGCGATCGCGCTCGACGACGCCTCAGCAGGCCGCAACCTCTCAGTCACCTCCGGCGCGGCCGCTGTCACGCTTCGCTCGGCCCGCGCCGGCGGAACGATCGGGCTCGATGTGTCCAGCCTTCTCACCGTCACCTCCCTGCGCTCCGGCGGCGCCGCGACGCTATCGGGCGGCGCAGTGTCGATCGGCGAGCTGATCGCCGGCGATACAGCGACGCTGCGCGGCGTCGGCGCGGTCAGCCTCGGCAGCGTCTCGACGCTGCTCGGCGACATCGCCATCGCCTCGACCGCTGGCCGGATCGACGCAACCAGCCTCGACGCAGCCGGCGCGCTGGCGCTGCAGGCGGCAGGAACCGTCCAGGTCGGGACCGCGCGCAGCGCCGGCGCGGCCGGGATCGTCTCCACCGCCGGCGACGTCACCGTCGCGCGCCTGAGCGCGGGGCGCGATGGCCGCCTCGTCGCCGACGGCGCGGTCCGCCTCGTCGATGGCGGCAGCGGCGGGTCGCTGACGCTCGCCTCGGCCAACAGCCTCGTCTCGATCGGGACAGCGGGCGCCCTCAGCGACCTCTCGGTCACGGCCCAGAGCATCGTCTTCGGCACGCTCGACGCCGGCCGCGATGCGCGCCTTGCCAGCGCAGGCGCGATCGACGGCGACAGCATCGTCGCGACGCAGACGCTGACCGCGCTTGCGGGTGCAAGCGGAGCCGGCTCGATCAGGATCGCGGTCGGGGCTGCGCGCAACAGCGCCTTCACCGCGCCCGACGAGGTGCGGCTCGGCCGCTACGGCGCGGGCGACAGCATCGTCATCCTCGGCAACACGATCGTCTCCAACATCGTGCAGCTGGCCGGGGCTTCCGGCGGACCGCTCGACGTGACCATCGCCGGCTCGCGCGGGCGGACGGCGGAGCAGGTCACGCTCTCGGTTGATACAGCTTCGTTCCGCACCACGCGATTCGAGACGGTGGACGGCGCGCTGACGACGACGGCGCAGCGCTTCGACCTGTTGCAGGCCTTCGTGCCCGGGGCGCTCAGACTCGATGCGCCGGGCCTGCGGCTGCTTGCCAACAACCGCAGTCCCGCCCCGCTGACCGGCTTCGATGTCCAGCTCTATCAGCGCAACCGGCCCTTCTTCGTCTCGCTGAACGGTGGTAGCCTCACCACCAACGCCATGATCATCCGGTTCGACTCCGATCAGATCAGCATTCCTGGCGGCAATGGCGGGGAACCGGAGGTCTCGATGGCGCGCGACATGCCACGTCTGAGTGCGTCGATGCTGACGGGCCCGAGCTTCGGCGAGACGGCGCGCAGCTTCGTGCTCGACGAAACCGGCCGCTGGCGCAGCAACGATCCCGAGACCACCGCCAGCGTGGGCGGCGGCGTCGGCACACGGGTCAATCTCGCCGGAGGCGAGGAGCAGCCTTGAGCGCCTGGATGCGCCTGCGGGCCCGCCTCAAGGCGGGTCCGATCGTTCCACTGCTTGCGACCGCCCTGCTCCTGTCCGGCGCGGCGCCCGCGCTCGCGCAACTGACGACGCGCACGCTCGAGACGGAAGCCGAGCGCCAGCGGCTCGACCTCGAGCGGCAGGCGACGCCGCCGCGCCAGCGCGGCCCCGGCGTGATCGCACCCGACCGACCGCCGCCGCTGACCTTTCCGGCCGGCGGCGCGACCGTTTTGCTGAAGCAGGTCGAATTCGGCCCCTCGGCTTTTCTCAGCGAGGCCGAACTCGACGCGGTCCGCCAGCGCTATCTCGGCAGGACGGTCGATCTCGCCGCGATCGGCGAACTCGTGCAGGCGGTCAACGATCTCTATGCCGGCAAGGGCCAGGTCACGGCGAGCGCGATCCTGCCGCCGCAGAAGCTCGATGGCGGGACGCTCAAGGTCAGCCTGATCGAGGGCAAGGTCGGCGCGATCAGCGTCACCGGCGCGGTCCAGTCTTGGCCCTGGTATCTGCAGTCGCAGATCCCGGCGCGCCCCGGCGAGGTCGTCGATGCGCCGGCGCTCAACCGCTCGGTCTCGATCTTCAACCGGGTCAACGAGGTGCAGTTGCGGGCGCAGCTCCGCGCCGGCAAGGAGTTCGGACTGACCGATCTCGAACTCGTCGCGACCGAGCCGCCGCGCAACCTGGCGCAGATTTCCTGGGACAATCAGGGCGTGACCTCGACCGGGCGCTATCAGGGCGTGCTGTTCCTGAAACATCACGGCCTGCTCGGCATCGACGACCGGCTGATCTTCTACGGCTCACGCTCGCGCGGCGGCATCCTCGGCAGCCTGAGCTACGGCATCCCGGTCTCGCCCTTCGGCACGCGGCTGGGCGTCAGCTATACGCGCTCGGCCTTTCGCATCGTCACCGGCCCAAGCCGGGAACTCCGGCCTGAAGGCATCTCCGAGAGCGGCGCGATCAACCTCTCGCAACCCGTCTTCGCGACCGACAGCGTGCTGCTGCAGGCGACGGCGAGCCTCGGCCGCGGCGTCAGCCACAGCAAGCTCCTCGACATCGAGACGGCCAACAGCCGCAACAGCAAGCTGTCGGCCGGGCTTTCGCTGAACTTCACCCTGCCCGGCTTCGTCCAGATGCTGACGCCGACGCTGACGCGGGTGCATTTCGAGGACCGCATCGCCCAGCAGAAGCGCGATTTCACGCTCTTCACCGGCACGAGCACGACGATCCTGCGCATCAGCGACGACATCTACGCCTCGATGGTCGGGGCCTGGCAGTATTCGCGCATCACGCAGTTGCCCGGCGACCAGGTCTTCCAGATCGGCGGACCGACGACGATCCGCGGCTATCCGATCGGCGCCGCCTTCGGCGATTCCGGCTATTACGGCCAGGCCGAGCTGCATTACGCCCTGCCCGAGCCGCTGAAGAGCCTCGACGCCTTCGTCTTCCTCGACCATGGCGCGACCTTCGCGACCTTCCCGTCGGTCAGGCGCGCCACGGCGGTCGGCGCCGGCCTCGCCTGGCGGCCGGTCGACTGGGCGACGCTGGAGGGCGGCATCGCCCGCCCGCTCCAGCGCGTCACCGCGAGCCAGCGCGACCACGAACTCTATTTCCGGTTGACCCTGCGAAAGACCCTGTAAAGGTCGATATCGCCCAAGAGGACCCCTGCACGACCATGGCGCCGCTTCCCCTGTTCTATTCCAGCATCATCGTTCTCGACCGGAACACCAATCGCGACCTGCGCATCCAGACGCCGGAGCAGCCCTTCGCCTTTGCGGCCGGCAGCCATGTCATCCCGGCGCTGATGGCCGAGTTCGTGCTCGGCTGCCGCGACATGCCGATCCTTTTCATCGAGGAGGCTGGTCAGGTCTCGCCGCTGTTCATGGTCGGCATGCGCAGCGGGCGGAACGACTTCATCGACGCGTCGGGCCGCTGGGCCGGCCAGCACGCGCCGGCCTATGTCAGGCGCTATCCCTTCATCGGCGGCGACGTCTCTCAGGAGCAGCAGGTGATCTGCCTCGATGGCGGCTTTTCCGGCATCAGGGAGACGGAAGGGGACCGCCTCTTCACGGAAGAAGGCGAGCCGAGCGCAGCTTTGCAGCAGGCAATCGCCTTCGTCGCAGAATATGCCGGCGCCGCAGCCGCCACCGCGACCTTCACAGCCGCGCTGAAGGAACTCGACCTGTTCCAGACGGTGACGATCGACATCCGCACGCCGAGCGGCGCAAGCTCGAATTTCCACGGCTTTTCAGCGATTTCGGAAGAGAAGCTCAACGCCCTGCCTGACGAGGCGCTACTCGATCTCAAGCGCAAGGGCTATCTCGCGCCGATCTACGCGCATCTCATCAGCATGACCAATTTTTCCGCGTTGGGAAACCGCGCGCCGGAGGCGGCGGCCTGAGGGATCGTTCGGCGAGCCAAAAAAGCCCGGCTCCACTTGTGCGGGACCGGGCCGATATGAGCTGACGGAAGCGAGGTCAGGCTGCCTTGCGATTGACGCCGCCGGTGGCGAGCCGGCTCAGCTTCGCATCGGTTGCGGCTTCCTCGTCGAGATTCTGCTTCAGCAACGCCGCGCGGTCTTCCCGGCCGAGTTGCTTCGCCCAGGCGACGAGCGTGCCATAGCGGGTGATCTCGTAGTGCTCCACGGCCTGCGCGGCCGCGATCAGCGCAGCATCGAGAACATGCTTGTCCGCGATCTCGCCAGCGATTTCGTCAGCCTCCTTCAGGATGCCATCGATAGCCGGGCAGGTGACGCCCTTCTCCTCGACGCCATGCTGCTTGAAGACCTGCTTCAGCCGGACGATGTGACCTTCCGTCTCCTGCAGATGCATCTGGAACCCCTGCTTCAGTTCAGGACTGGTCGCCTTCGCGATCATGTCGGGAAGAGCCTTCCTGATCTGGTTTTCGGCGTAGTAGATGTCCTGCAGCGTATGGACGAAGAGATCGTCCATGGTCGCGATATCCTTGGTGAACCAACCCATCGGGGCCTCCTGTCTCGATTTGCCCCAGCCTTATGTCGGAGGAACACCGGCCGTCCCGAGAGGTTCCCGCTCGTCGAATACGCATTGCAAAAAAGCCCGGCCCCGCATGAGCGGGACCGGCCGATATACGAATGGTCTTGAAAAGGTCGCTCGCCATTCCTGCTCAGGCGACGGCCGCCCTCGGGGCGTTCGAGGCATCGCCCTCCTCGAGCATCGCCATCGCGGCCGCGACGCCGCCGCTGCGATGCGGCACGCCGGCGGCCGCCAGCCCCATCTCGACGCCCGACAGCGCGCCGAGCAGCATGAGTTCGTTGCACTCGCCGAGATGGCCGATGCGGAAGACCCTGTCGGCGACCTTGCCGAGCCCCGAGCCGAGCGAGATGTTGTATTTCTCCAGCGCGATCTTGCGGTAGCGGTCGGCGCTATGGCTCGGCGGCATCACCACGGCGGTCAGCACCGGCGAATGCTCGGCCTCGTTCTGGCACAGAACCTCCAGCCCCCAGGCCTCGACGGCGGCGCGGCAGGCTGCCGCCAGGCGCTTGTGCCGGGCGAAGACGGCGTCCAGCCCCTCCTCCTGCAGCATGGCGAGCGCTTCCTTCAGCCCATAGAGCAGGTTCGTCGCCGGCGTGTAGGGGAAGAAGCCGCCCGCGTTGATCTTGACCATCTCCTGCCAGTCCCAGAACGAGCGCGGCAGCGTGTTGCTCTTCGAGGCCGCCATCGCCTTCTCCGAAACGGCGTTGAAGCTCAGGCCCGGCGGCAGCATCAGGCCCTTCTGCGAGCCCGAGACGGTGACGTCGACCTGCCATTCGTCATGGCGGAAATCGGCCGAGCCCAGCCCCGAGATCGTGTCGACCATGAACAGCGCCGGGTGGCCGGCGGCGTCGATCGCCTTGCGGATATCGGCGATGCGGCTGGTCGCGCCGGTCGAGGTTTCGTTGTGGACGACCATCACGGCCTTGATCTTGCGCGCCTTGTCCTCCGACAGCCGCGAACCGATCGCGTCCGGATCGGCGCCGCGCCGCCAATCGCCGGGGATGAACTCGACCTCGATCCCGAACCGCGTGGCGATCTGCTTCCAGAGCGTGGCGAAATGGCCGGTCTCAGCCATCAGCACGGTGTCGCCGGGCGAGAGCGTGTTGACGATCGCCGCCTCCCACGCGCCGGTGCCCGAGGCCGGATAGATCACCACCGGCTGCTTCGTCCTGAAGATGGTCTTGCAGCCCTCCAGCACCTCCTTGCCGAGCACGGCGAATTCGGCGCTGCGATGGTCGATGATCGGCATGGCGATCGCACGCAGAACCCGGTCCGGGATCGGGCTCGGACCCGGGATATGCAGGAAATGCCGGCCTTGCTGAGCGCTCATCGCGTATCCTCTCCGTTTCGGCCATCGTCGGGCCCGTTGCGCGCAAGTGTTGGCGATCGGGAGACGCGTGCCAAGTGCCGAGTTTCGACAAGCGCTCTTTCCCTGAGATGCTGTTGCCGCATGCGCCGCGGGCGTTACGGTAGCGTCGGCTGAAGCAGGAATCGAAGAACCCGACCATGCACGGAGCGCAATCGGCCCAGCTCTCATCCCGCAATCTCGGTCTCGAACGCCGGCTGGAGCAGGCGCTCGAAGGCGAAGTCCGCTTCGACGCCTTTACACGCGGCCGTTATGCCACCGATGCCTCGATCTACCAGATCGTGCCGCAGGGCGTGGTCTTTCCGAAATCGGAGGCCGATATCGCGGCGGCTCTGACGATCGCGGCCGAGCATGGCGTGCCCGTCATCGCGCGCGGCGGCGGCACCTCCCAGAACGGCCAGCCGATCGGCGACGCGCTGATCCTCGATATGAGCCGGCATTTCAACGGCATCCGCGACTACGATCCGGCGGCGAGAACGATCTCGGTCGCGCCCGGCCTCGTTCTGGAAGCGCTGAACGCGCATGTCCGGAAGGACGGGCTGTTCTTTCCCGTCGAGCCGTCGACCGCGAGCCGCTGCACCATCGGCGGCATGACCGGCAACAACTCCTCGGGCGCGCGCTCGCTGCGCTATGGCAAGACCGTCGACAACGTCATCGCCATGAAGGCGATGTTCCATGACGGCGAGGCGTTCGCGCTGGGCGACGGCCCGGTTGGGGACAACGCCTCGGCCCGCGCCCGCGATCTGATGACCCGCATGCTCAAGCTGGCGGACGGCCACCGCACCGAGATCGAGGCGATCTTCCCGAAGGTGCAGCGCCGCGTCGGCGGTTACAATCTCGACGAATTGCTGCCCGCGCGGCCCAACCTGTCGCACCTGCTGGTCGGCTCGGAGGGGACGCTCGCGATCACGACGGAGGCGACGCTCAGGCTCTCGCCTCTGCCCGCCCATCGCGTCATGGGCGTCTGCCATTTCCCGAGCTTCCGTTCGGCGATGGAGACGACGAAGGCGATCGTCGATCTCGGTCCCGTCGCGGTCGAGCTGGTCGACAACAACGTGCTGATGCTGGGGGCGGACATCCCGCTGTTCGTGCGCACGCTCGCCGACATCACGCGCGGGGAGCCGAACTGCCTGCTGCTGGTCGAATTCGCCGGCGACGATCTCGGCGCGCTGAAGCACGATCTCAAGCGGTTGAACCAGTGCATGGCCGACCACGGCTACAGCAATGCCGTCGTCGAGGTGATCGAGCCGGCGCGTCAGAAGCCGGTCTGGGAGGTGCGCGAGGCCTGCCTCAACATCATGATGTCGATGAAGGGCGACGGAAAGCCGGTCTCCTTCATCGAGGACTGCGCCGTCCCGCTCGAACATCTCGCCGACTACACCGACGCCGTGACCGCCCTGTTCGAGCGCCATGGCACGCGCGGCACCTGGTATGCCCATGCCTCGGTCGGCTGCCTGCATGTCCGGCCGATCCTCAACATGAAGGACGAGGCCGGGGTGAAGGCGATGCGCGCTATCGCCGAGGAAGCCTGCGCGCTGGTGCGCCAGTTCAAGGGCTCGTTCTCGGGCGAGCATGGCGACGGCATCTCGCGCTCCGACTTCGTCGAGCCGATGTTCGGCTCACCCCTCACCCGCGCCTTCGAGGCGGTCAAGGACGGGTTCGATCCCGACAACAGGCTCAATCCCGGCAAGATCGTCCGGCCCTATCACATGGACGACCGCGCGCTGATGCGGTTCGCGCCGGGCTACGCCACGCCGATCCCGACGCAGACGGCGCTGGACTGGTCCGACTGGGGCGGGTTCGGCGGCGCGGTCGAGATGTGCAACAACAACGGCACCTGCCGGAAGATGAGCGGCGGGACGATGTGCCCCTCGTACCGCGCCACGCGCGAGGAGCAGCATGTCACGCGCGGGCGAGCCAACAGCTTGCGGCTCGCCATCTCCGGCCAGCTCGGACCCGACGCCCTCACCTCGCCGGAGATGAAGGAGACGCTCGATCTCTGCGTCTCCTGCAAGGGCTGCAAGCGCGACTGCCCCACCGGCGTCGACATGGCCCGGATGAAGGTCGAGTTCCTGCATCATTACCATGGCAGGCACGGCCTGCCGCTGAAGGAGCGGCTGATCGCGTTTCTGCCGCGCTACGCGCCGTTTGCCGCCAAACTCGCGCCGCTGATGAACCTGCGCGACCGGATTCCGCTGCTGGCGCGCCTGAGCGAACGGATCGCCGGCTTCAGCGCGCGGCGCTCGCTGCCGGTCTGGCGCAAGCCCTGGGCGCAGGGCGGCACAGCCGCCAGACCCGCCGAGGTGCTGGGCGACGGCCGCGACGTCGTGCTGTTCGGCGACACCTTCAACCGCTATTTCGAGCGCGAGAATCTGGAGGCCGCCGATACGGTGCTGGCGGCCGGCGGCTATCGCATCCACAAGGTCGAGCCGCCGGATGGCGGCCGGCCGCTCTGTTGCGGGCGCACCTTTCTCTCGGCCGGGCTGGTCGAGGAGGCGCGCGCCGAGGCGCGGCGGACGCTGGATGCGCTCGGCCCTTATGTCGCCAGCGGCGCGCGCATCGTCGGGCTGGAGCCGTCCTGCCTGATGACCTTCCGGGACGAGTTCTCGGCACTGCTGCCCAAGGCCGAGGTCGAGCCGGTGGCGAAGGCGGCGCTGCTGCTGGAAGAACTGCTCGCCGCCGATATCAAGGCGGGCAAGACCACCCTGCCCTTCGCCCCGCAGGCCGGCCGGATCGCCCATCTGCACGGCCACTGCCACCAGAAGGCGTTCGACGCCATGGGCGCGGTCGAGGCGACCTTGCGCGCGATTCCGGGGCTGGAGGTCCGGCCGATCGAGTCGAGCTGCTGCGGCATGTCGGGCGCTTTCGGCTACGCCGCCGACACGATCGACGTCTCGCTCGCCATGGGCGAACTCTCGCTGCTGCCGGCCGTCCGCAAGGCGGCGGCCGGCGACATCATCGTCGCCGACGGCACGAGCTGCCGCCACCAGATCCATGACGGCGCGGGGCGCGAAGCCGTCCATGTCGCGCGCGTGCTGGCCGAGGCGTTGCAGCGTCAGGCAGAGAGGGCTTGAGCCCAGCCGGATGATGAGCTTGACTGGCTGCCTTCCTGTCCGAGGTGGACGCGATGAGATCGGCCTGGCTCGTCCTTGCGTTTGTCATTGACTTGTCCGGCTCGGCCCAGAGCCAGACGCCGATGCGGGCGAAGTGCGAGGTGACGGGGGCCTTCGCGGGGGCCGCCATTCCGGGGGCGAAGCTGTCGGGAGAGGCGGAGAAATTCGCGTTCGACCTGTTTGCGCCGAGCCCCACCCATGAGCTGCTGATCACTGTGACGCAACAGGGCGGCATCGCGAGCCTCGCGATCAGCCTGCGCAGATTGCGGGACGATTGGGATCTCTTTCTGGAAACCAGGCTCGCAAGTCTGGTCCTCAGCCTCTCTTTCGAGGGCGCCTATGAAGGCAAAAAGCTCGATTCCATCTCGGTCCTCTGCCACCCGTCGCAGTGAGGCCGGAGGGCAGCTTTCGCGTCAGCTCTCCGGCCGCGCCAGCCGCTCCTGATCGAGCGAGATGGTGACGACGAGGCCTTCGCGGTCCCAGGCCTTGTGCAGCCGCCCGCCGAGCTGCTGGACGACGCTGATCTCGGCCAGCCGGGTGCCGAACCCGGTCTTGCCCGGCGGCTCGGCGATGATCGGGCCTCCGGTCTCGCGCCAGACCACGAGAACGCCGCTATCGGCGCTCTGGATTGAGATCGTCACCGTACCCGACAGCGAGGACAGCGAACCGTATTTCACCGCATTGGTCGCCAGTTCGTGGAAGAGCAGCGCCAAAGACGTTGCGCCGCGGTCGTCGATCGCGACATCGGTCCCCTCGATGGCGATCCGGCCGTCGTCGAAGGCGAGATAGGGGCGGAACAAATCAGCCATCATCGCCCGCAGGGTGGTGCGGCCGGGAACGGGCCCGCCCTCCTCGGTGTCGGGCCGCACCAGTTCATGCGCGCGCCCCAGCGCCGCGATGCGTTCGCGCAGATCGGCGGCGAAACCCTTCGCCTCGGGATGCTGCCGGGCCGACAGCGCGATCAGCCCCGAGACGACGGCGAAGATGTTCTTGATGCGGTGGCTCAGCTCGCGGCCGAGCAGTTCCTTCTGCTCGGCGGTGCGCTTGGCCTCGTCGATATCGGTGCAGGTGCCGATCCAGCGGATGATGCGGCCGTCAGTGTCGCGGACGGGCTGGGCGCGGCCGAGCGTCCAGCGATACGCTCCGGAGCGGTGGCGCAGCCGGTACTCGATCTCGTAGGGCTCGCCGGTCGCCAGGCTGTGGCGCCAGCGCGCCCAGGCGCGCTCCTGGTCCTCCGGATGGAACATGCCGTTCCACGCCTCGCCATCGGTGGAGCCGGCCGGCACGCCGGTGAACTCGTACCACTGGTCGTTGTAATAATCATGATAGCCGTCCGGCAGCGTCGACCAGACCATCTGCGGCATCGCATTGGTCAGGACCTTGAACTGCGCCTCGCTCTCGAGGAGCGCCCTCCCGGCAGGGTCCGTCATCGCCTCGTTGTCAGTCAAGCCGTCCTCGCCGCTCAAATCAGGCTCCGTGCCCTAAGTCACTGCGGAGGTGTGTCAATGTCAAAAGCTAAGTGCAAGGCAACCGGCCCGCGGAACGAGCCGATTCCGGTCAGGACGATCCTGCGCCAACGCCGGATGCGCGCCGAAAGACATTGTTTCTGCGATTTTCGGGGCAAGCCACGCAAGTGGCTGGGGGACTAGGATGCACAGCTAGAGCATGCAACCATTAAGTCATTGAAATCGCTTATCGTTCGACACGTCACAACGATCACTGTGCTACACCAACAGACCAGACTGCGCAACACCCCTTTGCCGGGTTTTCAAGCCAGCGAGGATCGACTGCATGGCCTGATGCTCGGCGCTCCCCTGCTCAACCGTCAATGGACCGCCATGGCGATGCCAACGCAGTTCGGCGGCACGCAGCACCGCTCGAATTTGTCGCGGGTCGATGCCCTCCGTCCTCGCCAATTCAACCGCCGTGATCTGGCGCATGCCCCTCTCTCGCCGTCACCCACGATTCAACGCGGCCGCGAGCGCTCTCTCTGCCGCCGCAATCAGACTTACCTGCCTCCTGGCCCGCCGCGCTTCCGCAGCAAATGTCGCTGATGTCTAGTCGCTTTGGGTTCCCGCTTGACCGAGCCGGTCTTGTCCCTGGACCAAATTTCTAACCGGTCCAGTCATGAAGCAGAAACGACGCGGAAATCGAGGCCGCGATTGCGACCCAGAGCCATAAATCGAAAAAATGCCAGGTTGGCGGCGGGCGTTTTGGTACAGGCAACACGACATCCGACCAGTCAAGAATTGGGCCACCACTTCCTACGCGGACCGGCTGCCAGCGGTTCAATCAGCTCTCGCTTTTTGACCGGTGCTCTCCACCCTTACCAGACGCAAGCAGAAGGCCTTGCCCATCGCAGACAAGAGTCGGAGGCGGTTGATGCCGCACGATGGTCACACGGCATAGCGTCAACATCCTCAATTTGGCTTGTGCCAGAAATACACCGCCAGCCAAGCTGCACCGGTAAACCATGGCGCGCAGATCAGGATTATCGCGAGGACCAGCGCCGCCGAATTCGCCAGAGGGCTGTATTGGCGATCTGCAGACCTTCGGGTCCAAGGCGCACTGTTCAAATCGTCTAACTGTTCCATCGCAGCCCCCAAGATGGCGCGCATGTAGAGCAGAGATTCGGCGCAGATTGTAATCAGATTTTAATAGTTGGTTAACTACCAAGATTGGGGCACTTTCGTTTCAGTCGCCGTTCAAGAACTGTACCGACGCGCTGAACGTTAGAGCCCGATTCAGAAGTTCACGCGGGTTTGCAGTGTCTTGCGATTCGTCGCGTGAGCATGCGGATGCTGGCGATGTGGGCGAAGGCGGTGGCGCTTTCGATGGATTTTTCCCAGTCCTTGGC
>JAESGK010000600.1_pt1 | contig 12855 bp, 14 predicted proteins | sample 9269681 | NCBI WGS metagenome assembly JAESGK01 (sample SAMN14515347, study PRJNA621673) | algae metagenome | isolation source: Timaviella obliquedivisa GSE-PSE-MK23-08B and co-occurring heterotrophs from... | place: USA: Grand Staircase Escalante National Monument, Utah | collected 2006-08-15
AATACAAAAAAGGCGTCCCGACAAACTCAGGACGCCTTTTTTGTTTGCTGGGACTTGCACGCGTTGCTTGCGCAAGTTTGAGCCCTGCCGGCAGGCAGGCAGGGCCAAGGCGTTAGCGTAGGCGCGGAACTTGTGACTGAAACTAAAAAAAACAAGGCCGTCTCGGTTGGGAGACGGCCTCGATCTATGGGTACCATGATTGGTTACGGCATTTATATTTCTAACTTAACAATGCTCTCATGCGAGAGCGGCTTGTTGAGGTACAGCTTCACATTCTCGTATTTCTTAGACCGGTTAAAATCCTGCGGGTTGATCGACGAGGTCAACATAACGATCTTACATTTTTTCTTGGCGGTATTCGAGAGCTTCTCGAATTCATCCAGAAATTGAAAACCGTCCATGAGCGGCATATCGATATCCAGGAAGATCACATCGGGCAAAACCGAGTCGGCGACATCCAGCTTTTCCATATTCTTCAAAAACTCGATCGCGCTTTTTGCTCCCGTATGCGTATAGATATTTTCCGTCACGGAGGCGGCCTCGATCATTTTCTGATTAATAAGATTGTCGATCTCATTATCGTCGATGAGCATGACGGTACGATATTTCTTTCCTGCCATAAGTCTTTTAATGCTTTATAAAAATAATGTATTGATGCTGATTTGCAAACAAAAGTCTAAATATCAAATTTGATTCCCTGCGCAAGTGGCAGCGTGTTTCCGAAATTAATGGTATTCGTCTGACGACGCATGTACACGCGCCACGCATCCGAACCCGACTCGCGGCCGCCGCCGGTCTCTTTTTCACCACCAAAAGCACCTCCAATTTCCGCACCGGAGGTGCCAATGTTTACGTTGGCAATACCGCAGTCCGAGCCTTCGTGCGAAAGGAACCGCTCCATATCGTGCAGGCTGGTTGTCATGATGGCAGAGGAAAGCCCCTGCTTGACACCGTTCTGAATATCAATCGCTTCCTCCAGCGTAGTATACCGCATCAGGTACAAAATCGGCGCGAAAGTCTCCTGCTGTACAATCTCAAACGAAGCCTCCACTTCGGCAATCGCCGGCTTTACATAGCAGCCCGATTCGTCGTAATCTTTACCTTTCAGCACGCCACCCGGCACCACAAACGTACCGCCTTCGTCCTTGATCTTTTTCAAGGCATCGCGATACGACTTCACCGCTTGTTTGTCGATCAGCGGTCCCACGTGAAACGCCGGATCCAGCGGGTTGCCTATGCTCAATTGCGCGTAGGCGTTCACTAGCCGCTCCTTTACCTGCTCGTATACACTGTCTTGAATGATCAGCCGGCGCGTGGTCGTGCACCGCTGCCCTGCCGTACCCACGGCACCAAAGAGCGCGCCGCGAATGGCCAGGTCGAGATTAGCATTTTCCGTGACAATGATCGCGTTGTTGCCGCCCAGCTCGAGCAACGCCCGGCCAAAGCGCTCGCTTACCGTACGGGCTACTGCGCGCCCCATGCGGGTAGAGCCCGTGGCCGATACCAGTGGTACACGCTCATCTTTCGCCAGCGCCTGCCCAATAGTATAGTTACCGTTGATAAGCACCGAAACACCTTCCGGCACGCCATTCTTTTCAAATACTTCCGCTACAATCTGCTGACACGCCACGCCGCACAACGGCGTCTTCTCCGAGGGTTTCCATACGCACACATCGCCACACACCCACGCCAGCATACTGTTCCACGACCACACCGCTACCGGAAAGTTAAACGCCGAAATAATACCCACGACACCGATCGGATGCCACTGTTCATACATGCGGTGATTCGGACGCTCCGAGTGCATGGTGAGACCATGCAATTGACGCGAGAGTCCCACAGCAAAGTCGCAGATGTCGATCATCTCCTGTACTTCGCCCAGGCCCTCTTGCAAAGACTTGCCCATTTCATACGACACGAGCTTGCCGAGGGGTTCTTTGTATTCGCGCAGGGCCTCGCCGATCTGGCGGACCACATCGCCCCGCTTGGGGGCCGGCCATTTGCGCCACGCTTTAAACGCCTCGTGTGCGGTGGACAGTGCTCGTTCATAAGCACGTTCGTCCGTGGTCGTTACACTGCCAATAAGTTTACCGTCTACCGGTGAAAATGATTCTATCGCGGCGCCCGCGCTGCGGAGCCACTGGGTACCCGTAGAGGTACCCGCGTTAGACTTCTTCAGGCCGAGAGACGCGAGGGATTCTTTAATACCGAAATTCTTCATGCAGGGGTCTTTTTGATGAGCCGCACAAAGCTAAACGATTTCCGGCATTTACGCGGCAGCACGCCCTGCGGGGATTTTTTACCAGTCGACACCGTAAACACCCTCCTCACCGCCAGGATAGATACCTTCGATCAGGATGCCGCCTTTTTTGAAGTCGAGAATGCCGTTGAGGTCTTTTACATCATCCACCGGTATTTTATCAATATAGGTAATGATAAACCCCGTGCGAAGGCCGGCCTCTTTCCATTTACCCGTAGCATTGGCCACCCGCACACCGCCTTCCAGCTGCAACCCGGCCAATTCTTTATAGGGCACATCCTCCACCGTCACGCCGCCAAGATCATAATTGATCATACGTTTCTCCACCGCCTCGGTACCCTGGTTGTTGGTCAACCGCACCTTTACTTGTTTCCGTTCGCCGTCGCGCAGATACTCCACCTGGATGGTCTTACCCGGACGATTGCGGGCCACCCACTCCTGCAGCTCCGACACCGCCTGGATTCCATGGCCGTCGATACCGATAATCACGTCGCCCTGCTTCAACCCCGCCGTCTCTGCCGCGCTGCCGTCGTTTACACGATTCACCAACACGCCTTGATTGACCGCGAGCCCCATCTCCTCGGCAATGGTTGCATTCACATCCGTGATCTGAATACCCAGCAGCCCGCGCTGCACCTGACCAAACTCCAGCAGATCGTCTACCACCTTGCGCACCAGGCTTACGGGAATGGCAAAAGAGTACCCCTGGTAACTACCCGACGAAGTAGCAATCGCTGTATTGACACCAATCAGCTCGCCGCGCAAGTTTACCAGCGCACCCCCGCTATTACCGGGATTCACCGCGGCATCTGTCTGTATAAAAGATTCCACCTGCAGATTACTGCGGTCGCGCAAAATACCGATGTTACGTGCCTTGGCACTAACAATACCCGCCGTTACGGTAGAGTTGAGATCAAAAGGATTACCCACCGCCAGCACCCACTCCCCCGGCACGATGCGATCGGAATCGCCGTACTTAATAAAAGGCAAATTGCGGCTGCGGATCTTCAGCAAGGCCAGATCCGTTGTCGGGTCCGTACCGATCAGCTTGGCATAAAACCGCTGATTGTTATTCATGACAATCTCCATGCTGCTGGCATCTTCAATAACATGGTAGTTGGTAACAATATAACCGTCGTCGGAAATGACAACGCCCGAACCGGACGATCGCGCCGGCGCGTCAAAGTAATGTTGCAGCGGATTGACACTAAACTCGCCGGGACCGTACGAAGTTTGAATATGCACCACACCCGACGTGACTTTCTTTGCCGTGGCCAGAAAGTTTAGACTGGCGGGCACGCGATAGGCGGTGTCGGTCGCATGGTTATTGGCCAGCACAAGCTGTTGGTGCTCATCGATGGACTGATAAGGCACCACACCAAAATTGAATAACCGGATCGTCAGAATCGACCCGAGCATGCCGCCCACACAGGCGGCTAAAATTACTACCAGGACAAAAATAGATCGCTTCATACCCGCCCGTTTTAGTCTGCTACTTCCGGAAAAAATGCTGTACAGAAAGGTACGGCTTCTTTTCTGGATTTCGCTGGCGGACTCGTCCGGCAACAACAGTATTTTCGACGTACGACAGCAGGCTATAAAAAAAAGGCCTCCCCTTGCGGGAAGACCTTCCACCTTCTAACCTCAACTTCGCTTAGTTAACCTTGATAGTAGCTTTAAGAGCTTTCTTCTCATCCTTCGGCAGGATGATTTCAAGAATGCCGTTTTCATACTTCGCGCTGATGTTTGCCGTATTGACATTTTCAGGCAGTGTGAACGAGCGGCCAAAAGTACCGTACTGCGTTTCGATCGAACGGAAGTTGTTATCCTTCTTCTCTTTGGTGAACTTACGCTCACCGCTGATCGTCAGAACTTTTTCATTCACATCCAGTTTGAAGTCCTCTTTATTCATACCGGGGGCCGCTACGCTGATCTCGAAACCCGTCTCGGTTTCAACGATATCCACTTTCGGAACAAAAGAGTAAGCGGAACCGCCGCTGCGGGTAACGGACTCATTAAAAAACCGGTCGATCAAATGGCTGAACGTAACAGGTGCATAGTCATTCAGCAGCGAGGAGTTATAACGAACGATGCTCATAGTGTTGTTTAATTTATTGGTTGTCAATTTTATTTGCTTTTGACAGACCTATAAGGGAAAAGTATACCAACCCAAAAATGAGATCATTTTAATGCCATAATGACACTTTTATATGATTTAAGCACCAAAATTAAGACATAATGTCTTGATTAACCATAAAAACTCCTGACGAAACGAATGGAAATAATAAGGGCTCCGACAAGTCGGAGCCCTAACTGTATGCTGATTCGGGTATTACAGTCCCTTAATAGCCTTCCACATTTCATCCGCCACCAACTGATTCCCCTTATCGTTAAGATGCACCCGATCCGAAGTCAAAATCCCCGACTCCTTATTCCCTGCATTATTCTGTTTATTATACTCCAAAAACGATTTCCGCAAATCCACCAACGGCAACCCATTCTTACTCGCCAAATCGCGAATCATCTGGCTATATAAATTCAAATCACCATCCAGCTCGTTACTGGAATCTGTCCGCTCACCAATAACCGCCGGCGTACACAGCACGATCTTAGCCCCCTTCGCCTGGATCTTCTTAATAAGCGCCTCATAAAATCTCACAAACTTATCCGGATCTGTGCCCGTGCCATAAGAACGTTTATGCCAAACATCATTCACCCCCACATAGATCACCACCACGTCCGGGCTCTTTGCCAGCACGTCGTCTTCCAGCCGCAGGTAAAGATCATATACTTTATTACCGCCGATACCGGCCCCCACAAAGTCAAAAGCTGCCGCACTGCCCGCCTGGGTGGCCAGTTGGCTAATGCGCGTGATATAGCCGCCGGGCTGAACGCCGGCTTGCGTGATGGAGTCACCAAAAAAGATGACGCGTTTTGTTTTCTGAATAGACATAAAAGCGCCCAGGATCAGGATCATGGCTACGCCGGAGAGAAAGAGTTTCATAGTGCGTTGTTTAGTCCGTACAATATACAGGCTATACAACGCACCGTCAACACTTATTCTGCTAATCCTGCTCTTCTACCAGCTTGACGGAAGCCGAGTTGACGCAAAAGCGCAGGCCGGTCGGCGGCGGGCCGTCGGGAAAAACGTGGCCCAGGTGACCGTCGCAGACATTACACATCACCTCCACGCGCACCATGCCCTGGCTGCGGTCAGCCTCGTATTTGATGACGTTGTCTTTTACAGGCTCGTCAAAGCTCGGCCAGCCGGTACCCGACTCGAACTTGCGCCGCGAGTCAAACAGCGGGGTATCACAGCAACGGCAGGCGTACAGGCCCGGATCGTGCGCCTCGCAATATTCGCCCGTAAAGGCAAACTCGGTCCCTTTCTGCCGCGTAATGCGGAACTGCTCGGGTGTGAGCAGCTTTTTCCATTCTTCATTGGTTTTCTCTACCCGCCGGTCGGGGGTAAGGTTGCCTTTGGTGGCATAGTTGAGTACGTCTGACCAGTTCATGCTATAGTAACGTAGATCCACCTAAAAATAGTTTAAATAGACGAAGAAAGGCCGCCTTTAAGGCCCCTATTCGCATTACCCCCCACCGAAGTTTTTAATTGTGTATCTTTTCACGATCTATGTATATAGGACGTCGTGCCCCGGCACGACGTTTTTACCGACCGACAACCGTTTACATTTCATGAAAAAGAATAAGATTTCGATCAACGATATCGCCACTCAATTGGGCATTTCGAAGACGACCGTGTCGTTTATCCTCAACGGCAAGGCAAAGGAAAAGCGCATCAGCGACCAGCTCGTGCAATCCGTGCTGAAATTCGTAGACGAAGTCGGCTATATTCCCAACCAGTTTGCCCAAAGCCTGCGCACGGGTAAAACCCGCATTCTGGGACTGATGGTCGAAGATATCTCCAACCCCTTTTTCGCCACTATCGCCAAACACATCGAAGACAAAGCCTATGAACACGGCTGTAAGATCATATACTGCAGCACCGAAAACAGCAAAAAGCGCGCACGCGAGTTTCTGAAAATGTTCCACAACCTGGGCGTAGACGGCTATATCATCACGGCGCCCAGCGGCATCGAAGAAGACATCCAGGCACTGGTAAACCAGGACGCACAGATCATTTTATTCGATCGTTATTTTGCCAACATCCCTACCGGGTTTGTCATGGTCGACAACGAAGGGGGCACCTACGACGGCACGTCGCACCTGGTCTCCCAGGGCTATCGCAACATCGCCTTTATAACCCTGGCATCCGAGCAGCCCCAAATGCAGGGCCGCCTGCGCGGATACCTGCGGGCTACAGAAGATCACGGCTTACAAGAGCACGTGCACTTTATACCGTTCCACAAAGATTACGACATTCTGGTAGACCGCGTAAAAGAATACCTGGCTCAGGAAAACGGCCTGGACGCCGTTCTTTTCGGAACCAACTACCTGGGTATACGTGGACTGGAGGCTATTTCCAAAATGGGCAAGAAAATACCGCATGACCTGGCCGTTGTATCGTTCGACGACAACGACCTGTTTCGCGTGAACTCGCCCTCTATCACCGCCATCAGCCAGCCAATCGAAAAGATCTCCGAGCAGATCATCACCACCCTGCTCGAGCGCATCGCCTCGGGCGAGCCACCGACAGGCACGGAGCCCACCGGTGTATTTCTCCCGACACAGCTGCTCATACGCGACTCGTCGGCGCGCAAAGCCTGATCGTTACTATAGTACCCACCCACCACGCTGCGGGCGTGGAAGCTCATCACTTTACCATCGGTCGTCTCGTATTGAAGATCAAACGCATCTTGCTACCAGCAGGCAGCACGTTGTAAGGATTATTTTCGTAGGATGTTGGTTTGCCAAGTGAATCGTCATAACCAACAAGCACGTAGCGGGCGAGAGGAGAAATAGCGTGGCCGCGCACGTAAGGCATAAAAAAACCGGCAATCATTTAAAAAATGACTGCCGGCATACCAATCAATTAACCCAATGCTCGAAATAAGCTAAATAAATCGATTTAGCAAAATATTCTGTTCAGAATTTGTCGATAAATTTTTAAGCGCGATCGCATAGGCTCCCAGGGCGATTGCCGTATTTGTCCCCACGTGGGTGGTACCGATTGCGATACGCTTGTCCAGGTTGTGGCGAACCTTGCGGCCCGAAAAGGGTACTGTTACCTCATTTTGCGAATAATCCAGGAAAGCCTCGCACGATTCCGGATTTTCGAGGTCATAAACCTTCGACACCAGTCGCGGCAATACCGTCCCGTCAGCCATGGCGATCGTGCCACTCATATAAGAGACTATGCGCGGCGCCAGCAGTGGGTAAGCACCCGAAAGACCGCCGCCAATCACAATAATCCCGTCAATGAGCGTGATGGCGTTGCACAACGATTCGGCAATAACTGCCGCCATGTTGTCAAACGCCTGCAGCGCCGCGCTTTGGTTCCCCTCCTGCTGTCCCTGGGCCACCTCGTAAATATCCTTCGGTGAGAGCGTGGTGGGTGCCCCCGTCAAATCTGAATAAAAACGCATGAGCCCCCGGATACAGGCACCTTCTTCCGCAATCAACCGCGTGTCGCGGAAGTTGCGCGTCAACCAGATCTCACCGCCCGAAGAGTTGTCGCCCTGGCACAGTTGGCCGTTCACCACAACGCCGCCACCAAAGCCGGTGCCGAGCGTCACGCCCAGCAAATTGCTATAGGTTTTGGCAACGCCCCGCGCCTGCAGCTTGCCATTGACACGCGGCAGAATGCCGGCGATCGACTCGCCATAGGTAAAGAGGTCGCCGTCGTTAGCAATAAAAGTCGGCAACTGAAAATAGTCCTCTAGCATGGGTCCCAGCGCTACGCCACCCGCGTGGCGGAAAGCAGGCAAATTGGGCAGGCTGCCAATGACGCCGTTTTTATAATCAGCCGGACCGGGAAAGGAAAAGCTGATCGCCACCGGGTCGGCAGGCAGTTGATCTTTGATAGCTTGAAAGCCATCGAGTATATTCTTCAGGCAAAGGTCGAGGTCATGTGCCTGAGAAGGCCGGGTGATCGGTGGTACGATCTCCTGGCCACGCTGCATCGCCGAGAACACAAAATTGGTTCCGCCGGCATCCAGCGTCAGTACGATTCTATCGTCGTGGAAAATATTCATGCGTAGTGTCTGCTTGATCAGTGGTTACAGGAATGGACTCCCCGCGCTTAGCGGCCAAAGTCATCTTGTAGACGCACGATATCTTGCTCATCGGAAGGATTGGCGGCATCCGTATGTTGCCAGATCTCGGCAATAATGCCCCAGCCATCCAGGCCGATCAGGCGGTGACGCTGGCCTTGTTTCAGGCGGATCATCGACCCTGTCGGCAAGCTTTGATTTTCTTTTTCCTCGTCGGTCTCGCTCGTCACGACACCCACCGTACCGGCGACTACCGTCCAGATTTCGGCGCGGCGAAAGTGATACTGCCACGAGAGGCGCTTGTGCGGCTCCACCAGCAAAATTTTCGGGCTCAGCTTACCGCTGATGATGAGATCTTGAAGATTTACCTCCGGGAAAAACAGCTGCCGGAATGATTCTGCCTGTGTTTCATCGATCACAAAAAAACCGCCCCAGGGCCGGCTTTGATCTTCTGTTACTACCTTGAAGCCCGACTTTTCCAGGTATTTGTGTACTTCCTGGAAGATGGCTGCTCTTTCTACGTTCACCGTTTTGATGTTTTTCACGTTTCGTTCGTTTACTGGTTTGGGTTATAAAGCAGGGACTACAAAAATAATTGATAAATCGATTTAGCAAAGAGCCCAAATGAATTATTTTCCGCCCATCCCCGCCTGCCGTGGCAAAAAAAGAGCTGATGCGCACCGTGCACACCAGCCTTTTTCACTTAACCTAAACTAACGATTTTGTCCCTTATCATGCCGTGTATGCGCACACGCATTCCGGCTATACCAAACCACGCCAACCACACAGGCCGGCGCACACACAATCAAAAAAAAATTCCGCCCGCCCCTATCCATCGCATAAATACCACAACGTCATGCCACCAGCCGCAGCTGTTCGGGAAGACGTTCCCAGGGCCAATTGAATAACCGAATATACAGCGTGTCAGCCAATTAACCAGCCCACTGCTCGCCCAACCGCCGCCGACCGCGCCCACAATATAGATAGGGTCGTTAATCGGTTTAGCAACCCTTCAGATGGGCCTTTTAGTATCGCCGGAATACCCCGTCATTTTTTTTAAACCGGGAGAAAGTGCAAATTGACCGCCGGATTATCGATTCCGAACACGATTTAATAATACTATGGCATCCATCGCACCGACCTCCACGACGACGCTTTCCGACAACAAAGGCAACTACACCATTCCCCTGATCATCCTCACCACGCTTTTCTTCATGTGGGGATTTATCACGTGCATGAACGACATTCTTATTCCTTACCTGCAAGGCATTTTCAAGCTCACGCCCGCGCAGGCCGGGTTCATCCAGTCGGCATTCTTTGGTGCCTACTTCTTTATCTCCCTGGCATACTTCCTCATCTCCGTAAACCTGGGCGACCCGCTCGCGCGCATCGGGTATAAAAACGGTATCATCATGGGCTTGGTCACCGCCGCCGTAGGGTGTGCGCTGTTCTACCCGGCCGCCGAATCAAAGCTCTACGGTGTCTTCCTCCTGGCGCTCTTCGTACTGGCCAGCGGCATCACCATCCTGCAAATGGCGGCTAACCCCTACGTGGCACTGCTCGGCACCGCCGCCACATCGTCCAGCCGCCTGAACCTCACCCAGGCATTCAACTCGTTCGGCACCACCATCGCCCCCATCATCGGCACCAAGCTGATCTTTGAAAGCATGGGCGGTAAAGAACATATGACGGCCGACGCCGTAAAAACGCCTTACCTCTTTCTGGCGGGCACCCTCCTGGCCATTGCCGTGCTGATCGCCTTCTCGAAACTGCCGAAGTTCACCGGCGAGACCATCGAGAAAGGTTTGGGCGTGTTAAAATTCAGACACCTCAACCTGGGCGTGATCGGCATCTTTCTGTACGTGGGCGGCGAAGTGGCCATCGGTAGCTACCTCATCAAATACTTTGGCGAGCTGATGGGCTATGGCGAAGCGGTAGCCGGTCCGTTTGTATCGTTCTATTGGGGTGGCGCCATGGTGGGCCGCTTCATCGGCGCCGTGTCGCTTACCGATCGCCCCACCAGCCAGAAGCTTAGCTTCATGGGCCTCGTAACCATTCTCGCCGTAACAGCGGTATATTTTTGGAGAGAAGACCTCACCGTCACCTTTATTGCCCTCGGCCTGATCGTAGGGAACTGCGTGGCATTCCTCATCGGCCGTTCGGCACCCGCCCGCACACTGCTGGTGTTCTCCCTGTTTGTGGTAGGCCTGCTGCTGTTGACAATATTCAGCGGCGCTCAGGTAGCGATGTGGTCCGTGCTGGCCATCGGCCTCTTTAACTCCATCATGTTCCCGACCATCTTTACCCTGGCCATTAAAGACCTCGGTAAATATACCAGCCAGGGCTCGTCGCTGCTCATCATGGCCATCGTAGGCGGTGCCGTTATGACCCCGGTCATGGGCATCATCATCGGTGCAATCGGCTACCAGCATGCCTTCGTCTTCCCGATCGCGGCATATCTCTTTATCGCGTACTACGGCTGGAAAGGCTACGAAGTAAAACAACGCGCGCATGGCTAGCGCATCCACCGTCATGAACACCGGCATGGCCATATCGCCAGGCGTATTGTATGGAGTCCTCGTACTCCTGCTTGCGGTGGTGGCCGTGCTGGGACTGACGGTATACCGGCTGTCTTCCCGGCTGCACCGGGAAGCCCCGAACCCCGAAGACCTCGCGCTGCGCCACCAGCAAATGGAAGCCAAGCTGCGCGAGCTCGAGCTCGGCTCCCTGCAGTACAAGCTCAACCCCCACCTGTTTAAGAACACCCTCAACACCATTCAGTCGCACGCGTACCAGACCTACTTTGCCCTGGACAAACTGGCCAACGTCCTCGACTATATTCTCTACGACAGCGGCCAGCGTTTTGTCTCGCTCAAAGAAGAGCGCAACTTTGCCTGCAGCCTCATCGACATCAACCGGCTTAAGCTCAGCCCCCTGTTCGACCTGCGCGTTAAACAATCGATCGACACCACCGACCCGGTGTACGAACAAAAGCTCGTCGCTCCGCTCATCACCGTCGACCTGATCGAAAACGCATTTAAACATGCCGACCTGCAACGCGAAGATGCGTTCATCGCTATTGTCTTCGAGCTGCGCGACCACGAGTTCCTCCTGACCGTCTCCAATAAGATCAGCCCGAAACCTACGCTACGCCAGGCGCGTGGCGGTTTTGGCAAAGAAGCACTGCAAAAGCGACTGGAGATCTTATACGGCGCACACTTTACACTCGACCAGTTTGTAGAAAACGATGTCTATATTGCTCACTTGAAAATAGACCTGCGTGCCCACAAAACTGCGCTGCATACTGCTGGATGATGAGCTGCCGGCGCTCGCCTATCTGCGCCTGCTCTGCGGGCAGGTGCCTGACGTAGAAGTTGTACGCGCCTTTAACGACCCGCTAAAATTCTTACAGGAAAGTACCAGCCTCACCTTCGACCTCTGTATTCTCGACATCGAGATGCCCGGCCTGAACGGCCTTGACGTTGCCCGCCAGCTCACGGGCAAGCGCGTGATCTTCACCACCGCCTACCGCGAGTACGCCGCCGAAGCGTTTGACCTCGACGCCGTCGACTACTTGCGCAAGCCCATTCAGCAAGACCGTTTCGCCAGGGCCATTACCAAAGCCCAGGCACAACTCGCCAGCCATACCCCCGAGCGCCAATACATCCAGCTCAACACCAGCAAAGGCAAAGGCCTGTTATTCTTCGACCAGGTGCAATACATCACCACGGGACTGGACAAACGCGACAAGCTGGTACTGCTCGACACCGGCGAAGAGATGCTGGTCAAGAACATATCGTTTGAAAAATTATTGCAGGCGCTCCCCGATGCAGGCTTCTGTCAGATCAACAAAAAAGAAATCATCGCCACAAAGCTCGTACAATTCTTTACACACGACGAGATCACGACTACGCTGACGGATCCCCACGGCAAACCGCGACGCTTTTCCCTATCGGAAAACTTCCGCCCCGGTTTCCTGCGCCGCACCGGCGGCGCATCATTTCTCCAGTAGATCCGGTGAGCTCTTGCCCAGGTTGCCATCGCCAACACCTTCATCCTCATCGTCGTCGGTCTCGCTGGCGTCGAGGTCCTCTTCCTCGGGCGTCTCCTCCCACGTCAGCTCCTCGCCTTGCAGGCTACGCAAATCACCACCTTTCGGCAGGTCGTCAGCAGTTTTTTCAGGAAAAACAGCATCATCTTTTGGCGTGTCGCTCATACCCTTTTGCGTTCCTAATATCGTGCCTGCCCACCGTCTTCGGCCTCAATTTCGCTCTCGCGCTCACACTCACACTGTATTTCCTCTGGTGGTTACAAATTTCATCGCTGTCATTACATTTCTCCCTTCTCCCCGGTGGTCATGCCCGGCAGCGCGCGTACTTTTGGCGCCATGAAGAATTTACGCAACATCATCTTCTACGTCAT
>JAESGK010000601.1_pt1 | contig 12849 bp, 11 predicted proteins | sample 9269681 | NCBI WGS metagenome assembly JAESGK01 (sample SAMN14515347, study PRJNA621673) | algae metagenome | isolation source: Timaviella obliquedivisa GSE-PSE-MK23-08B and co-occurring heterotrophs from... | place: USA: Grand Staircase Escalante National Monument, Utah | collected 2006-08-15
GTCAAAGGTGATCTTATCACGGCCCAGGTATCCCGATACAAAGAAGCGGTTCTTGTCGTTCACTTTCAGGTTTACTTTGCCGTTCAGGTCATAGAACGTCACACCGTTGTCTACATCGGCAGCTTTCAAATATGCACCGATGTTCGAAACGCGGCCTGACAACAGGAACGAAGCCTTGTCTTGTTTGATAGGGCCTTGTACCGACAGCCGGCTGGCCAGTGTACCCAGGCCACCTTGCACCTGAAGGTGCTTGTTGTTACCGTCAATAGTACGCACCTCCAGGATCGACGACAAGCGTCCACCGAAGCGTGCAGGGATACCACCTTTATATAATTCTGAATCTTTAATCACGTCGGCATTGAAAACCGATACCAGGCCACCTAAGTGCGAGGCATCATAGATCGGCGCTTCGTCCATCAGGATCAGGTTCTGGTCGCCGCCGCCACCCCGTACAAAGAATGCCGAAGTACCCTCACCCGCAGAAATAACACCCGGCAGCATTTGCACACTCTTCAGAATGTCTACTTCGCCGAACAGCGCCGGCAGCTTGCGGACCTGGCTGAGATTAAGCGTGTTCTTACTCATCTGAATGCCCACGACGTTGGCGTCTACACGATCGCCCGAGATCTCTACCTCTTGCATCATGGTAGACTCTCCCGCCATCTCGATGCTGCGTGATACATCGCCGCTTAACGTAATGGATACTGTCTGGGTATTATACCCGATAAAGCTATACACCACATCATACGTACCGGCTGGCACGGTGATGGAATAGAAACCATACGCGTTGGTGGTGGTTCCTGCCTTCAATTGGGGGATATAAACAGACACTCCAATCAGCATCTCACCATTCGCCCCATCCTTCAGGTATCCATTTAGCGTGGCCTTCCCACCTTGCGACCATGCGGCAACATTTAAAAAGAGTAACATCGTGACAATCAAAAATCGGATCATGTGTTATTAAGGTTTGTTAAGCGTTAGACAATCAATCCATGAGTGCCCCCTACGTCAGTCGGAATTTTTTATTTGGGATTACGGACGAAAGATACTAACACGGAAAAAGAAAGGATTTGTTGCCCTACAATACAGCGCAATTATCGGTATTTTTACACCGACCTCTCATAAACACGTAAAACAATCGATTGTAGTCATGTTTAGAAAGCTTCGCGATCTGTACCGGCAATACAAACCCTATGTGCGGGTAGACCTCATCATGTACGCCTCGCTTATTCTGATGATCATCTTGTATTTTATAATTAGCACAGTTTTCTGATACACAAACGCTGTCAACGCGTATACAGCACCGCATTGTACGTTGGAACAGCTAAATCGTGCAGGCACATGTCGCCCATTACAGGACACGTCAGCGGTCGACCATATTAAAAAGATTATAACAATATTTCCCGTACGTTATCACGTATACGCTTGGCCAGCTCATCGGTAGGCAGATCGTTGATATCTCGTCCAAAGGGATCTTCAATCTCTTCAGCAATCAATTCAACGCTCAACAAGACATACGACACCAACATTACCGTAGGAATGGTGACATAGCCCAATATTGTTACAAAACCAAAAGGCAGGGTGAAGAGGTAGATGAAAATAAATTTCTTGATGAACATCGAGTACGAATACGGTATCGGCGTGTTCTTGATACGTTCGCAAGCGCCCATCAGGTCGATGAGGTCTTTGAGCTCTTTGTCGAGGTTAATGAGATGATCGCCCGTGAGCTTGTTGCTTTTATATAACGCGTTGACGCGTGTATATAACATGGACGAGATGCCGTTGGGTTTATGCTTGAGCTTTTTTAGCTCTGCGATCAGCCGGTCGTCGACATCCTCCAGCTCGGAAAATTGCACCCCCTGCCGCAGGCTCTCTTTCATGGCAAACACGAAGTTGGCAATCATCTTGGCAAACCACGCCCGCTCGTCGCGCTCTTCTTTCGACAGGTATGCATTGAGCTTCAGCGCCAGGTTGCGGGTGCTGTTTACGATTCCACCCCACATACGGCGGCCCTCCCACCAACGGTCATAGGCCGAGTTGGTGCGGAACACCAGGAACAAACCCAGCACGATGCCCAACAGCGAGTGCACCGCCGGCGTGCCGGGGAACTGGCTGGCTGTCAGGTCGAAATGGTCCAAAATAGCGTAACACACCACGGCCGTAAAGCCCGCCATGAACAGCAGGGCGGGCAGCATAGTCTTCAGCACATGCCGGCTATACGAATGCGTAATAAGCTTTAACCAGGTTTTGGGGTTATAGTTGACCATAACAGCGTGTCGTCTTTGCGGCCGCAATAACGTTTAAGAAATGTTTTTTTGCAACGCCGGGCAGCCTCCCCCGGGCAATAGTAATTTGCCGAAATCGTTCTATCTTTCGAAGTCAGAACAACCTATCACATGAACAAATTTGGTATTATCCACCTCGTGCTTTTTTTCCTGCTGATGCTTTCGTACCTGTTTTCGTCCGGCCAGGGCGACCAGGTCGTGACCATCAAAGGCGAAACCCTTACGGGTACCCTCAAACCCCTGGCCTTTGGCCCCGACAAAAAAATACAGGTGACCGACGTCGACAAAAAGAAGACCACCGTCCCCCTGCTGCAGGTGAAATACTACACCTTTAAAGGTGACACGTATCGCCCCGTAAAAGGCCCCCAGGGTTACACCTTTATGAAGGTGGTGAAAGATGGCTACGCCACCCTGTACGCTTTTCAGCTGGAAAACCAGACTTCGTACGACGGCCGCTTCCTGGTGAAAAAAGACGGCGAGAGCACCGAAATACCCAACCTGAGCTTTAAAAAGATCATGACCCGCTTCCTCGACGATTGTGAAGAAGTATCGGCCAAAGTCGAAAACGGCATGCTGTCAAAGAAAGACCTGGATGTGATCATCGACGAATACAACCAGTGCATCGAGCAGCGCACACAAGCCCGTGAAAAGGCCGTGGCCACCCGCGTGGAGGCAGTGAAAAAGATCAGCTCGTGGGATGTCCTGGAGGACAAGGTAAAAACCTACGAAGCGTTCGAAGGCAAAGAAAGCACCCTCGAAATGATCACTGAGATCAAAAACAAGATCGCCCGCGGCGAAAAGGTGCCCAACTTCCTGACCAGCGGCCTGAAGTCGTCCATTACACAGCCCGACCTGCAGGAAGCCTTGAACAATGCGCTAAAAGATCTGGAATAACGTACTGGCTAGCCAAAATAAAGAAGGGTGCCTCTCATAAGCGACACCCTTCTTGTTTTTAAAGCGGTGCGGTAACTTAAAATCTCGCTGCCATCAGCAGCTCGATATTCTTATACTTCAACCCGAACTTGCGGGCTACGTTTTCATTCGTCAAGCCACCTTTATAGGTATATACGCCTTTCATAAACCATTTATGCGAAAAGATCATGGCCTCTACACCGCCCTCTTCCGCCGCCCGCAAAATGGTTGGTGTAAAGATATTGCTCAGCGCGTTGGTCGCCGTGTGCGCCACCCGCGAGGCCACGTTTGGAACGCAGTAGTGGATCACGTCGTGCTTGCGGAATACCGGCTTGCTCAGCGTGGTGATTTCGGACGTTTCTATGCAACCGCCCTGATCGATACTCAGATCGATAATAAGCGATTCGGGTTTCATACGGCTTACCATTTCTTCGGTTATCACCTGCCGCGCACGACCTTTCTCCGCGCGCAAAGCGCCAATCACCACGTCGGCCGTCTTCAGGGCATCGCCTAATGTATACGTATCAATGGTAGAAGTGTATACTTGCTGGCCCAGCAGGTGCTTGATGCGCCGCAGCTTGTAGAGGTGGTTGTCGTAGATCTGTACTTCCGCGCCGAGTCCCAGGGCCGCCCGTGCGGCATACTCGGCTACCGTGCCCGCACCGATGATCACTACTTTTGTCGGCGGCACACCGGTAATGCCCCCGAGGATAATGCCTTTGCCGTTGTTATTGGTACTGAGGTACTCAGAGGCGATCAACAGCACCGTGCTGCCCGCAATCTCGCTCATCGCGCGAATGATGGGCATGCCGCCTACTTTATCTTCAATGAATTCGTATGCCAGGGCCGTTACTTTCTTTTTCAGCAGACCTTGCAGGCTTTCTGCCCGCAGGTGTCCGAGCTGCAGCGCCGAGATCAGGGTCTGGCCCGCGTGCATCAGCTCGATCTCTTCTTGTGTGGGCGGCTCGATCTTGAGAATGACGTCGGCCTGGTATACTTCCTGCGGCGAGTAAACGATCTTCGCCCCGGCATCGCTATACTGTTTGTCGGTAAATTTCGAGCCCAGGCCGGCCTTGGTCTCCACCCATACATCGTGCCCGTTGTTGACCAACAATGCCACGGCATCGGGAGTCAGGCTGATGCGGTTCTCTTGTAAGGATATCTCTTTGGGCAGGCCAATAAAAAACGCGTGTCTGCGTTTCCGAACTTCCAGCGTTTGCTCTTGCGGAGCCAGGCTACTCTTGGCTAGCGCCTCAAAGCCCGTTTTTTTCTTCTCGGTCATGTATAGAAATCGCTATAGTACGTTGTGTTTCGTTGTCGATAGAGAGGGTTACGGAGGCAACCTTTACGGGTATCAGGCCGGGAATCTTCTCGGGCCACTCCACCAAACAGGGATAGCCCGAATAAAAGTATTCTTCCGCGCCAATATCAAAAGCTTCTGCTTCACTTCGAATTCTGTAAAAGTCAAAATGGAAGACCTTCTCCACGTCACCCCCGGCATATTCGTTGACGATCGAAAAACTCGGACTGCTCATAGCATCCGTTACCCCCAACGCCCGGCATACCTCTTTAATGAGGGTCGTCTTCCCGGCCCCCATTTCGCCATAAAACAGCCAAACCGGCACCTGCTTCATATGTCGGGCAATCTCTGCTCCCACGTCTTTCAATGCTTCCCGGTCTACATAGCGGTAAACCTTACCCCCTCCGGTCATCACACATTCTTCGAAGTTAAGAAAATTACAGGAATGATCATCTCTTCCAGGCTTATCCCCCCGTGCTGGAAGGTGTCTTTATAGAAATTAACGTAATAATTATAGTTGTTGGGGTATGCAAAGAACTGGTCTTCCGTAGCAAAGACATACGATGTAGAAACATTCAATTTCGGCAGGAACAGCTTGTCCGGCCGGGTGACGTGCATCACCTTGTCGCCGTCAAACCCAAGGTTCTTACCTTGTTTATAGCGCAAATTCGTGTTCACCGTGCGGTCGCCAATGATCTTAAACGGCCGCTTCACGCGGATCGTGCCGTGGTCGGTCGTAATGACCACCTTCACGTCGCGCTCGGAGATCTTCTTAAGAATGTCGAGCAGCGGCGAATGTAATAACCATGACTTGGTAATAGAACGGTACGCCGACTCATCGGGCGCCAGCTCGCGGATCATGGCCATGTCCGTACGGGCATGCGAGAGCATATCCACGAAGTTGTACACAATCACATTCAAATCGTTCTGGAAGAGGTTATTGACGGTATCGGCCAGGCTGCGGCCCTCCTCCATGTTTTTGATCTTGTGGTAGGACGTCTTGATATTCAGGTTGTTCCTGCGCAATTGCTTGGTCAGAAACTCCTGCTCAAAATTATTCTTACCCTCCTCTTCGTCGTCGCCTACCCAAAGGTCGGGATGGGTCTTGGCCATCTCCGAGGGCATCTGGCCTGAAAAGATGGCATTCCGGGCATATCCGGTGGTCGTAGGCAGGATCGAATAATAATTTTCTTCCTTTTCGATATTAAAGTACTCAGCAATGACCGGCTCGATCACTTTCCATTGGTCTATGCGCAAGTTGTCGATCAACACCATAAACACGGGCTTGCTGCCCAGTTCGGGGAAGACCTTACGTTTCATCAGCTGGTGCGACATCACCGGCTTCTCAGCTTTGGCGTCGTTGAGCCACGATTCATAATTGCGGATGATAAACCGGGCAAAATTGGCGTTGGCTTCGGTCTTCTGCATGTCCAGCACGTCACCCATTTCCTGGTTGTCGGGCTGGTCCATTTGCAGCTCCCAGTGCACCAGTTTTTTATAGATGTCTGCCCACTGCTCGTGGTTCATGTCATCCATAAAAGCCATGCTGATCTTGCGGAACTCCTGTTGGTAGTTCAGGTTGGTCTTTTCGATCACCAGGCGCTTGTTGTCCAGGATCTTTTTGACCGACAGCAGTATCTGACTCGGATTCAGGGGTTTTATGAGATAATCGGCAATCTTGGAGCCGATCGCTTCTTCCATAATATGCTCCTCCTCGTTCTTGGTGATCATCACCACGGGCAGGTTGGGCTTATTGGTTTTTATCTGGGCAAGGGCTTCCAAGCCCGACATGCCGGGCATGTGTTCGTCCAGGAACACCACGTCAAAATGCTTCTCGTCACACTTCTCTACGGCATCGGTAGCGTTGTTGACCGGGGTAATGTCGTAGCCACGCTGTTCTAAAAAAAGGATATGCGGTTTCAACAAGTCTATCTCGTCGTCCGCCCACAAAATGCTGTATCTTTGCATGGCATATTTTTTTCCAATTTAACATTTACTTTGAAGTTCGGGTTTCAAAGTTCTAGGTTTATCCTTAAAACGAAAACAATCGGGCCCAGCCCTTATAGTGTAAAACACCAGCAAAACCCATGCGTGTAGTAGGCGAAATTCCACACCCTGATTGCAAAATCACCCTCTTTTCCTGGAATAACCGGTACCTGATTAAGTTCGAAAGCGGCCTTTTGGAGCAAACGTTCAAGGTCGCTGAATATGACATCTTACAAGAGTCGGACCTGTATACCCTGGTGGATGAGGCCTTTATACAAGAAACATTGGCCCGTTTTGATGCCATGAACGCGAGTTTCCGCGCCCGGCTGCAGGCTATCAGCTAGACCCTCCCCTGCCCCCGGGGTATCTACAACTCGAACTTTTCACTTATTTTGCACCCCCGATGGAAGTCGTAGAAAAGAAAAATAAGAATAAGAAATACAAGCCCATCCTGGAGGATATACCCGATTGGCCGGTGTACCAGCTGAGCAAGAACCGCAAGGAATTTATCGAAAGCGTAGCCCAAAAGTCTCTCGCCCAGATCAAGGAATTGCGTCCTACTACCAAACAGCTGCTCGACGAGCTCCAGACTACCGTATACCGCGAGCAGCAGCGCATGAAGCGCAATCGCTGGCGCGTAGACCCCGTAGATGAGCCCGCCTTCTGGGCCGCTATCAAAGACGAGCTCGTGGGCCTGGACGCTAAACCGTCCGAAGAAGCACAGCCCAAGGCTGAAGAGCTGATGCGCCGCATCGTGATGCGCTATGCCAACGAAATTGCCGGCAACTTCAAAGCCAGCTCGTATAAAGTCACCCGCGAGATCGTCAAGTTCTGGTTCGCACGTCTGTTGAACGGCGCCCGTGTAAAAAAATTCGGCGCCTTCTTCCGCAACCGCTACACGCTGCGCGACAAGATCCACATTGTCGGCAAAGCCAAACACCTGCGCAACCTGGCCTCCAAAGGCACGGTCATTATGGTGCCCACGCACTTCAGCAACCTGGACTCTATCCTCATCGGCTGGGTGATCCACTCGCTCGGTCTGCCCGCCTTCATCTACGGCGCCGGACTGAACTTGTTTAACATCAAGATCTTTGCATACTTCATGAACAGCCTGGGGGCATACAAGGTAGACCGGCGGAAAAAGAACCTGCCCTACCTGGAAACGCTCAAGCTATACTCCACGCTCGCCATCCAGAAAGGCGCGCACAGCATCTTCTTCCCGGGCGGCACCCGCTCGCGGTCGGGCATGATCGAAAAACAGCTCAAGCTGGGTTTGCTTAGCTCTACCATCGAGGCGCAACGCATGCTATACATGGATACGCCTCCGGGCGAAGAAGTCCGCAAGATCTTTATCGTACCCGTCACGTTAAACTACCACTTCGTACTCGAAGCCCCCGACCTGGTGGACGATTACCTGTCTGTAAAAGGCCAGGAGCGGTATCTGCCCGAGCAAGACAAGTATGGCAGCTGGCAACTGCTGCAGTTCCTCTTCAAGTTCTTCACCAAAGGCTCCAACATTTCCGTTTCCATTGGTCGCGGTGTCGACATCATTGGCAACTACGTAGACGACAACGGCAACAGCCTCGACGCCCAGGGCCGTGTGATCGACACGCGCGACTACTTTGTCAGCGACAACCAGATCACGATCGACAAACAACGCGAAGACGAGTATACCCGCATGCTCAGCCAAAAGATCGTGTCGGAGTATCATCGCATCAACCGTGTGTTTGCCAGCCACCTGGTAGCATTCGTGGCCTTTGAGATGTGGCAGAAGATGCACGCCAAGCTGGATTTGTTCGGCTTGCTGCGTTTGCCGGAAGAAGACCAGGTTATACCCTATGAAGAATTTCGCGAGGCGTGTAAGCGCGTGCGCAAACAGATTTATACCCTGAAGGCGGAAGGCAAAGTATACCATGCCACGCACCTGAAAGGCGATATCGATCTGGTAATCCGTCACGGCCTCGACAATGTCGGCATCTTCCATTTGAAGCGGCCACTGTTGCTTAACAGAGAGGGCAACGTCATTACCAAAGACTTTAACACACTTTATTACTATCACAACCGGCTTGTTGGCTATGACCTCGAAAAGTTTATCTGACGATAAACCGGTGGGCGTGATTGGCGCCGGCAACTTTGGTAGTGTGGTCGCCAACCTGTTGGCACAACACCGCCAGGTGCTGCTCTATGCCCGCGACCCAACGGCGGTGGAGCACATCAACACCCGTCGCGAAAACCGCGGGCACACCATGCTCGCCAACGTGCGCGCTACCAGCGACCTTCCGGAAATTGCCAACATGTGCGACGTGATCTTCCCCATCGTACCGTCGCAGCACTTCCGCTCGGTTATACGCCAGCTGTCGCCGTACCTGCACCCGTACCACATCCTGATCCACGGCACCAAAGGCTTCGACCTGACGCTGCCCGAAGGCCAGACCATTGAGAACACCTCCAAGCTCAACCGCAGCCATGTAAAGACCATGAGCGAGGTGATCATGGAAGAAAGCGTAGCCGTGCGGGTCGGTTGCCTGGCGGGGCCGAACCTCGCAAAAGAATTGGCGGCGGGCCATCCGGCGGCAACCGTTATTGCCAGTCACTTTAACGAGGTAATCTCGCTGGGCAAGCGTATGCTGCGCAACGAGCAGTTCCAGGTATATGGCAACAACGACACCGTAGGCGTAGAGCTCGCCGGCGTATTAAAGAACATTATCGCTATTGCCGCCGGTGCCCTCAGTGGCCTGGGCTATGGCGAGAATGCCAAGGGCTTGCTCATCAGCCGCGGCATGGTCGAGATGATCTACCTGGGCCGTGCCCTGGGCGGCAACACCAAGGCCTTCCTGGGCGTAGCCGGCGTAGGTGACCTGGTCACTACCTGCAACAGCTCGTTGAGCCGTAACTTTACCATCGGGTCGCGCCTGGCCAAGGGTGAGACGCTGCAAGAGATCCTGGCCACGACCGACGAAGTGGCCGAGGGTATCAATACCATCCGCATCGTGAAGAAATGCGCCGACTATTATAAAGTACGGGCCCCCATTACCAACACGCTGTACCAGGTGCTGTTTGAAGACCTGACCGTACACCAGGCCCTGCGTTATCTCATGCGCTACCCGCTGAACGTAGACATCGACTTCATCTGATTGGGATTTGCGCAGGCAAGGCCCCGTTCGGCATTGATATGAGGATATTTTGAAATAGGATTATAATAGTCCTTTAGAGCTATTACAATTCTATTTCAATGCTATGTCAATACTATGTCGATACTATTATATATCCGAAGTACCCCACCCGACGCTGTGAATTTTGGGGCACCGTGGCACCCAAAATGTGTCACTAAATCGGAGACTTTCTTACACCTTACTTTTCCGGCCCCCGGCGAACTAACGGGTCGGAAAAGCGGGATCATTTACCGGGGTTTGTGTAATACCTGAAGAAACAATCACGCTTTTTAGCGGGATATTCGTCAATAACCGGATGAACATTTCAGGTCTTTAGCGCCGCATCTCCCCCCGTTAAACGTCAATACAACACCCTTACTGTCATTCGCCGGCAAAATGGACGTGTTAGGCGACGGCATAGGCAGAAGGGCACTTATTCTACTCACCAAATCCTTCATTTTCGGCGACTAAACTTACATCTGCATGTTGCCTTTATAGAGTCATTATACCACCCGGAGAAATGCTGTTAATCTTGTATGAAGAAGTGACTGAACCCAAAACCTGTACTTTATCTAACTACTACCATGAAAAAAACGGTTGAGTTTTTACGATCCGAGGCCTTCGTGTTTTTGACCTTGTTGGCGGTCATTACATCGCAGGTAGTGCACACGATGCACCTCTTTGAAACTGTGAGAGTGTTTGATCTGAGCTTCGAAGTGAACGGCGAAAGAATTACGGCCCCCAACTGGGCACATGCCTTCGTTTTCGCGATTGCCATCGAGTCTGCGATCCTCATGTTTATCCTGAACGGCAAACGTCTTCCCTCGAAGATCTATGCTATCGGATCGTTGTTAACCAACCTGTTATATTATAAAGCCTGGCAATTGCCTCTTTCAGGCATGGCTGCCAGCGTACTGATCAGCGCCATGCTGGCCGGTTCCATCTGGTTCTTCTCCGACCTGTTTGCTGAGAAAGTTGACGCCCCACGAATGAAGGCCAAGACTTCTGACGAAGAGGACAATCTGAAAGATCTCTTGGCCGAGGAAACGCGCAAAATCACCTTTAAGACTACTATGCCGGCAAACGCCCGCTAATTTAGATACTAGGAATAGGTTAATGATTATATGCAGAGGGTGTGCCGAAAGGCATCACCCTCTGCATATTTTTTTGGGGTGCTATTTGATAATTAATGACCGAGGATTCCGACGACTATCCCAGACCGTATGGATTACAATCTGATCCTGTTGAATCTTATAATAAACAATGTAATTATCTATTATGTATGAGGCCTCTTACAAATTCCAATTCGGTCTTTATTCCTAAGGATGGATGCTTGATTAGCAGATTGACCTGTTGGTTGATTTTTGAGTACAGTCTAGCTGAATAGGTAGTACTCTTATTCCTTTCTACGTAATACTCAAGAATTGCATGTAACTGGGCGCTTGCCTTGATGGACCAGATTATTTTATATTGAGCCATTCACGTATCTCTTTGTCTAGAACGTCGTGCTCGATATAATGGCCTTGTTCAACTTCACGCTGTGATTCCAAAATTTCTTTCTTCTGCTCCGGTGTTAGAGGAAGTACAATGGCATCGAGTTTCGAATCAAGAATAGTCTTCAGTGCTTCCAGGAATGAAACATCTGTAATTTCTGAAATCTGATGGATTAACACACTTTTCAACTCTACAGTACTCATAATCTTAGAAGTTTATCAACTTTACAAAAAAGACGGCAAATCTAATCCCTACTTACATCCTTCAAAATAACCCGCAGCTCATTCAACATCATCGCCGTCGCTCCCCAGACAACCTCCCGTTCGATCTCAAAATGCGGCGCCATCATGCGGTACTGCCCGGCGGCTAAGATCTCTTTTTTTAGTACAGCTTCCTCTCTCAGCAAGTCAAACAAGTCCCCATAGATTATCCCCGCCGTCTCATACGGATCGGGCTTGAACACTATCGGACCGCGCATGGCAGCGACAATGGGCGTCACGGTAAAGTTGCTGGCGATGACAAAAAACTCCGTCAGTGCCCCCAGCACCTCCGCCCGGCTGCGGTCCAGCCCGATCTCCTCTTCTGCTTCGCGCAGTGCCGTTTCCACTACTGTTTCCCCTGCCTCCGCCTTACCACCGGGCAGGCTAATTTGCCCGCTGTGGGCACCGGCATAGGTAGCCCGCCTGATCAGGGGGAATTTCACGATGCCATCTTCCGGATAGAGCAAAATCAACACGGCACCCGGCCGTGGTGGCGTTTTATGGTCCAGCTTGGGGCGCCAGTGGCCGATGGGCTCTGCCCGCATCAGGTCGTGTGCGCTATGCCCGGGCAAAGGCTGCCGCAGGTGCTCACGCAAGTCGTTGACGAAGGACTCGAAGTTCATGGGATCTTACAGTAATTGCGCACGCGCTGATCCGGTAGCTCTCCCTGAACAGCAGCCAATTGAAATTGCTTACACGCAGCCTCCCGATCGCCGACGAGCCAATGGGCTTCGCCCAGGTAGTAATGAATCTTTTCAATAAAAGGATCGGCCGTCTCCGCGCGCTGAAAAAGGCGCAACGCCTCCCCTGGCTTTCCGCTAAGCAGGTAATAGATGCCTTTGTTACGATATGCCCACCCGTTGTAGGGGTCCATCCCGATGCTGGCGTCGATGTCCGTACGCCCTGCCTCAAGATCTCCCGTCATCAACAATATATAGCCGCGGTTGTTGAGGAAATAAGCGTCGTCAGACTTCAGTCGCAGTGCCTTCTCCACCAATCCCTTTGCTTCCTCATATTGACCCTGGTCGGCGGCCACCATCGCTTGTGCGTTAAAGACATTGGCATCCGCTGGTTTGACCGCCAGCACCGCGTTAAAGATCTGGCTGGCACTGTCGTATTGTTTTTTATAATAATACAACGTGCCGAGGTTCACCTGGATTTCCACATCCTGCGGATCGAGTACGCGCGCACGCCGGAACGACTTCATCGCGTCGTCAAACTTCCGGAGCTTGGTGTACGTCAACCCTCTGACAATATGCAGTGCTACCGTGTCAGGCTTTACCTGCTCGACATGTGACAAATCTTCCAACGCACGATAATATTCGTGTACTTCATACGCCGCATTGGCACGGTTCAGGTATGCTTCCCAGTATCCGGGGCGACACCGCAACGCTTCATCGTAGCTGTCCAGCGCTTCGGTATATTTTCGTTGCTGGTAGTAGAGGCTGCCCAGGTTGTTC
>JAESGK010000604.1_pt1 | contig 12843 bp, 2 predicted proteins | sample 9269681 | NCBI WGS metagenome assembly JAESGK01 (sample SAMN14515347, study PRJNA621673) | algae metagenome | isolation source: Timaviella obliquedivisa GSE-PSE-MK23-08B and co-occurring heterotrophs from... | place: USA: Grand Staircase Escalante National Monument, Utah | collected 2006-08-15
CTAGCAGCGTATCAGTAGAACTCAATCCAGGCTGACGCTGCATAGAAGTCAAGAAGTTAACCACACTGCTGTGTAACACTTGCACACCTTTGGGTTTGCCTGTGGAGCCAGAGGTGTAGATGACATAGGCCAAATTGTCAGACGTTACACCACTGACAGGTGGCATCAGAGCAGTCTCTCTTGCATCAGTGTTTAGTGCAGTCAAGTCTAGAAGGTACTCGTTGGGATCAAGATAAATTAAGGGAACTGAATGAAGCGGGAGTCTAGTTTTCAAATGTTCCTGGGTTAACAGCAACAATACCTGAGCGTCTTGCAACATCCATTCCAGCCGATCAGCGGGATAAGTCGGATCGAGAGGAACATATGCTCCCCCGGCTTTAAGGATGGCTAACAGACCAATCAGCATCTCAATAGAGCGATCAACGTAAATCCCCACAAGCACCCCTGGTCTGACTCCCCGCGCTTGCAGAACATGCGCCAGTTGATTTGCTCGAACGTCTAATTCTCGGTAGCTGAGCTGTTGATCTGCAAACTCAACGGCGATCGCATCAGGGGTAAGCTGGACTTGCGTTTCAAACAGGTGATGAATACATTGATCCTGGGGATACGCTGCATCTGTCTGATTCCACTGCAAAAACTGCTGCTGCTCGATGGTTGTCAGCAGAGGCAGTTCAGCGATTCGCTGCTGGGGACGAGCCACGATCGCTGCTAGCACCGTTTGAAAATGCCCTGCCATGCGGGCAATCGTACTTGGCTCAAATAAATCACAGTTGTACTCCAGTTTGCCAATCAGACCCTGAGGCGTTTCTTGCATCGACAGCGTCAGGTCAAACTGGGTTGTGCCACTGTCACTCTCCAGGGCATTCAAACTCAACCCTGGCAACTCAACCTCAGGTAGTGGGGCATTTTGCAAGATAAACATCACCTGAAACAGCGGGGTGTGACTCAGCGATCGCTGCGGCTGAAGTGCCTCGACTAACTGCTCAAAGGGCAGATCCTGGTGAGCATAAGCCCCCAGCGCAACGTCTCGCACCCGTGTTAGCAACTCTTCAACACTGGGGTTGCCTGAGAGATCGGTTCGCATGACCAGCGTATTGACAAACAAGCCAATCAAATTCTCGATTTCTGTATGGTTGCGGTTGGCAATGGGTGTGCCTACCACAATGTCCTCACAATTGCTGTAGCGTCCTAGGAGGATAGCAAAGGCTGCCAGCAAGGTCATGAATAAGGTGCAGCCTGATTGCTGAGCAAGTTGATGGAGCGATCGAGATAACTCTGATGAGATCTCAAAGGAATGAACCGTGCCCTGGTAGCTCTGGATCGCCGGACGTGGATAATCCATAGGTAACTCTAATACCGCTGGCGCATCTGTGAGTTGCTCACGCCAGTAAGAGAGTTGAGTTTGCAGCACTTCTCCTTGTAACCACTGGTGCTGCCAAGCCGCGAAGTCGGCATACTGAATGGGCAGTAGTGGCAAGGGAGAGGGCTGTCTGTTACAGAATGCCTGGTACAGCGCTGCTATCTCCTGCACCAGAATACCAATTGACCAGCCGTCAGCCGCAATGTGATGCAAGGTAAGCAATAAGATCTGATCCAACTGCCCAAGCTGCAACAGCTTTACCCGTAGCAGCAAGTCGCAAGTCAGGTCAAAGGGCTGTTGTGCCTCAGTAGCAATCAACCGTTGAACTTCAGCATTTTGTTGATTTTGGGGCAAATCACTTAGATCAACCTGTTCAATTAGGAGTGCTGTTAGAGAGGAAAGAATAGCAACAGGCGAATCTGCCACAGTCTCAACCTTCGTCCGCAGCACTTCGTGACGACGAAGAATTTCGTTGAAGGTCTGTTCCAGAGCGCTTTGATTAAGTTTCCCCTGGAGATGAACCGCTGTTGGCAGGTTGTAAAAGGGACTCTCTGGTTCTAGCTGAGCCAAAAACCACATGCGTTGTTGAGCGAAGGATAAAGGTAATGTTCCTTCATGAGGATGCCGTTCGATGGGAGGGGCTTCTAAGCCTGGTTGGGCAGCAGTTTCAATAGCAACAGCAAATTGGGCAATCGTGGGGAACTCGAATAGACGGCGCAGCGGTACTTCTAGCTGAAATACTTGCCGGACTTGGGAGATAATGAGCGTTGCTAATAGCGAGTGACCGCCTAGCTCAAAGAAGTTGTCATAGATGCCTATGCGATCGCAGCCCAGCACCGTTGACCAGATCCCAATGAGGACTTCTTCAACTGGCGTTGTTGCCCGATAAGCACTGGATGACAAGAGCGATTTTGTTGCTGGTTCGGGTAGTGCATTGCGATCGACTTTCCCGCTGGGGGTTAAGGGTAGACGATCTATGGGAACGAAGGCGGAGGGCACCATGAAGTCGGGTAGCCTTGCTTGGAGAAAGTCACGCAGTTCATGACTGGCAGTATGGCTTTCTGTGGGTTTTTCTATGGGTTTTTCTGTAGAGGGAACAACATAGGCAACGAGGTATTTGTCCCCGGATTGGGCTTTCTTGGCAACCACAATGGCTTCTTTAATGGTTGGGTGGTCGCTGAGGGCTGCTTCAATTTCTCCAAGTTCAATTCGGAAGCCGCGAATCTTCACCTGATGATCCATGCGTCCTAGATACTCAATTGTGCCATCTGGTAGCCACCGTCCTAGGTCTCCGGTTTTATAAATTAAATTTCTTTGGGTCGCAGGCTGTTTAGCATCAGGAAACGGATTCAGAATAAAGCTAAGATTCGTTTTCTCGTCATTCTGCCAATACCCATCTCCCACCCCAATTCCAGAGACACAGATTTCTCCAGGAACACCGATGGGGACTAACTGCATCTTCGCGTCTAGCACATATAAATTTAGGTTTGCTAATGGTTTCCCAATGGGAACCGATCTCTGACTTTCTGGCAAGGGTGTTTCAATGACAAATTGCGTGATGTCGTCAGCCGCTTCTGTAGGACCGTAAGCATTCACCACTGGAATGGATGGATAGAGACTCAGCCATTGATTCACCAGATTGACTGAAACGTCTTCCCCAGTCACCATCATCCACTGCAAGTCAGGCAGCGATCGCTGTTGAGGCGTTAGGTTGGAAATGTAGTCAATCAGTCCTTTCAAGACAATTGGAACCAGTTCTACGAGGGTCAGTTTTTCAGCTTGAATCACTTGGAATAATTTTTCTGGATGACAAACTGTTTCTGTATCGACGATGACGGTGCGTCCACCGATTAACAGGGGAGCTAGAAATTGCCAAACCGATATATCAGATGAAGCTGGAGCACTTTGGAGAAAACACAGCTCTTGATTCAACCTCAGTGCATCGAACTGAGCATAAATATGATTAATTGCACCATCATGACGAATGATTGCACCCTTCGGTGATCCGGTTGAGCCTGACGTGTAAAGCATATAAGCTCGGTCAATGCTGCTGTTGAAGAGGCTAGGATTCTCCTTTGAGTACTGGCTAAAATTGGATCGAGAGTACAGATTGATCTCAGTTGGTTGAGTGTCTGTTTGATCGCTAGCGATCGCATCTAAACAGATCACATATTGCAAATGTGGATACTGCTCCAGATGATCAATCAAACGCTTGAAACATGAAGAATCCGTCAAAAGAACTTTCACTTCGCTATTTGACAGCATGTATTGGATTCGCTCTACTGGATACGTACTATCGATTGGCACATAAGCTGCACCCGCCTTCAAGATAGCTAGAATCGATTGCAGAAAATTCAAGCTACGCTCTTGAAAAATACCAATGAAATCATTATTTCCAATTCTTAAATCGCGCAATAACCTAGCTAGCTTGTTGGCTTTCGCATTCAATTCTTGATAGGTGAATCGATCACCTTGATGAATAGCAGCAACACGACTTGGGGTTTGCTGAACCTGTTCTTCAAATAAACTCTGAAGAGTCTGATCAACGGGATATGATTTAGTATTACTGTTAAATTTCTCTAGTAACTGATGTTTCTCATCTGCTTCTAACAGAGAAATCTCAGAGATTTTAACATTCGGATTTGCGATCGCGCATTTAATCACATTGATATAGTGTCTAGCTAGTGACTCGATCGTTTCCTCTCTAAACAGCGATTCACTGTATTCAATCTTGCCTGTGATCGTATTTCCATTTACGCACCAAGAAATCGTCAAATCATTGCTGAGAGCAACGGGATGATGATGAATATTTTCAAGTAAAACAACGCTGTCATAAATAGAACAGCGATTCTGTCGCTGTGATATTCTCAATATATCAAACAGTTCATTGAAGGGATATTGCTGATGGGTATATGCCTGGATCGCAGTATCTTTCATATGCAGTAGAAAATCTTTGAATTCTAGGTAATCTTCTATCTCAAAACGTAAAGGTATAGTTCCATTATCAGTTTGGTTCGTTAAAGCTTCATAACTCTTGATTGGACTATAAAATGGCACACCCACTATGAAATTATTAAGATGAGTGTATTTTTTCAGCAAACCCCCAAATGCAGAGAGCAATAATAAATAGATAGAAAAGTAGGATTTTGAGCAACATTGAATGATTGCTTGAGATAAATTTTCTGGCAAAGTAAACTGCACGAGTCTGTTTTTACCACTATATCGCTCAGCCCTCAGGTAATCTGTGAGAATACCTGTCTCTGATCGTTCTCCAGACAGTTGATTGAGCCAGTAGATTCTGTGATGGAGCAAGTTTTCAGAAGTCGTATCTGAATCAAGAATTTTCATCATTGTTTTCATGTCTATAGAACCCACTCACAAAACTACAAATCACGTCAATCAAATCGCCAAGATCAACAATCATTAAACGCTTGCTGCAAGATCGAACAGCCTGTTTGTAAGACTGACATCTCAATCGTTAATGGTGGTAGAAGTTTGAGGACGGCATCCTTTCTGCCCACACGTTCGACGATTAATCCCAACTCAAAACAGCGTGAAGCAACTCTTTGAGCCAAACTAGCACCACCAAAATTCTCAAGATCAATGCCCCAGATCAAGCCAATTCCTCGAATCTCTATCTTCGTACTGATGGAAGCAATCTTCTCTTCTAAAAATGTCTTTAAGTAAGCTTCTTTAATGCTGACATCTTTCTCAAGTTCGATTACTTCTCGATACTCTAGCGCTGCTGTTCCTCCCACAAAGGCAAGCTGGTATCCTCTAAACGTTCCCGTATGCTCACCCGGTTCCCAAAGATCTAACTCTGGCTTAATCAATAACAATGACATCGGAAATCCATAACCGCTAATCGATTTTGACAAGACAACGAGATCAGGAACAATGTTAGCTCTTTCAAAGGAGAAGAAGGGGCCAGTTCTGCCACAACCCACTTGAATGTCATCACAAATGAGTAGAATGTCATAGCGATCGCATAACGCCCTCAGCCTCTGCATCCATTCAATAGGAGCGACAACAACTCCCCCTTCAGCTTGCACACTTTCAAAAATGATTGCGGCTGGTTTCTCAATCCCAGAATTGACATCACTCAGGACGGCTTCGATGTACTCGATCGTATCGATCGTATCCATGAAACCATAGGGGTAAGGCATAAAGGTAACAGAATGAGGTGCACCCCCCATTCCAGCGCGGATGGTGGTATTCCCAGTTACCGATAGGCTGCCTAGTGTCATCCCATGATAGGCTCCCATAAACGAGAAAATTCCGGCTCGTTTCTTGACTTTTCTAGCCAACTTCAAAGCAGCTTCAACTGCATTGGTTCCAGTGGGACCACAACATTGAATCCGATAATCTAATTGCCTTGGAATCAAGATGTTTTCAGAGAAGGTTGCTAAAAACTTTTCTTTAGCAGCAGTATGTAAATCTAGCCCGTGGGTGATTGCATCCGCATCTAAATAGGACATTACCTTTTGTTTAATGTAGTCATTGTTATGCCCATAATTTAAGGCACCTGCACCAGCCAGAAAATCAATATATTCTTTCCCGGATTCACAGTAGACTATTGATCCTTTCGCCCGATGAAACACGGCTGGGAAATTACGGCAATAACTCCTAACATTTGACTCATACTGTTCAAAGATATTCATGGTAGTTATTCTCTAATGTCTCCCAAATAGCATGTCTGAACGTCTCAGTTGAGTGTGCGCTTAGCACCCAGCAAAATTAAATGTCACCTCTTGTTCCAACATTCGACTCTGTTGCTGTTCTGTTGGCGTTAGCAGTGACAAGTCCTTTAAACACCCATCAGGGTTTGCGATCATGCCTTGAAGCACAAGCTCGAAATGCCTCAGGATTTCCGTAATCGTGGCAGTATCAAAGCGGCGGCAATTGTAACTGATGCCCAGCACTAACTCTGAACCGGGATACCCAACGATCGTAAGCGGGTAGTTCGTTTTGTAAAATACAGTGGATTTCTGAAGCTCTAGATCGTTTTCCCCACGTTTGACCAACTGAGGAACAGGGTAGTTTTCAAACACCAGAATGCTCTCGAACAAGGGAGTTCCGCGTGGTACTTGACTCCACCCTTGCACATTAATCAATGGGCTGTACTCGTACTGACGCATTTCTACCTGTTGAGCTTGAAGCTGCTTGAGCCAAGGCAGCAAAGCCTGATCAGGATTGACATCGACCCAAACGGGTAAGGTATTGATGAACACCCCCACCATTGACTCAATGCCTTCTAATTCTACTGGACGTCCCGAAACACAACACCCATAGGTGACCTGGCTTTGACAACTGTAGCGGCTGAGGAGCAACGCCCAGGTTCCTTGAAACAGGGTATTCAGGGTGAGCTGATGTTGACGAGCGAGAGACTGTAGTGCGGCGGTGGTCGCTGCCTCTAGCTTGATTTGTTGCTCGTCGTACCGCTCTTCTAGGGTAGACAAGTTTTCACCCTCCAAATAGGTGAGCGGTGTCGGTGCTCTGACGGAATGCAGCGTCTGTCGCCAATAAGCCTCGGCTTTCAATAAATCCTGCTTTCGCAACCAGGAGATGTAGGTTTTGAAAGGAATACTGGCTGCTAGAGGGCTATTCTGGCTGTAACAAAACGCTTGATAGAGTTGAATGACTTCCCCCATCACTAACGAGCCTGACCAGCCGTCCAGAATCAGGTGGTGTTCGCTCTGGATAATTTCGTAAACCTGGTCTGCAAGACGAATCATTGTCATCCGCAAGAGTGGGGCTTGCAAAAAATCAAAGCCTCGCTCGCGATCGCGCTTCAGAAACGTTTCTAATTGCTCTTGCTGCTCTAATGGGTTAAGGTTGCGCCAATCTCGTTGTTCTAACGGGATTGTGACTTGCCGATGCACCACTTGAAGAGGTTTGTCTGCTTCTTCCCAATAGAAGCTGGTGCGTAAGATGGTGTGCCGAGGAGCTAATTGCTGCAAAGCTTGTTCAAATGCTTGCATGTTGAGATCGCCCTGCACGGTGTAGCCAGTTTGCATGAAGTAGAGTCCCACTTCTGGAGCGTACAAGCTATGGAAGAGAATCCCTTTCTGGATGGGGGTCAGTTCGTAGATGTCTTGAATATTATTTGCCAGCGTTTCCATAGGGCGTTTAATTCCTGGAGTTGATTTTTGCCAAGAATCGATCGAGAGCCTGTTGACTCAAGTTTGCTTCCGAAAAATCAGAAGGTGTGTAGCCTGCTGTGTCTGAAGATTGGCAATGGGAAATCAGCGATCCTAAGGACTGTAAAAGCCGCTGAGCTAATGCTTCGATCGTCGAGCTGCGGTGCACCGCCTGACTGTAGCTCCACCGCAGTTGCAATTGCCCGTCAGTGACCCATCCATTGATCTCCAGAAGATGACTCCGTTTACCTCGCAAACTTTGAGTGGATCCACTCGGCTCTTGCACGAGGCGAAATAATGAGGAGCCTGCAAGAGTTGGGTCGAATTGTCCCAAATAGTTGAAAATCACTTCAGCATGGGGAAGGGTTCTTAGCGTTTTAGTGAATTCCTGGTCTTCACTGGAATAGCGCAATACTCCATAGCCAATGCCACGATTGGGAATGCTACGGAGCTGTTCTTTGATTGTTTTCAAGGCATCCCCTGGATTCGCTGCCGCTGCAAGGTTCAGGTGGACTGGAAAGACCGTCGTAAACCAGCCCACCGTGCGCGACACATTTACAGGAGCAGCGATATCTTCTCGTCCATGACCTTCTAAATCGATGAGGAGTGTCCGTTGATTCGTCCATTGGGCAAATGCTTGCACCAATGCCGTGAGCAATACATCGTTGATTTCGGTGTGATAGGCTTTTGGCACGTCCTTGAGTAACGCTTGGGTGTCTTGAAAGCTCAGAGTGCTCACGATTTCATGAGCGGAAGCAACCGTATTTTCGCCTTTAGGAAAATCAACGGGTAGAGGCGTAAAGGGCTGCTGTGTCAGCCAGTAATCCTTTTCTTGCTGTAGCGCATCTGAGCGGGAATATTCTCGTAGCATTTGCGACCACTGCTTGAACGACAACGTTTTAGAGGGGAGTTGTACCGCTTCACCCTGGCTGAGTTGCTGATAGAGAGACTGCAAATCCTCGATCAAGATTCGCCAGGAAATACCATCGACAACCAAATGGTGAATGACGAGGAGTAGGCGGGCAGGTTGATGTTCACCCAAGTTAAAGAAGCCTGCTCGCATCAGGACTCCACTAGAAAGCGTGAGACTGGTTTGTATTTCAGTTGTTGCTGCCACCAGAGCTGTCTTCTGCTCTGCTTCTGTTAGCGATGAGAAGTTCCAACGGAACAGGAGCATTTCTGGATCAGGACTTGCGTGAATTTGTTGCCAGCCTGACTCGGTTTGCTCAAACCGCAGGCGCAGAGCATCATGGTGGACAAGCAACCGCTGGAGTGCTTGCTCTACCTGATCAAGGTTGAGATTGGATGGCACTTGTAGCAGCATTGCCTGGTTAAAGTGGTGTGGATCAGGCAAATTCTGCTCGAAAAACCAGTGCTGAATTGGGGTCAGAAAGACTGAGCCAGTGACCAATCCTTGCTCTACCTGTACGCCCTGTTTTGTCATCGTTACGGCTGCCAACTCAGCGATCGTTTGATGTTCAAACATCTGTTTCGGGGTGAGTTGTAGACAGGCTTGATTCGCTCTGGCAACCACCTGGATGCTCAGGATAGAATCCCCGCCTAACTCAAAGAAGTTATCGTGAATTCCAACCTGCTTCACACCCAAAACTTGGGTCCAGATCTCTGCGAATGTCGTTTCGATCGCAGTTCGGGGAGCCACGAACACAGTGTCTAATGCCGGGGTAGACAGATCTGGGTCGGGGAGACTTTGACGATCGACTTTTCCGTTGGGTGTCAGCGGCAAGGCATTGAGTAAGACGAAAGCCACAGGCACCATATAGCTAGGCAACTTTTCTTGCAAAAACTGGCGCAGGTCACTGATGGACGGTGCAGGCTGCCATTCCGTCACGACATCCGTTACAACATAGGCAACCAATCGTTTGTCTCCTGACTCCATTTCACGATCAACGACTACCGTCTCTCGTACGGCTGGGTGCTGGCTCAGTACCGCTTCAATTTCTCCGAGTTCAATGCGAAATCCCCGAATTTTGACTTGAGCATCAATCCGTCCCAGATACTCAAGGTTGCCATCTGAGCGGTAAAGAACGAGGTCACCCGTTTTATAAAGCCGAGAAGAGAGAGAGGGAAAAGTATCAGTATCTGTTTGAGCTTGGGGAGTAAAAGGTTGAGCAAATGGATTCGGAATGAATTTCTCAGCCGTCAAATCTGGGCGATTGAGGTAGCCTCTCGCCACTCCTGCACCACCGATGTAGAGTTCTCCTGGAACCCCGATCGCAACGGGTTGTAAATGAGCATCCAGAACGTAGGCTTGAACGTTTTGGATTGGTTTGCCGATCGAGACTTCTCGATCGCTTGCCTTGATCGATGCCGACAGATCACATAGGGTCGCTCCAATGGTGGTTTCAGTCGGACCGTAGCAGTTGATCAAGCGCACATGCTGATTTACACCCTGATTCATACATTGATGCCAAGCTTGCAGGCGATCCGGTAAAGCTCTTTCGCCGCCAATAATCACCAAGCGCAGCGCGTCAGGAATGTCGACAGGTGCCGCTGCTAGCTCACTGGTGACCTGATGCCAGAAGGCAGTTGGTAAATTGAGTACTGTTAGTTCTAGCGTTTGAACCTGTTGCAGAAATGCTGGTACAGAATTCAACATCTCATCGGTGCGGAGCACCAAGGTAGCGCCCTGCACCAGACAAGAGAAAATCTCTTCACCCGCCACATCAAAGTTTATGGAGGCAAATTGCAAGATGCGATCGCTGGGTTTTAACTCATAAGCTGAAACGATGGCTTCGGTATAGTTGACCAAAGCACGATGCTGAATCATCACGCCTTTGGGTCGTCCCGTTGAGCCAGAGGTGTAAATGAGATAGGCTAGCTGGTCAGGGTTCGACGGATGAACCAGATTTTCCTGGCGTTCTTGAGCAATGGTAGACCAGTCAGTATCTAAACAGATGACTTGGGCTTGATGATCAGGAAGCTGATTTAAGAGGGATTGCTGAGTGACGATCAGCGATACCTGAGCATCTTGCAGCATGAAGGCAAGTCGCTCTTGAGGATAGCTAGGGTCGAGGGGCAGATAAGCGCCACCCGCTTTGAGGATACCTAACATCCCAACTAGCATCTCCAGCGATCGCACGACACAGATGCCGACCGTCACTTCGGGCTTGACCCCTAACCGGTTGAGATAGTGCGCGAGTTGATTGGCTTTGACGTTCAGCTCTTGATAACTGAATTGTTGATCCGCAAAGATAGCTGTGATTCCTCCGGAAGCTTGCACGGCAATCGCGTTAGGAGTCTGTTTGACCTGGTTCTCAAATAAATGATGAATACACTGATTCTGGTGATACTCTGTCTGAGTCGCATTCCACGCTACCAAAAGTTGATGGGTTTCTGCTGGGGTCAACAGCGATGACTTAGATAGACATTGAGAGGAATTCGTAACGGTGCTTTGCAGGAGGGTCAAGTAGTGCTCTGCCATCCGAGCGATCGTGTTTTTCTCAAACAGATCACAGTTATATTCCAGTGTCCCAACGAGTCCCTGTGCGGTTTCTGCCATTGATAGTGTCAGATCAAATTGAGTTGTGCCATTGGTGCTCTCGATCAGAGTCACTCTCAAATTGGGCAACTCAACCTCAGGCAGCGGATCATTTTGCAAGACAAACATCACCTGAAACAGCGGAGTGTGACTCAGCGATCGCTGCGGCTGAAGTGCTTCGACCAACTGCTCAAAGGGCAAATTCTGATGGGCATAGGCTCCTAGTGCAACCTCTCGAACTCGGCGCAGCAATTCCTCAACACTGGGATCACTAGAGAGATCGATTCGCAGCACCAATGTGTTAACGAACAAGCCAATCAAATTCTCAACTTCTGTACGATTGCGATTGGCAATAGGTGTACCCACCACAATGTCTTCACTGTTGCTGTAGCGTCCCAGCAGAATTGTGAAAACAGCCAGGAGCGTCATGAATAAGGTGCAACCTGATTGCTGACTCAGTTGATTGAGGGCAAGTGATAGCTCTGGCGAAATCTCAAAGCTGTGGCTGCTGCCCTGGTAGCTCTGGATAGCGGGTCGTGATCGATCAGTGGGTAACTCCAACAGGACGGGAGCATCTTGCAACTGGGCACGCCAGTAGCTCATCTGGGTTTGCAGCACATCCCCTTGCAGCCACTGTCGCTGCCACGCGGCGAAGTCACCATACTGAATAGGCAAGTCGGGCAGAGGAGACGAGCGTTTTTCGCAGAATGCTTTGTATAGCCCTGTAACCTCGTTGATCAGAATGCCGAATGACCAGCCATCGGCAGCAATGTGATGCAGTGTCAAGAGTAAGATGTGCTGATGCTCTGCTAGACAAAGCAGTTTGACCCGCAGCAGCAAATCGCAAGTCAGGTCAAAAGGCTGCTGTGCTTCGGCAAAGATTAATTGCTGCACTTCAGCGTCTTGTCGAGTTTCTGTTAATTCACTCAAATCGACCAGCGACATCTGAAATGCTGTTGCTGGTGTGGTGATAGCGATCGGGTGCCCTTCTCTCGTTTCAAAATGGGTTCGGAGTGCCTCATGACGACACAGGATTTCGTGAAAGGTCTGTTCTAATGCACCGAGGTAAAGTTCTCCCTGAAGAGCAACGGCGATCGGGAGATTATAGAAAGGGTTCTCTGGCTCTAGCTGTGCCAAGAACCACATCCGCTGCTGGGCAAAGGAGAGAGGGGCAGAGTTTGAACGTTGCTCGATGGGTGGAGCGTCTACTCCTAAACCAGCTTGAGTAGCAGCTTCAATGACTTGAGCTAGCTTGGCAACAGTAGGAGATTCAAAGAGGCTTCGCAGCGGCAACTCAACCTGAAACACTTGTCGCACCTGGGAGATAACCAGCGTTGCTAGCAGCGAATGCCCACCGAGTTCAAAGAAATTATCCTGAATGTTGATCTTCTCTCTGCCCAGTGTTTTTGACCAGATGCCAGCGAGAAGTTCTGCGATCGGAGTTGGAAGACTGCGATCTAGCTCCGATGATTGCAGGGTAAAGTCGGGAGGAGGCAGAGCATTGCGATCGACCTTGCCATTAGGGGTCAGTGGTAAAGCATCTAATTCTGTGAAGAGAGAAGGCATCATATAGTCTGGCAACTGCCGCTGGAGAAACTCGCGTAGCTCACGGATAACGAAACTAGTTTCTGGGGACGGAACGAGGTAAGCAACGAGGTGCTTGTCTCCGGTTTGGTCATCCCTGGCAACCACAACCGCTTGTCTGACGGTTGGATGTTGACCCAGGATTGCCTCAATTTCCCCAAGTTCGATGCGGAAGCCCCGTAGCTTTACCTGCTGATCCATCCGTCCCAAATAAACGAGGGTGCCATCTTCCTGGTACCGAGCCAAGTCGCCCGTTCTAT
>JAESGK010000606.1_pt1 | contig 12813 bp, 15 predicted proteins | sample 9269681 | NCBI WGS metagenome assembly JAESGK01 (sample SAMN14515347, study PRJNA621673) | algae metagenome | isolation source: Timaviella obliquedivisa GSE-PSE-MK23-08B and co-occurring heterotrophs from... | place: USA: Grand Staircase Escalante National Monument, Utah | collected 2006-08-15
ACGATCAAAACCGGCCGTCGCCAACGTCATCTGCTTCATCGAAGAAATCCTGGCTTTCACACAACGGGATTCCCTAGAATCATGACCTACTGCTCATGTCGATGACTTTTTCAGAGTTTCCTTAGCGCGGCCGGTCCCCCGCCAGGGTGATGCGGTGCATGACGCGGCGGTGGCCGTGATAGTCGTTGATCGGATTGTGCATGGCCGCGCGATTGTCCCAGAAGGCGAGCGAGCCCACCTGCCAGCGGAAGCGGCAGGTGAATTCCGGCCGGGTCTGGTGCTCCCACAGGAAGCGGAGCAGCGGCAGGCTCTCCTTCTCCGTCCAGCCCTTGATGTGCGCGGTGTGCGCGTCCGACGTGTAGAGCGCCTTGCGCCCGGTCTCGGGGTGGGTGCGTACGATCGGGTGCTCCGCCGTCATCACCTTCAGCGCCGCGCCGGCCGCCTTCATCTGGTCCTCTCGCGTCTTGGTGACATCGGCCTTGGCCGAGGAGCTGACGCCGACCAGACCGTCGAGGGTCTTCTTCAAACCGTCCGACAGGGCCTCGTAGGCGAGATACTGGTTGGCGAACATCGTGTCGCCGCCATACGGTGGAACCTCGCGCGCCAGCAGCATGCTGCCCATCGGCGGCTCGGCCAGATACGTCGTGTCGGAATGCCAGATGCCGCCGAAATTGTTGCGCTCGTGCTCGAGCTTCACCACCGGCGTGATCAGCGGCGACTCCGGCAGGCCTTTCAGCTGCGGATACTCGACCGGTTGGCCGAACCTGCGCGCGAAGGCAAGCTGCTGGAGCGGCGTGGCGTTCTGGTCGCGCAGGAAGACGACGAGATGGTCGAGCAGCGCCTGGCGCACCTCGACCACGACATCGTCCTCGAGCGTGCGCGCAATGTCGATGCCGTGGATTTCCGCGCCCAACGCGCCCGATATCGGTCGCACCTCGATGTGCCGGTAATTGCGCATCTGCCTCATCCCTTCGTCCACGGCGGTGCCGTCTTTGCCATGAAAGCCTTGATCCCCTGGCCCGCCTGCGGCCGGCGCAGGAGGCCAACGAGACTTTCCGCCGCATCGTCGAGCATCGCGCGATCATCCTCCGTGGCGCAGGCCAGCACCAGACGCTTCACGATCGCCAGCGCCTGCGGCTCCATCTTCAGGATGTCGTCGAGCAGGCCACGCAAGATCGAGCCGAGATCGGCCGTCGTGCGATAGAGGTAGCGCCCGATCCCCAGCCTGTGGGCTTCCGCCGCGTCGATCACCCGTCCCGTGACCGCGAGATCGCGCGCCGGTCCCTCGCCCAGGCGGCGCACCACGAAGGGAATGACCTGGGACGGGATGAAGCCGACCTTGGGCTCGGGCAGGCCGAACCGGGCGCTGTCGTGCAGGATCACCACGTCGGAGCAGCAAGCCATGCCGAAGCCGCCGCCCACCGCCGAGCCTTCGACCACGGCGATGGTCGCCTGCGGCAGCGCATCGAGGGCCAGCAGCGCATCGCCGAACTGGCGGTACGCCCGTACCAGCGGATCGCGTGCCCCCGGCGCGGGCTTCGGCGGCAGGTCGGCCATGGCGTCGAGATCGCCACCGGCGCAGAAGTGGCCGCCGGCGCCACGCAGCACCAGCACGCGGCAGGTGGGATCGTCGCGCACGCGACCGAAGGCATCCTCGAGTTCGAGCATCATCGCGTGCGTGAGCGCGTTGCGCCGCTCCGGGCGATTGAGCGTGAGCCGGGCGATCGCGCCCTCGCGGGCGAGCAGGACATGGGCGTAGTCGGCCATGGGCAAAGTCTTAGCGGCCGTCTATCCTCGCAACAAGATGATGCGATTCGCGATTCCGCTGCTCGCGGCGATGCTGGCGATTCCGTTGGCGATTTCCGCCGCCTCGGCGCAGGAATGGAGCCAGGTGTCGAGCCCCGCGCCCGGGCCGACCCAGGTCGTCGGGTTCTATACCGCCGGCTGTATCCAGGGCGCGCAGGCCCTGCCCACGGAAGGGCCGGGTTACGAGGCCATCCGCCTCAGCCGCAACCGCAACTGGGGCCACCCGGTCACCCTCGACTTCATCAAGACCTTCTCCGAGCAGGTGCGTGCCGCCGGCCAGAGCCAGCTCTACATCGGCGACATCGGCCAGCCGCGCGGCGGCCCGATGAGTTTCGGCCATGCCAGCCATCAGGTCGGCCTCGATGTCGACATCTGGTTCGAACGCCAGCCCGGCGCGCGCCGGGCGCCGGCCGACCGCGAGAACCCACGACTGCGCTCGTTGGTGCGCGGCGACGACGGCGGCATCGACGACGCGGTGTTCGCCGACCAGCATATGGCGCTGCTGCGCATGGCGGCGACCGCGCCGGGCGTCGACCGCATGTTCGTGAACAAGTGGATCAAGGAGCGCGCCTGCAACACCGCCACCGGCAATCGCGCGTGGCTGCGCAAGCTCGTGCCCTGGTACGGCCACGACGAACATTTCCATGTCAGGCTCTTTTGCCCGCCCGGCAATCCGCAGTGCCAGCCGCAAGCCACCTATTCCGACGACGACGGCTGCGGCGAGGCGCTGGATTCATGGTTCCGCAAGGCGCCGCTCACGCCGCCGCCGGCCGGCGCCGTCGCAAAACCCTATCGGCCGAAACTGCCGCCGGCCTGTCAGCAGGTGCTGAACGCGCGGTAAGTCTGGTTCAGGAAAGTCCACCGCAGGCATCGGCGCGGTTGCGGGCTTCGCCGTCGACCGGCTCCCATCCCCCGACCGTCAACAGGCGCCGCCACTCCACCACGCTGGTGCCGGGCCCCGTGCGCTGCACGATGAAGCGGATGTTCATCTGCGTGCCGTCGTTCAGGGAGAGCGTCACGATCGCCGTGTCGGCCTCGATTCGCGATACTCCCGAGAAGCCGCCGATCGGCTGCGCCGCCAGGCAGTTCGCCATCGCCGTGTAGCCGACGTTGTAAGACGAGGTCCACAGCGGCGGGTTCGGCTGGGGCTTGGTGGCGAGGCCGGTGGTGGTGCAGGCAGCGACGCCCAAGGCAAGCAGAACGGCACACAGGATTCGGATCGTCATCGCTTGCCTCGTCTTCTTCTACTCACCTTGCCCCAGCAGTGTACCGGCGCGCCGCGAGGCGCGGAAGAACCACTGGAAGATCTGGAAACCGATGACGAGGTAGACCACCGACAGGCCGAAGGCGATGCCCAGCATGTCCCAGTGCACGACCTTCTCGGCCATGATGGCGCGCATGCCCTCGAAGACATAGGCCGGCGGCAGGCCCCACGAGATCGCCTGCAGCCACTGCGGCAGCACCGAAACGGGATAGTAGACGCCGCTCACCGGCATCAGGATGAAGACGGCGGCCCAGGCGAAGCTCTCCGCGCTTTGGCCCACGCGCATGATCATCCCCGACATGGCGAGGCCAATCGACCAGGAGAACATCTGCAGGATGGCGAAGAACGCCACCAGCGGCAGGCCGAGCGAATAGATGTTGTAGCCGAAGAAGGCCCAGGCCATCAGCGACACCGGGATCAGCCCCAGCAGCGTGCGCAGGAGCGCTGCGACGATGATGCCGGTCGCCATCTCCCACGACCGGATCGGACTGACGAACAGATGACCGAGGTTGCGCGACCACATCTCTTCCAGGAAGGCGATGCTGAGCGAGAGATTGCCGCGCACGACCACTTCCCACAGCAACAGGCCCGAAAGCAGCACGCCCGCCGCCTGGGCCACGAAGGAGGCCTGCGGCAGCAGGTACTGGGTCATGAAGCCCCACATCACCATCTGCACCGCCGGCCAATAGATCGAATCGACCAGCCGCATGATCGAGCTGCGCCAGATCCAAATGTGGCGCATCACCAGGGCGTAGATGCGTCCGATGGAGCCGCTCATGGCGCCGCCTCCCCCTTCTTCAGCGCATCGAGTCCGCGGCCGCGGCCGCGCGCCATGTCGAGGAACACCTCCTCCATGTCCTCGCGGCCGAAGCGCGCGATCAGCTCGCGCGGACTGCCGCGCTCGAACACGCGACCGGCCTGCAGCAGGATCACGTCGTCGCACAGCCGCTCGACCTCGCTCATGTTGTGCGAGGCGAGCAGGATCGTGGCGTGCGTCTCGCCCTGGTACTCCTTGAGGTAGCCGCGCACCCAGTCGGCGGTGTCGGGATCGAGCGAGGCCGTGGGCTCGTCGAGCAGCAGCACGTCGGGACGGTTGATCAGCGCCTTGGCCAGCGCCACGCGCGTCTTCTGCCCGGCCGAGAGCTTGCCCGAGGGCCGGTCGAGGAACTGGGCGATCTGCATGCGCTCGGCGATCTCCACCACCCGGGCGCCGAGGTCCTTCACGCCATAGAGCCTGCCGTAGAAGGCGAGGTTCTGGCGCACCGTGAGGCGATGCGGCAGGTCGACATAGGGCGAGGAGAAATTCATGCGCGGCAGCGCCGCATAGCGTCGCTTCAACATGTCGACGCCCAGCACCTCGATCTCGCCGGCCGTCGGCTCGAGCAGCCCCAGCAGCATGGCAATGGTCGTGGTCTTGCCGGCGCCGTTGCCGCCCAGCAGCCCGAGCACGGTGCCGGGCTGCACCGCGAAGCTCAGATCGTCGACCGCGACGATCTCGCCGTACACCTTGCGCAGGTGCCGGACATTGAGGGAGGGGTTGTCGGACACGTCACGTCATCGCTGGGAGCGCGCCACTCCAGTGGCGCTCATGAGTTAAAGAAAGGATGCGCCACTGGAGTGGCGCGCTCCCAGCAGACTACAACGCCTTGATCGCCGCTTCGATGCGGTCGAGGCCCTTGCTCAGCCGCTCGGCGCCGGATGCGAAGCAGAGGCGGATGTTGCCCGTGCCGCCCGGGCCGAAGGCCTCGCCCGGCGCCAGGCCGACCTTGTATTCCTTCGCCAGCTTCTTGCAGAAGGCCATGGTGTCGTCGACGCCATCGACCGAGAAGAAGGCATAGAACGCCGCTTCCGGCCGCGCGATCGTGACCTTGGGCAGGCCCGAGAGGCGCTGGAACACCTGCTCGCCGCCGGTCCGGCAGCGCTCGACCATCTGCGCCAGGAAGTCGTCGCCCTTCTCGATGGCGGCAATCGCACCCCGCTGCAGGAAGGCCGGCGCACCCGACGTGTTGATCTGCACCAGCTTGGCGATCTGGTCGCCGAGCTGCGCCGGGTGCGTGAGCCAGCCCAGCCGCCAGCCCGTCATCGCCCACGGCTTGGAAAAGCTGTTGAGCACGAGCAGCGGATCGTCGGGACCGGCATGTTCCAGGAACGACGGCGCCACCTGCCGGCCGTCCGGCCGCTTGCTGTAGATCAGCCGGGCATAAACCTCGTCGGCCATGATCCAGATGCCGCGCCTGCGGGCAAACTCCAGCAGGGCGCGCTGCTCGTCCGACGACATCGTCCAGCCGGTCGGGTTGCCCGGCGAATTGACGAAGATCGCGCGCGTGCGCTCGTCGACCGCGTCGAACACGCGCTGCAGGTCGAGGGTCCAGCCACCCCTGGGAGTACGATCGAGCGCCACGTATTTCGGCACGCCCCGCATCAGCTTGGTGGCCGAGGTGATGTTCGGCCAGATCGGCGAGACGATGACCACGTTGTCGCCGGGATCGACCAGCATCTGGACGGAAAGCAGGATCGCCTGCATGCCGCCGGTCGTGACGCTGATGCGGTCGATCGGGCACTCGATGCCGTAGAGCCGCTCGGTATAGGCGCCGAGCGAGGCCCGCAGGTCGGGAATGCCACGCTGCCAGGTGTAAAAGGTCTCGCCGGCCTGCATGCCCTTGGCTGCCGCCTCGCGCACGAAGTCGGGCGTCACGAGGTCGCCCTCGCCGAACCACAAAGGCACGACGTCGGGATCGCCGAACACGCTCATGGCGACATCGGAGATGGGCGATTCGGGCAAGGTCCCGATGGGGCCGCTCAGCGAGGATACGAGGCCCGGCGGCAGGAAACGGTTGTTGGTCTGCATGATCCCCGACTAGCGCATCGGTCCCGGCAATGCCAGCCGGACAGACCTAGACTTTCTCATGGTCGTCTTGCTTGCGGCGCCTCAGCGGTCGTCGGGCCGCTCCAGCCAGTCGTGCTCGAGCATCCGCAGGCGGCTGGTGACGGAGAGCAGGAACGCCGTCGACCACCCGAACAGGATCAGCCCGTTGCCGCCTTCTATGGCGCCGAACAGCCGCCACCTGCCGTCCAGCACGATGTCGCCGTAACCGATCGTCGTGAACGTCACGGTCGAGAAGTACAGCGCCGATTCGAAGTCATTGACGGCGCCGATCGCCCAGTAGGCTGCCGCGTAGAGCCAGATCTCGACGCTATGAGTGGCGACGAGGCCCAGCACGACGAACAGGATCACTCCGAGTTGGCCAAGATGGCTCTCGTGGGGCCGGAAGCGATGGGCGCGACCCCGCAGGATCCACAGCAGTCCGAGCAGGCCGCCGAGGTGAATGGCCACGGTGAGGCCGACCATGAAGGTCGCGAGCGCGAGATTGGCAAACATCGTCCTATGATCGATGTTCGGCACCTGACGGGCAACGGCCATTCCGTCGCCACGTAGAAGCTCTGTGGGGCAGCTTTGCGGTCGGATGACAGCGCGATTGCGAAGCGTTACTCTCCACCTTGGGGAGTCTTGATGTCCAACGGCACAAAAGAATCGATGTTGCAGACTTGGCTGGCCGAGCAGTACCAGAGCGTCTACGCCGACGGCCGCCGCTGCGACGAACTGGGCTACCTGCAGTGCAAGATCATCCTGAAACCCGAGCGTTTCACATCCGCCCACGTCTTCAAGGAATTTGCCTCTCTGGTCCGCCGCGCGGCCGAGGCGACGGGCGTCGGCTTTCAGCACACGCCGAAATCGCAGCAGCGACCGGAAGTGCGCGAAGTGCTGTTTCTCGATACCGGTGACTACCACCTCTACAACAACTCGTTCATCTGCCGCCGGCGCATCGCCTACGAGGACGGCTTTGCCATCGGCGACCCCGAAATCGTCTTCAAGTACCGCAGCGACAACATGGCGAAGGCCCAGGCGATCGATGTGCGGCCGAACATCGACGGCAAGTACAAGATCAAGTTCAAGCTCGAGGTCATGCCCCTCAAGGAACGGCTTGGCGGCCTCAGGCGCCTGCTCTCGCACAATGTCGAATTTGGTCTCAGCCAGGCCCCCCAGGCGGCACGCGTCGTGATGTCGTCGCTCGGCCACATGTCGCTGCCCGAGCTCACCCAGATCTTCCCGGCCCTGTCTGTGATCTCGGCCGACGGTCCTTCCGACGTCTCCCTGGTCAACCAGACCATCGTCGAGGAGCTGCTGCAGGACATCTGTGTCCTCGATTTCGGCCATCACACGGCAGCCACCGCCAATCTCGGCCTGTGGCGGTCGCGCGGCGACCACCATGCCTTCGTCGGCGAGTTCGCCTACCAACTCCGCTTCGCGGGGCCCAACGACATCAGCCACAAGGCGCTGCATGCCTGCGAGCGCTTCTTCCTGGAGCTGCAGCAGGTCGCCGGCGACTGGGTGGCGCTCACCACGACCAAGACAGGCGCTGTCTACCGCCTGAAGGGCAACCCGCCGCAAGCCCACGAATGAGCAAACCGCCGGTCGTTGCCCTGCCCGTGGCGCCGCCGCCCTCGCTGTGGCGGCTGTTCCTGGGCTTTCTGATGATTGGCGCCACCAGCCTCGGCGGCGGCGTGATCGCCTATCTCCGCACCGGCCTGGTCGTCCGCTACCGATGGCTCGACGACACCACCTTCGTCGAGTTGATGGCGATCAGCCAGAGCCTGCCCGGCCTCAACGCCACCAACATGTCGATCCTGGCCGGCGACCGCCTGCGCGGCGGGCCCGGCGCCCTGGTCGCGGCACTGGGCATGTGCCTGCCCGGCGCCTCTCTCATGACCGGCGCAGCCTTCGCCTACGGCGTCGGCGGCGACGACCCGGTGTCGTTGGCCTTCCTGCATGCCATCGCGGCCGGCGCCGTCGGGCTGATCACGGTCGTCATGGTGCAGTTGGGCGCCAAGATGCTGATCGAGATCGCCGACTATGTTTTCGTGGCGCTGACCGCCGTGCTGGTTGCGTTCTTTCACGTGCCGGTGCCCTACACCCTGGTCGGCGTGGCCGTGCTCGCCATCTGGTGGCACCGCCCCCGTAAGGCTGCGAAGGACACCCAGCCGAAGGATCCTGCTTCATGAAGCAGTTCCTCCATCTGGCCACTGTCTTTGGCTACCTCTCGCTGCTGACAGTCGGCGGCGGCATGGCCGCGTTCCCGGAGCTGAAGCAGCTCACGGTCGACACCCATCGCTGGGTGACCTTCCCCGAACTGATGCACTACTACAGCCTCGGCCAGCTCGCGCCCGGCCCCAACATGATGATGGTGGCCTCGATCGGCGCCCAGGTCGCGGGCCTCCCCGGGGCGGCGGTCGTGCTCGTGGCCTTCATCCTGCCGACCGGCCTCCTCACCTTCGGCATCGGCCGGCTGTGGAATCGCCTCGCGGACTGGCCGTGGCGGCCGGCCATCCAGCGCGGCCTCGGCCCGGTGGCCGTCGGACTGGTGCTGGCCGGCGGCATCGTGCTGGCCCGGGGCGCGATCACCGATGTCCAGAGCGCCGCCCTCGCGGTCGGCGTGTTCGCGCTGCTGATGCTCACCAAGATCAATCCCGCCATCCCGATCGTGGCCAGCGGCCTGATCGGGATCGGGTTCTACATTATCTAGACATCGACTAAATTTACCCACGCGAGAGGGCTTTCGCCCTCGGCAGCGTCGGCGTAAAAGCCAGATATGTTGCGGTTGATGTCGATCTTTTTGACAGCAAGTTTGCTTGCGGGCTGCGTCACCTCCTTGACCGTGGGCGAGGTCCGGGCCGGCATGAGCCCCGATCAGGTCCAGAGTATCCTGGGCGAGCCCGAAACCGTGGCTCATGCGCCGGGCACCCAGTGCTCGTACTACACGGTGCTGAAGGACTTCTGGAGCCGCACGCCCTGGACCATGACCAACCGCTACGTCGTCTGTTACGACGACGGCAAGGTCAAAACCTTCGGCCGCGCCGAGACCGTCACCTCGGGCTGATCTACTGCCGAGCCGACCTCATGGGGCGGTCCTCGCCCGCCATGCAAGAGGTCCGCGGCACGCCGATCGCCACCACCCTTCCGCCGACGGCCAGGCAGCCATTGTGCCACTGCCCCGACAGCGTCTGGCCGCCAATATGCAGCGTCCCGTAGCCGTCCGGCACGTCGTCGGCATAGTTGCCCTCGAAGCGATGGTCGGCATTCCAGACATAGCGGCCAGCGCCCTCGCGCCGGCCGAAGCGGTAGTTGCCCTCGAACCGGTCGATCGCCTGGCCGTGTTCGGACCATTGCATGACACCCCTGCCGTGCTTCAGCCCGTCCTTGCAGCTGCCGCTCCACGTCGCCTTGTCCTCGGGTTCCGGATGCCAATCCGGTATGCGGCAGCCGGTCTCGGTATCGAACAGCCAACCTTCGCCATCGCAGGGCGCCGTCCAGCTGATCTGGACCGAATCGGGCTCCTCCGACGCGCAGGGAGCCGGCAGCTGGCCGAGCGCCAGTTGTTGTTGGGCCAGCACGGAACTGCCGGAAAGAAGGAGAGCCGAAAGGAAAATGACCCGAAGCCGTCGCATTATGCCCCCACGACCCTTCCAGATATGGGTGGGGTCGGCACGGCAACGCGGGGTCCGCCGCGAAGGTTGCCCCGTCGCAGGTCCGAAATCATGATGCGCCGGCTTACCCTATCTGGCGACGGGAACCCCAAAATGTCTCTTCTGATTCTCGGCCTCGTCCTTTTCCTCGGCGTCCACACGCTGACCACCCTGCGCACCGCGCGCGCGGCGGCGATCGGGCGGCTGGGCGAAAGCGGCTACAAGGGCCTCTATTCGCTGGTCTCGGCGGTCGGCCTGGTGCTGATCGTCTGGGGTTTCTCGAGCTACCGCAGCGCCGGCTATATCCAGGTCTGGAATCCGCCGCGAGCGATCTTCCATCCCGTCGCCCTCCTCCTGCTGTGGTTCGCCTTCGTGGCGCTGGCCGCGGCCTACGCGCCGCCCGGCAAGATCAAATCCGTGCTGCGCCACCCCATGCTGGTCGGGGTCAAGGCTTGGGCGTTGTCGCACCTGCTGGTGAACGGCGACCTGGGCTCGATGCTGCTGTTCGGCGGCCTGCTCGCCTGGGCGGTCTACGACCGCATCGCGCTCAAGCGCCGCGGCGACCTGGGCGCGCCGCCGGTCCAGGGCTTCAAGGCGGCCGACGCCATCGTCGTGCTGATCGGCACCGTGGCCTATGTCGCGGTGTTCTGGCTGCACGACACGCTGATCGGCGTCACCGCCGCGTAGCGGGCCGCCGGTGACAGGTCTCGGCTAACGGGCCGCCGCGGTCTGGCGGTAGCTCTGGTGGCAGGCCAGGCATTCGTGTCGGACGCCTACCAGCGCCTCGGCGCCGCCGCTCTGGCTGGCAACGCTCGACGCCAGCTTGGCCGTCGCGGCACGAAAGCCTTCGACGTGGCGGGCAAACTTCTCGGGTTGGAGCCAGATCTCTTCCCGCGCTCCCGGCTTGCCGGCCGCCGCGGGCGTACGCTCGGCAAAAAGAAAGCTCAGCGCCGCCGCTTTATCGACCAGAGCCCGCGCATCGTTGGCCGTCTCGCCGGGTGCGGCCTTGGCACCGTAGGTGACGACGGCCTCGACCGAGCGGAAGTGCGCCGATATGGCCCGCATCGCCAGTCGGCGCAGGTAAGTCGCCCGTTCCGCGTCGGAGCCGAACTCGAGAGGCTTGTCGTGATCGACAATGGCTCCCCAGGGTCCAGGCACGGTCACGCCCTGCGCCGATGCCGAAGGGGCGACAGCCAGAGGCAGTAAAGCGGCAGCCACCCAGCCAGCGAGCAGGCGGCGGAGATTGAATTTGCGCCTGGCATCGTTCGAACAAGAAAGAGTCGTCATTGCACACTCCGTCGGCCGGGATCTCTCGATCCACGAATATGCCGCCACCGACGGAGACTCTTGGCAGGAGTCCCTGCAAGACTTGCTCAAGCCGCCGGCACACCCCGTCCGACGGCCCGGAAAGCGGCTCAGTTGACGGCAGGTCTCCTGGCTTCCGCTTCGACACCTCGCGGCCACCTTCCCGGTTTCCCAGTGGTGACGGGCCTCGCATGGTCAAACCGGCGGGCTCCATCGTCCGCCATTGCACGGTCGGGATCGTGGGCTAATGCCCGTGCGACGGATGTCCGTAGCCGTGGTGATGCCCGCCGCCGAACCGGTCGATGTGCAGCGGCTGCTTGGCGAGCCCGGGGCAGAAGGTGTTCACGATGCCCTCTACCTTGTCGTAGAGCGCCTTGGCGGGCTTGCGGCCCTTGTCCAGCCGCTCGCGCGCCTTTTCCGCCAGCCGGGCGACGTTCGCCATGTCGATGTTGAGGAGCCTGCGGTTCTCCATGACCATGCGGCCCGCGATCATCACCGAATGCACGCCCGAGCCATCCTCGGTATGCACGATCTGGTTGGTCGGGTCGTTGAACGGGATCCAGTTCACGTTGCCGAGGTCGAGGAAGACGATGTCGGCCTTGAAGCCTTTCTCGAGCTTGCCGATCTTGTCGCCGAGGCCCAGCGCGCGGGCGCTGCCGGCGGTGGCGGCGTGCAGCACCTCTTCCGTCGTGATCCACTGCCTGTTGTCCGGCCCCTGCACCTTGGAGACCATCGAGGCCAGCCGCAGGTTCTCGTACATGTTCTGGTTGTCCGAGCAGGAGGCGCCGTCGGTGCCGATGCCGACGTTCACCTTGGCGTCGAGCATGGCGCGCATGTCGGCCAGGCCGTTGCCCAGCACCATGTTGGAGCCGGGATTGTGCGAGACCGACGCGCCCTTGTCGCCCAGCAGCTTCATGTCGTCGCCATCGAGCCACACGCCGTGCGCGACGGTGAACTTCGGCCCGACCAGGCCCAGCGAGTCCATGTAGGACGTGAGCGACGTGCCGTAGAGCTTGTAGCCCGCCACCACCTGCACCTTCGATTCCGAGACGTGGCTGTGCAGCCCGGTGTCGTAGTCCTTGGCGAGCTTCAGGCAGGCCCGCAGGAACTCGCGACTGCAATGATGCGGGATGGTCGGCGCCACGGCGAGATGGACGCCCTTGCTGTCGAGCTTCCAGCCGTGCAGCGCCTTCTTCATCTGCGCGATGCTGGCCTTGTAGGGCGAGAAGCGATAGGCCTCGACCGCCTTCTGCAGCGACGGCGGCAGCTGGTCCATCAGCCCGGGGATCGCCTGGAAGAAGCTGGTGTCGGCCACCATCGGCGCCACCATGGCGCGCATGCCGACATCGGCATAGGCCTGGCCGATCGCGGCCAGCCCCTCGGCCGTCGGCATCGGGAACTCGGCCGCCAGGTCGTAGGCCGCGGTGCAGCCCTTCGTCACCATCTCGGCCGCACCGATCAGGCTGGAAAGATACTTGTCCTCGAGCGTGCGCGCGCCGCTCATGTAAGGACCCGCCGTCAGCAGCAGTTCGAGCGTGACGCGATCGACCATGCCCTTGGCGAGATTGCCGTGGCTGTGGGTGTGGCCGTTGATCAGGCCGGGATGCAGCAGCTTGCCTTTGGCGTCGATCACGGTGGCAGACGCCGGCGCCGACACCTTGGGTCCGATCTCGACGATCGTGTCGCCCTTCACCAGGATGTCGGCCTGGGGCGCCGAGTGCCCCTTGATGTCGACCACGCGCCCGCCCCGGATCACGGTCATCGCCGATTTTGCCATCTTAGATCCTCACCTTAGGGAAACTCTGAAAAAGTCATCGACATGAGCAGTAGGTCATGATTCTAGGGAATCCCGTTGTGTGAAAGCCAGGATTTCTTCGATGAAGCAGATGACGTTGGCGACGGCCGGTTTTGATCGT
>JAESGK010000608.1_pt1 | contig 12732 bp, 9 predicted proteins | sample 9269681 | NCBI WGS metagenome assembly JAESGK01 (sample SAMN14515347, study PRJNA621673) | algae metagenome | isolation source: Timaviella obliquedivisa GSE-PSE-MK23-08B and co-occurring heterotrophs from... | place: USA: Grand Staircase Escalante National Monument, Utah | collected 2006-08-15
GGCCATCGACCGGGAGGCATTTCACCAGGACCTGCTGAAGCTCAAGCGCGGCGAGACGTTGTTGAAACAGGAATACGTGTTTAACAATGTCGATGCCAATCCCACTATATTGAAGTTTACCCCCGCGCCGCTCCTGATCATCGAGGGGCTGTTTGTACAATATTTTCCGGAGATCGAACAAGAGCTCGACCTGAAGCTCTTTATAGAAGCCAAGGACCACCTGAAGCTCAGCCGCCGCATCCGGCGCGACAGCGAGGAGCGGGGCTATCCGCTGGACGATGTGCTGTATCGCTACCAGCACCACGTCATGCCAATTTACGAAGCCCACATCAAGCCGCTGCAGCACAAAGCCGACCTGGTCATTCCCAACAATCACCATTTTGAGCGCGCGTTGGACTTGCTTACACTGGCCCTGAAGCAGCGCATTGCACAACAGGAATCATAGATCCAGCTATCAAAAATGCCTTCCTGTCGGTTAGGTAGGCTCCAAAACGCCGTTTTAGGCTTCCTCAAACGAAATCTTGCACATTGCCGGCAAATGTCTACTTTTGTACCCCTTGTATAGACATGGCACGAAAAGCTGACATACGATTTGGAACCTTGGCGGCGGGCGTTTTAACGGCCCTGATCGTCATTGTTTCGCAGCTTTTTTATTTTCAGACGGCGGCCCATCATTCCAAAAAAGAAGTAAAGACCGAACAGCAGGATTCGTCTACGCCCGATGGTACTTATATCACCTTGCCGTCGAGTACCTTGCCGTCATCCTCCCACGTCGTTTTTCAGCAACAGGTTTTCTGTCTTTTCACTGTACTGGTGAAAACGGTAGAGACATCCGCACCTGATCGCAGCGTTTCGCCGACACCCAGCCGGTTTTTTAGAACGCTCTTCAGGACCATCATTTCTCCGAACGCACCCTAAGGCTTCAGTTTCTTAGTACTTGCCTGAACAGCTATTCTTTTCTCCTGTATTTTACTTTTTACCAAACCATATGCAAAACAAAGGATTAGTAATTTCTCTCGCGGTAGTGATCACACTACTGTGTTTTTACTACCTGTCGTTTACGTTCGTATCCTACAACGTACAACGCAAGGCAGTAGCCGCCGCCACCGATGCGAGCGGTAACATCGATATTAACAAAAAGCAGGCTTACCTGGATTCTGTGTGGACCACTCCGGTATACAACTTGCTGGGCGCAGAATTTACCTATAAAGAGGTGAAAGATTCTGAGCTTAGCCTTGGCCTTGACCTGCAAGGCGGTATGCACGTTACGCTGGAGGTATCGCCTGCCGACATTATCAAAAGCTTGAGCGGCAACAGCCAGGACTCTGCTTTCCTGAGCGCCCTGCGTGTAGCCTCGAAAGAACAAAAGACGAGCCGCGAAAACTACAGCACGCTGTTTTTCCGCGCGTTACGTAAGGCTAACCCCGATAAGCGTCTGGCTTCTATTTTCGCAAACTCCTCTACGCGCGATAAGATCGCTACCAACGACGACGACAAGAAAGTGATCGACGTTGTCGATAGCGAAATAGAGAGCGCCATCGATCGTTCCTTTACGATACTCAGCAACCGTCTCGATCAGTTTGGTACGTCGCAGCCTAACATTCAGCGTCTGCCGGGCACTGGCCGTATTCAGGTAGAAATTCCGGGTGCTGACAACCCGGCGCGTGTACGCAAACTGTTGCAGGGTGTGGCACGTCTCGAATTCTGGGATGTGATTGAACCCAACACCCTGAACACGCAACTGCTCGCCATCAACGACGTGTTGGTAAAAGAACAAAAAGCTGCCGCCAGGCCGGCGGTAGCGGCCGGTGCGACGACGAGCACCGATACTACTGCTGCTGACGGCGATGATCTTTCTTCCCTGCTCGGCGATAGCACCAAAACTACATCGGCTGATTCTGCGGCTGCCCAAAAAGGTCTGGACTCGCTGCAGAACATGGCAAACGTGTCGGCCCTCTTCTCCTTGAGCAATCCTCCGAGCGCATTCCGCTATGCCCTGAAAGACACTGCTAAAATCAACGACATCTTCCGTCGTCACGACATTCGTAACCTGCTGCCCCGCACGGTAGGTGTTTTCTGGGCGAACAAGCCTGACCAGGTGGGCAACGAGGAGTCGCTCGAGCTTTTCTTCCTCGACATCGGCCGCGACGGTAAGTCTCGTCTGACGGGTGAGGTTATCACCGATGCACACAGCGACCTGGACGAGTATGCCCGCCACGCGGTGAGCATGAAAATGAACGCGAAGGGTACACGCACGTGGGCAAAATGGACAGCAGAAGCTGCCAGCAAATCGCCGAAAGGCAGAATCGCCATCACGCTGGATAACACCGTATACTCGGCTCCTTCCGTAAACGGTGAGATCCCCAACGGTAACTCACAGATCTCCGGTAATTTTACCGATGTTGAAGCGAAAGACCTGGCCAACGTACTGAAGGCTGGTTCACTGCCGGCACCGACGAAGATCGTCGAAGAATCATCGGTCGGACCTACACTGGGTGCAGAGTCAATCCGCAACGGTATCCTGTCGATCGTCGTAGGTTTCCTCATCATCATCTTCTTTATGCTGGTCGTCTACAATACCTCTGGTTTCGTAGCTGACCTCGCGGTAATCCTCAACCTGATCTTCCTGTTGGGTGTTTTGGCATCGTTAAACGCAGCGCTCACCCTGCCCGGTATCGCCGGTATCCTGTTGTCACTGGCCATCGCGGTAGATGCGAACGTACTGATCAACGAACGCGTAAAAGAAGACCTGAATTCTGGTAAGAGCCAGGAAGCTTCTATTCGCGCGGGTTACAAAGGTGCCTTTTCGGCCATTATCGATTCGAACGTAACGACCTTAATTAAGGGTCTTGTGCTGCTGACGTTCGGTAGCGGTCTGATCTATGGTTTTGCATTGAACCTGATCATCGGCATCGTGTGTTCGTTCTTTACATCGGTATTTTTCACACGTGTTATTTTTGAATACTATACACGTCGCGGCAAGAAGATCAGCTTCTCACGTGGCTGGTCCAAGACACTGTTCCGCAGTATCAACTTCGACTTTATCGGCAACCGTAAGATCTATTATACCATCTCGGGTGCCATCGTAGTAGCGGGTATCGCGATGATCGCCTTCAAAGGCTTTAACTACGGTGTAGACTTCAAAGGTGGTCGTACATACATTGTTGGATTTGAGAAATCACTCTCGGCTCCTGACGTACGCAGTGCCCTGACCGAATCGTTCGAAGAAGCTCCGGAAGTAAAAACCTTCGGCGGTACAACGAAATACAAAATAACCACCAGCTACCTGGTAGACGACGACTCGGATGAAGCTACGGTAAAAGCAGAGCAGCAACTCGAAAAAGGTCTGGCGAAGATCGGCGACAACAAAGCTGAAGTATTGAGCTTCTACAAAGTAGGCCCGACGATTGCAAACGACATCAAAGTGTCGGCTATATGGTCTCTGCTCGTGGCGGTAGTGCTCATGTTCCTGTACATCCTGATCCGTTTCCGCAAGTGGCAGTTCGCCCTCGGTACGGTAGTGAGCTTGTTCCACACGGTGTTAGTCGTGCTTTCGCTCTTCGTACTGTTGGAGCCCATCATGCCGTTCACCATGGAAATCGACCAGGCTTTCGTCGCCGCGATCCTGACGGTAATTGGTTACTCCATCAACGACTCCGTGGTAGTGTTTGACCGCGTGCGCGAGTTCCTGTCGCTAAAGAAAAGCTCTGAAAGCACCTCTTCGGTGGTAAACAATGCCTTGAACGACACGCTGAGCCGTACCCTCATTACCGGTATGTCGACGCTGTTCGTACTGGTGATCCTCTTCTTCTTCGGAGGCGAAACGATCAAAGGCTTTACCTTTGCCATGTTGATCGGTGTATTGATCGGTACATATTCGTCACTCTGTATCGGCACCCCGGTACTGGTTGACTTCTCACCCGAAGAAAAACAAGCCGAGCCGAAGCCGGTTGCGGCGTAAGCACACGCTTTTTAATACTGAAAGGCCGCCTCGATCGAGGCGGCCTTTTTGTTACCCTCCTATCACCGGAAGCTCTTCCCAAGTTTCTCCTGCTTCAGCTTATCACGAAACTTCCGCGCATTCCAAAGCGCCTGCTGACGGATAGCGTGGTGTAGCGTAGCATTTACTTCATAGCCGATCAGCAACACGACTGTCACCAACTGTACCCATACCATAATAGCAATCAGTACACCGATCGAGCCATAAACCTTGTTGTACGTGGCAAAGTTGGTGATGTAATAGGAGAATCCGTAACAGACTCCCAATGTGAGCAGGGTCGCGATGAACGACCCGATGGAAAAGAAACGCCAGTTGTAATGGATCGCCGGGCCGAAATAGTATAGTGCCGAGATGGCGATAAAGAACACGATGAAGATAACGACAAAGCGTAGGAAAAACAGCAGGAATACGGTAAAGCTGGAGAGGTGTAGCCAGGAAAATTGCACGAAGTAATCCAGCACCAGCTGACCTACTACCAGCAGAATGATGGCCAGGAACACAACAAACGCGAGGTTAAAGGTAAGCCCTGTGGCGATGAGGCGGGTCTTAAGGCCGCTACGGCGCTCGACTGTGCGGTAGCAGGCATTGAAGGCGCGGATGAGGGCCATTGTGCCGTTGGTGGAGAGATATATCGAAAACACAAAGCCCAACGAGAGCAGGCCGCCGCGTTGGTTGCTGACGATGTCCATGACGGTAGGAGAAATCACATCGTACATACTGGTGGGCAGCATCTCGCCCAGAAACCCCAGAATGCTTTCGTTGGTGATGTCCGGAAAGAACCGGGTGAGGTAGGGAATCAACGTAAAGAGAAAGATGATGGCGGGGAAAATGGCCAGAATAAAATTATAGGCCACGGCGTTGGACCGGTCCATGATCTCATCTTCTGCCAGGTTGTGAAAGAACAGCTTGATGATCTTATACAACGAAACGTTCTCGTATCTCTTTAGCCGTATTTTCCGAAGCCGGGTAATGAATCGCCGGCCCGGATTCCATTGGAGAATAATGCGTTTGTGTTTATACTTCATCGTCCGCTGTGCATTTGTCCGTATACGATGTGCTACGGTGGTTAAAGCTAACGACTGGCGGCTAATAACAAAAGCCTAAAAGTACGGTGCAAGCAGATCTTCCATGGCCTGCGGCGGGCGGCAGGGCCGGGTGGTCGTTTTGTTGACAAAAACCAGGAGGGTTTCGCCCTGGTTGATCAGCTTATTGGCCTCGTTAAAGATTTCGTATTCAAACCTGATGCGAATGCCGGGCTTCTCGCGAATGGTTGTGACGATGCGCAGCAGCTCGTCGTAGCGGCCCGGCGCCAGGTATTTAGCGTGGTTTTCCAGCACCGGCAGCATCACGCCCATATCCTCCAGCGCTTTGTAGGACATGCCCAGCTGGCGCATGGCTTCTACCCGGGCTACTTCATAGTACATGGCGTAGTAGCCATAATACACATAGCCCATCTGGTCGGTCTCGCCGTAGCGTACCCGCACGGTTGTTTCGGAACGATACATGCTTAACGCTGTTGTCTTCTCAGGGCTTCGCCCTTTTTCTGTTCGATGGTAAGAGCCTTTTGGTAGCGGGCGGCGTTCCGCATGTGCTCTTCGTAGCTGTTGGTGAAATTGTGCTCACCCGAAAAGTCCTCCTTTGCGCACATGTAGTAATAATCCGTGGGAGTATAATTCAACACGGCGTCGAGCGAGTGAATCTCCGGCATGTTGATCGGGCCCGGCGGCAGTCCAGGGTATTTATAGGTATTGTACGGCGAGTCGATTTCTTTGTGGCCGTTCAGCACGCGCTTCAGTGAAAAGTCACCGACCGCAAAGACCAGGGTGGGGTCGGCTTGTAGGGCAATGCCTTTGCGCAGGCGGTTCAGATACAAGCTGGCGATAACGGGGGCTTCGCTTTTGCGAATGGATTCGGCTTGTACGATAGACGCCAGGACGGAAACCTCCATAGGTGTTAGGCCGGCCTTCCTGGCTTTCTCGACGCGCTCGGGGCTCCAGAAGCGATCGTACTCTTCGTGCATGCGATTGACCAGGCCGTCGGGTGAAATGTTATAGTACACTTCGTAGGTATTGGGAATGAACATGGCCAGTACGTTGTCTTTCGTAAAGCCATTGCGGTTGCTCATGGTAAACTTGATTACCGCTGCTTCAAACTCTTCGGGCGTCATGCCCAGGTTGCGGGTGATGCGTTGGGCGAGGTCTTTCACCAGCCGTACGTTGTTAAACGTGATCTTCACGGGCTCCTGCTTACCCGCCCGCAATATGCGCAAGGCCTCCAGGTTGGTCATGTTGCTGCGGAGCACGTAGCGACCGGCCTTGATTTGGTTGGCATAGCCGGTCAGTTTGGCCAGAAAACTGAAGGAAATGAGATCGTTAACATACCTTCCCTTGTGAAGCTTTGCCTGAAGATCCTTAAAGTTGTCTTTTTCGTCGACAACGAGGAGTTTGCTATCCATCTGTACCAGGATATTGGGCGTGTACACGATCTGATAGGCGTAATACGCAAACGAAATACCCAGGACGGAAACTACCAGAAAAACAACAATACGTTTATTCGCTTTCATAACACTCTTGAGCTGCAAAAATACTAAAATGCCCCGGAACCGCGCTCGGGCGAGAATGGTTATCTTTCCAGCATGGCAGCCGAATTAATAAGCATACACCCCCGTAACCCCGAACCCCGTAAAATCGAACAGGTCGTAGCGGTATTAAAGCGCGGCGGCATCATAATCTACCCCACCGACACCATTTATGGTATTGGTTGCGACCTCATGAACCGGAAATCGATCGAACGGCTGTGCCAGATTATGGATATCAAACCGCACAAGCTCGATCTTTCGTTCATCTGCAACGATCTCAGCCACATTTCCGAATTCGCCAGGCGTATCGACACGCCCGTGTTTAAAATTCTCAAAAAAGCCCTGCCCGGACCGTATACGTTTATCCTCGAGTCCAGCAGCCGCGTGCCGAAAATATTGGATGTAAATAAAAAGACCGTCGGCATCCGCATTCCCGATCACAACATTCCGCGCATGTTGGTAGAAAAACTTCAGAACCCGCTCATCACAACGTCTATCAAAGACGACGACGCGATCAAAGCCTATACCACCGATCCCGAGGAGATATACGAAGACTTTAAACACCAGGTTGACGTGGTTATAGACGGCGGCATCGGCGGCAACGTACCCTCAACCGTCGTCGACTGTACCACTGACCCGATAACCATCATCCGCCAGGGGTTGGGTGATATTGAACAGTATTTATGAACGGTTGGTCAACATTGGCACGTATTGTGTAAAATTGTATAGACTAAAAAAACAACTGCCCATGCGAATAATCCCCGCGCTGACACTGACGCTGTGTGCTTTTGGCACATGCTATGCACAGCAATCCAGCGACTTATTTCAAACCCGCGATTTCACCGCCGAAAACCTCTTTACCGAAAACATCGAAGGCCCTGCTTTTGACGACGCCGGTAAACTGTACGTCGTCAACTTTCAGCAAGACGGCACCATTGGTCAGGTAGCCCCTAACGGTGAGGTATCGCTCTTCGTAAAGCTGCCCGACGGCAGCATCGCCAATGCCATTCAATTTGGCAGCGATGGCACCATGTATCTCGCCGACTTTGCCGGCCATAACGTGTTACAGCTGGACATGAAAACCAAAGCGGTGCGTGTCTATGCACACACCGACGGCTTCAATCAACCCAACGACATCTGTATCAACCGCCGCGACCAGATCTTCGCTTCAGATCCCAACTGGAAAGAAAGCACGGGCAAGCTCTGGCGTATAGACAAGGGTGGTAAGCCCGTGTTGCTCACCGACAAAATGGGCACTACCAATGGTATCGAGCTGAGCCCCGACGAAAAGACCCTATACGTAAACGAAAGTGTACAAAAGAAGATCTGGGCGTTCGATGTCGATAAGCAAGGTAACATCTCCCGTAAGCGCCTCTTTGCCGAGTTTCCGGACTTTGGGTTTGATGGCATGAAGTGCGATAAGAAAGGCAACCTGTATGCTACCCGCTATGGAAAGGGTGTTGTCGTGGTGCTTTCCCCGCAAGGTAAAGTTATTCGCGAGGTGGTGTTGAAAGGAAAAAAATGCAGCAACCTGGTATTTGGTGGTGCTGGCGGGAAGCATGTATATGTTACCCTACAAGATAGAAAGGGAATGGAAACATTCACGAACGATATCCCCGGCAAAGCCTACTAGAAGAAAAAAGACAATAGCGACTGGCGCAAGTCTTCCGACCGAAGGGAGGGCGACTTGTGCCTCCACTAATGGAAGTCTTCAGACTTCCGAGGAACCTTTAACCCCACGCCCTCTGCCGGGGGCGCACGCCAGTCTTCAGAAATCCGACAGCACAGGCACAAGAGACGCGCTTCGCGCTAACGCCAGTTGCCCCAAAGAGGCAACTCAATTAAAAATAAAGTCAATGGTCAATTTAATACCTCCCGTAAAACCGGCAACGACTTAACCTCCCCGATCGTCTCGATATGATCGATATAAAATTTTAGAATAAGCTCCAGCAGCTCACGGCGTTGAACGCTTGTGAGCTGCAGCGGGGCGTCGTACTCCGTTTTAATCAGCGTTTCCAATAGTCCCTCCGTTTCCTCCGTGGCAAAACGCCCACCCACCACTTCGTTTTTATTATACGCGCCAAAGCCCAGGTGGCGGCTTAGCTTTAAGAGAAAGAGCAGGTGGAAATTCTCGACGCCTTCTGTCTGGCGGTCCAACGCCATAAACGAGTGGATCAGGAATTGACACAGCTCCTGCGCGTGGCTTTCCTCCTTGATGGTCTTGTTGATCATCTCGTTCAGGAACATGGTGATGGTCGACTTGCGCACATCGGTCGGTATAGATTGATAGGGGTAGAGACACTTTATTTCCTTGATGCGCATGATGCCGGCGTTCTCTTTATGATATACCACAAGGTCCAGCAACGTCATCGGTTGGTATAGTGCAATGCGGCTGCGCGCCGACTTGCTGCGCACGCCGTTGACGATGTAGGCCTGCATGCCAAACAGCTCGGTAAAAATGTTGACAATAATGGACGTCTCGCCGTACTTGGTAAACCGGAAAACGACGCCCTGTGTTTTGTGCAGCATGTTAGTCGATCACGGCAATTTTACCCACGGCGCTTTCGCTGCCATCGGGTGTAGACGCAAAAACAAGGTATATACCGGTTGCGGCGCGTTTGCCGTGGTAATCTTGTACGTTCCAGGAGGCTGTGCCTCCCTGCGCCTGGGTTTGCCAGATCATTTTGCCGCTGATGTCGGTGATCTTGATAATGGCGTCGGTCGCCAGACCGTTGATCGCTACGGTACCCATAAACGCCGAGGTGACCGGGTTGGGAAATATTTTAACCTGTTGGAACACCGCCGTGCCTTCGGTGGCATCGCCGCGGAACGATACCAGACCCTTATCGGTGGCGAAAAATACTTCACCGGTTTGGGCATTGATTTCGATGTCCAGGATGTTGTCGGAAAGGAGCGGACTGTTGGCCGTCGTAAAGTGATGCACAAGGGCTTCGCCCGTGGGGTTAAACAGCCAGGCACCGCGGCCGGTGCCCATCCACTTGCGATTGCCGCCGTCGATGGCAATGCTGGTCACCTGGTCGTCACGCAACAGAAAACGGCTTTCAAAAATAGGTCGCGAGGCGTCATTGGTTGGGTCAAAGAAATAGGATACACCGGCGGCCGTTCCGGTCCAGACGAGACCGTCGCGGTCGGTCACCGCCGTAAGGACACTGCGGTTCGGCAAAGCACCGGACCCTACTGTTTCTGTAATATACTCTGAGCCACCGGTGGCCAGGTCATACACCAAAATACCGCCATCTACTTCCGGATCCAACACCGCCCACACGTAACCGAAGGGGTCGAGAGCAAGGTCGATCGGATAACGCGCCGCCGTAAAGGGTGCCGTCACCGACTCCCACGTGTTGTCGGGCTTGAGCAAATGCAGGGGTGTGCTGGCGCCGTAGTTCGCTACCCATAGCCCCTCTGTTGCGGGCGCCAGCGCGGTGACCTTCACGGCCGCGCCATCGCTCTTCAGCGGGCTGTTGCCAGCCGTCAATACCTGGACGTTTCCACCCCGGTTTAGTTCCAGGCCGCCCTGGAACGACGCCGCATATACCGTGGAGGTGTGGATGTCCACCGCCACATCGGTAATGTCGGGCAGCGTAGCCGTTGTAGCCGACCAGGTACCCTGTTCAAACTTGTTGATTATACCGACGCGGTTCAGCGGCTGGCGTGAAGCGGAATATCCTCCCGACACCGCGTAGATCACGCCGCCCGCATACGTCAGTCGCGATGCCGGCGGTCCGACCGGGCCATTGGGCAGGTATTGTTGAAACGCCCCCGTGTCGTCGGAGAGTAAGCCGTTAAGCCCGTCGCCGATCCAATATTTACCGCGGTTTTCTATCAGGGTTAGAGGCTGCTGAATAAGCGCGTCGGTCACGGGCGCGGGTTCGCCGGTGCCGGTAAAGCGCCAGACTTTTCCACTTTCAATGACGAGCAGCGCCTGACTCGTGGCCGACACGGCCTGAAATGTGCTGCCAACAAAAACACTTTCTTTTACCCAACTGCCGGCAGTATACCGGTAAAGGCCGTGTGTGTCCAGCGCCGCGTACAGCGACCCTTGAAAGATCGCCACGGTCTTGGCGGCTGTGTTGAGCTCACCGCTGTTAAAGTGTCGCCAGTTTTTAAAGTCCAGGAGGTTGGCGCTGACACGACCTGCCAGTACGCCTTTTTCAGTCGCCAGGAAAATGCTGTCTTCGCGTACAGCGGCAGCGTTGATCTTCAAGGTACTGCCGGTACTGCCCAGGTCGCGCCAGGTCTCTTTTACTTCGGCGCGTGGCAGGTCGAGCACCAGCACACCAAAGTCGGTGGAGAGATAGGCCAGGCTACCGTGTACTAAAATATGGTTGATGCGTCGGGAGCCGGTAATGGTCGACTGGCGCAGTGGGTCCAGGGTCTTGAGGGTATTGTTCCAAAGTATGTCGATCACACCGTCGTCGTAGGCGATGAGCAGCTGTTTTGTGGTGGCATCGGCCTGAATGGCGGTGATCGTGCCGCCGTGAAGGCCGTCGAGCTTCGAAATGACCGAAAGGCTTTTATCCGCGCGCGCGAAAATCATAATGGCATTGGCGGAAGCGCCATATACGTTCGCATCGTCGGCCGTGATGGCGGCGATAGCGTTAAAGGAGGCGTGCACGCGCCAGGTGCCCAGCGGAATGTCTTGTGCCGTGCCCCAAAGGGTCGGCAGCAAAACAGCGGCCCAGCAAAAGAAGTTGCGAAAGTCTTTCATCCCCAGAAAATTTCTATCGGTCCGGATCTTTTTTTCGTTCTTTCAAGCCTTGCATAAACGCCTGACGGCTTCGTGCTTCATATTCGGAGCGCTGCCCCAGCATGACTTGTTGCTCGTGTTCGGTGAGCCGAAAGGAGAACGACGCCAGCTCGCCCGTTTGTGCGCAGATGGCATGAACTTTTGTGACAAATTCCGCCACGGCCAGCAAGTTTGGCATCGACCCGAATGGCTTGCCTTCAAAGTCCATGTCCAACCCGGCGACAATCACCCGCTTACCGGCATTGGCCAGGGCGTTGCAAACATCTACTATGGACGGATCGAAAAATTGTGCTTCGTCAATACCCACCACGTCGCAGTGCCCTGCCAGCAGTAATAGGTCACTGGCAAAATCCACCGGCGTCGAGCGGATGGTCCGTTCGTTATGCGACACGATATGCTGATCGTGATACCGCTTATCGATCACGGGCTTAAAAATCTCTACCTTTTGGTGGGCGATAATGGCGCGGTTTAGCCGGCGAATCAGCTCTTCGGTCTTGCCGGAAAACATGCACCCGGCAATGACTTCAATCCATCCGCCGCGTCTTCCCAGCTGTGGTTCGATAAACATGCGCTAAAATTAAGAGACTTTGCACATACGACCTACACCGCGTATGGGCGATTCACTGAATATCCATTAACTTTAAGGCCAGAGAAAGCTGTAAAAATCACAAACGAACTCATGGACGAAAAGATCAGTCTGGAAGCGATTGCCCTCTATGGAGATATGTATGCCGATGCCGTGCTGAAAGGATTCTTCGCATCCAGGGACAAGATCACCGGACCCGATATCCTGAAGCTGTGCAACGTACACCAGGTCAACCTGTTTGTGATTCGCGAGCTTTTGCGAAGCTGGAAGGACGAAGCCAAAAAATTGAAGAGCCCCTACTTCGACTACGAGCACCCTGACGTGCGCGAGGCCCTGGATAATTTTATGGGCACGCTCTCTCAACATATATCCATTGACCGGCAGCACTTTGCCCCGCTGTTAAAGAAGGCGTCGAGCCAGGCCCTCATGGCCATCTTCGACCCCTATGACTTTTACGTCATGATCCTAACCGGTAAAAACAACAAGCTTGAAGTAGCCTCCTTCCGCGACGAGATCAAATACATGAAGGTCAACAAGGCCCCGCTCGATAGAATGTTGCTGCGCATGGAGCAGCGCAACATGACGGAGCTGGCCGGCAACGAGGCCTTTGCCGTACTTGACGAGATTCTCGAAGAGGTGAATTTTACGCCCGAAGACGTAGATGACTATATAGAACAATTTTCAGCAGTCGTACCACTGAACCCTGCAAGCTTCTATGTGTCGACAGCCCCCGTCGTACCGCCGGTTAGGCAGGCTCCACCACCCCCCCCTCCGGTCGAAGTGCGTCGTCCGGCGCCACC
>JAESGK010000609.1_pt1 | contig 12701 bp, 3 predicted proteins | sample 9269681 | NCBI WGS metagenome assembly JAESGK01 (sample SAMN14515347, study PRJNA621673) | algae metagenome | isolation source: Timaviella obliquedivisa GSE-PSE-MK23-08B and co-occurring heterotrophs from... | place: USA: Grand Staircase Escalante National Monument, Utah | collected 2006-08-15
TAGTTCATCCGAGAGCGCCTGGATTTAACCCCCCATTTCCTGTCGATTTTCTCCCCTGCCAGGGGTTGCTTTTAAGAGGGTGCCGAAGTTCTGACTCAAGGTGCCGAAGTTCTGTCTTTCAGCAGTTCGTAGATGGGGACTCCCTACCGAAACATGGTGAAAAACCCATAGGGTGGAAGTCTTCAGGCAGACGAGTCAAGCGCGGTTTGTTCAGGACGGCTTTGAACTGGTACATCAACGCAGATTGTAACGGTGCTGCAAACTGTCTCGCAAAAGTAGCGACGATACTTGGACTCGATCTAAGTGGAGTCAGTAGGGGTGCTTTGACTGCGCCTTTAAGAGTCCGTATATGGGCTTCTTCAGAATCCCCGTCTCTTTAGAGCGGGGAGTGTCAACATAGGTGAATTGCAAACTCTAGAAACGTAAGCGAAACTCCAGCAGCCCAACTGCTTCGCCAGTTACATCAACGGAGGTGGTTAACCGGAGCTGATCAGTCAACTGGTAGCCAAGGTTGAATTGAGTTGGCTCTTGAGGCGCTGTCAGAATCTGCATCGCTGAAATCGAAAACCGCTCAGTGATATCAAAACCAACCTCTGCTCCTAAACCTAAAACGGAGCCATTGCTGAGATTAGGTCGATTCCGATTCGTCGGAATCAAAGCTGGAAACAGGCGAAAATTGACCCGGTTGTTCAACACATTGTCAATCATCGATTGGAAATTGTTCAAAAACGCAGAGCCAGCGATGTTCGCCAACACCAAAGAGGCGTCCTGCTGGCTTTGGCCCAGCGTAAACCCACCTCCGAGTAAAGCTAAGATTTCCTCGTCACTGCGGCTAGGTATACTGCTGAGTTCAACCCCATTTTTAAAGTTGCTCTCTAACTGGCTGGCCCGCCCGGTGACTCTGGCACTCACCCGCACAGAAGTCAGCGATCCGAGGGAGGTTGCTGAAATCGCCTCAAATTCATTTAAGCGATTTGTCCGCCCAGATGAAACCTCGGTGACGGTTGTAATCAGATTCAGATCTAGCTCTGGGTCTAGCCCCTGAGTGGGCGTAAAGCGAGCCACGTTGGTTTTACCCGGTGCAAGCCGAAATCGGCTAGTGAACAGGTTGATTTGACCATCCCGGAAAGCTACTTCTCCCTCCGGTTGGAGATTGTCTAGGGTGCCGTTGATCGTCAGCTTACCGGCAGTTAGGAATCGGATGACTGGCGGACGAATTACCTGCACGTTCTCTGCCAAAACGAGTTGCAGGTTCTGAAAGCCAATATTGGGCCGTGATAGCTCTTGGGCGCTCCCGATCGCAGTCCCAACCGCTGATTCAGTGGATGCCGTCTCCGCTTCCTCGTCTGAGGGCAGCAAAATTTGACCATTGCTGAGTTGGATGGTGCCGGTCAGATCAGGCTTTAGGGCTGTTCCAATCAAAATTAAGTTACCGCTGACGCCGCCCCGATAGACATTATCAAGGGTAAGCTGAGTTTGGTTAAAGCCAACCGTAAAGGGAGTCTGGCTGTCAGGATCGCTGGTGGCCAGCGGCTGGGCTAGGGGCAGCACCCCCGCCGCCAACACTTGCCCATTGCCAAGATTGCCGCTTAAGCCTTCTACTCGCAGGCGATCGCCATTAAAACCAAGTGAACCCGTGACGCCTGTTAGAGATTCTCCCAGGGCTTGGGAGCTGAGGGTAGCATTTTGCAGCGTCACCAGCCCATCAATTGTCGGTTGATCTAAGGTGCCAGTCACCGACAGGTTCATTGCTCCTTGCCCGCTCACCCAAGCCACCTGATCGGTGAACAGGTTAATTAAAGATAAACCCTCGTCTTTGACTTGCATCACAAGCTGGAGTCGATTGTCCGTCGGCTCTTTGGTTGCAAAGGGGAGCTTATAGGGCAAGCTGCCCGTCACCAGCAGCGGTTCTGGGTCTTGCAGCACCGCCCGCCCATTGAAGGCTAACCGAGCATTGCTGTAGTTAAAACTGGCGATCGCGCTTTGCAGCGGCTTTTGATTGAGAGTGGCATTGGCCAGGCTGAGTTCCCCTTGCAGTTGTGGGTTGGCCAAACTGCCCGTTAAGGTGGCATTGCCGTTCAGCTTGCCCCCAACATCAATCGACGGCAGCGCCAAAAACTGTTGAATCGCCTCCAGCGGGAAGTTCTGGACAATCAGATTCCCCCTGGCCTGTTGTTCGCCTAAACTGCCGACAAAGGTGGCTTGCCCATCGGCAAATTGGAGACTAAACGGATTCAGGTTGAGAACGCCTCGGTTTAAGTTACCGCTGGCAATGAGCCGCTGAATTTTATACCGCCCCCAGGTTGCTCGTTCGGATTTGAAATCAAACCGACCGCTAGCCCCAGCTTGAACTGAGCCAGCGATATCTGCCCGCCCCGTAAACGTCCCGCTCAAATCCTCTATCCCCGGCAAGGGACGCAGCTTTTGCTGCCGATCAAACTCTTGGGCTAAGATGACCTGAATTTCTGACAGTCGCCGAATTTGGTTGATCAGGGGGGCATTTGGTTCGCCAACCGCCACGGGTCGGACATCGGCAGCCGTGCCATAAACTGGGCCAGCCTGCCCTGGGGGTGTACCTGACAAAGCTGTGACAATATCTGCTACATCTTCCAACCGACCGTTTTCAGCGATAAACTGAGCCGTGTATTGGGGGTTGTCTCCCAGACTGGTACGGGCGCTAAACAGATAGCGACCATCCCCCTTTAGTAATTCACCATTGCTGATGCTGGCAATCCCGTTGGCAAAACTGACATTGGCAGCTAGGCGATCGCCAATCACATTGCTGATCCCCGGCCGAGTCACGGTCAGACTGCCAATCAGGCTCTGGCGGTCAAGGTCAACCGTAAAGGTGCCATCGGCAATGCCAGACACCGGCCCGACGTTGGGTTGGGGCGGGCGGATGTTGAGAGCCAGCAGCGGGAATTGCTCGACATTCACCCGCAGCAGGTCGCCTTCGGTGCGGCCAATAATTTTGGACTGGTCACGAATCACCGCAAACGAGCGGGGGCGGAAGCTGGCTCCCACGTCCAGGCTGATCCGATCGCTGCCCCCGGCCAATTGCAGCTTGACTCCCCGCTGCATGCCATAGTCGAGGCTGCCCGTCAGGGTAGGGGCAAAGGCATAGTCGTTGATTGCCAAACCATAGGTTTGCAGGTTGCCAACCAAATTGGCGGCAGTCGGTGTCCCCGTTAGTCGCCCTTGAAAATCGGCTCTGCCCTGAACGGCAATATTGGATGGCAAATCTAACCCCAAAGCTTGCAGGGCGTAGTCTTTGGCCGCAACTTGTAGGTCTAATCCAGTGATCGCAGGCTGCGGGCGAAAACGAGCAAAAATAAACCCGCTGGCGACTAGCCCTTCGGCCACAGCTTCCTGAACGCGAATTTTTTTACCGTCCCAAGCGACTTGAGCAGTTAGGGGCGTTCGTAAATTGGCGATCCCTTCGGTAAAAGTAAGATTACCAGCTGCTCGAACTTGCTCCGGGCTGACATCAGCCAGTTTGCCCAAAAGGGTAATTTGCCCCTTTAACCGCCCCCGCAGTTCTGGATTAAAGGGTCTGAGGGCAACTCCATCGGTGAGAGCCGTCAGTTGCCAGCGCCCTTGCTCAATTACGCCATTCGAGCGGACAATCCCATCTTCAACCTGGCTGATCACGTTCTGGAGCAGAATTTGACCATTGCTGAGCAACAGATTGCCGGTGGTTGGGTAGACGGCTTGGGGAGCTTGGAATTGAGCTGCGGCTTTTAGGTTATTGACCAGTCCAGAAACCTGGACTTGGGCCGCCAAGTTGCCAAGTTGAACCGTCGGCTGATTGCCGTAGAGGCGAGCGATCGCCGCCGCTGGCACCTCTGTTGCTGTCAAGTTAGCCACAACTGGCCCGCCGAAGGTATAGCGCCCTTGCCCACTAATTACACCGCCGACAGCCGGTAATGCTCGCAGGGCGGTCACTTGAGCTTGCGATGCATTGGCTCGAAAGCGGCCAAACACCTGCCGGAGCGCAATCCGATCCACCTGCACTGGGCCTTGACTGAGCAGGGTGCCCGTCAATTGCGGCTGCGCGATCGCCCCAGTGATCCGAATATCTTCGACTTGGACTCGCCCGGAAACTGGAACCGGCAATTTTAGCTTAAAGTCTTTCAGGGTGGGAGCCAGGTCAACGGTGGGGAGGGTGGCGGTCAGATTGTACCCGCGCTCTAGATCAACCGTGCCCCGCATCCGCAGCGGCACGGAACCAATTAGGCCCCGCACTCCTTCCAGGGTAGCGGTTGAATTCTGCACGCTCAACCGACCCCTAAAATTACGCAGGGGTTGCCCTAAAGCCGCCACCTTTGCCCCCAAATTGCTCAGTTCAGCGCTGCCATCGATCTCTGGAGTTTGGTTGGGGCGGAGCCGGAGCTTAAAATTACTGTCGATCGCCCCGCTGGTAATCCGCACGGGTGATGAGCCAGTTCGACCGCGCCCTCCCGTCGGCGAAACTTGAGCTGAGGTCAGCACACTATTAAACAACTGGGCCGAGAGTTGCCGAGTCCGCAAAGAGGCATTCAAGCGCTGGTCTAGCCGCTGCCATTCCCCCTGGAGGTTAAAGTTACCGCCAACCGCCACGCCTCCTTTGAGGTCAAAGCTGACCCGTTCGGCTTGCCCCGTCAGATCCAGCCTGCCGCCCACGTTTTGCAACGTCTGGGGGGCAGCTCCGAAGGGGACAATCTCTGCTTCAGCTTCCTGAAATCGGACGGTTCGCAGGTTGGTTTGCAACGCCCCTGGCGGTTGGGGAATGAACTTTGCCTTAAACCATTGCCCATCGGCAGCTTGGGCGGCGTAGAGCTTGGGTTGCTTCAGCGTCAGATCTAGATTCAGGGTGCGGCTAAAAATTAAATCCCAGACGTTAAAGCCAGCCACGACTCCTGAAACTTTAGCTGAGCTGCGATCGCTTTCACCTTTGATCTGCCCAGCCACCGCTGGGATCGCCGACTCCCCAAATTCAATGCTAGAGAGCGTTACCCGCTCTACTTTACCGACTTGCACCGGGCGATCGAGGGTTTTGCTAAAACTGTCCGACAGGCTGGGGGCCAGTTCATTATTTAAATACACCCACAGCCGCCAGCTTGCCCCGGCTGTCACAGCCAGCAGCGCCAGCAGCGTGCCAATAACTGGACGGCTCAGCAGGAATAGACTCAGTCGTCTACTGCCGGTGGGCGGTTCGCTCGAACCGGGAGAATTTGCCATTACCTCAACACCTCTACACCAAATCGCCTCTCGCCTCAGCCCGTGAACTGCTGTTATGCAAGTTCTAGTGGGCCAGTTTTTCGCTTCGCAATCAATTTCAAGACAGCATCTCCCTTACTCCCAAACTGCATACATACAATTCGTGTGGGTTTGTTTGGTTATGCAGGGCTTACTCGGTTGATTTAGCCAAACGCCAGCAGACTCAGGTGAACGCTATCAAAGCCAGAGCAACCAATCTCAGGGAAAATTCTTGGCGATCGCAGGTCTCACACAGTTCCAGCCTAGACTTACCCCATCTTTCGGTAAAATCTGGCTCAACATTTCACTTCGACGGAACCCACGCTTTGATCGATTATGGCGTAAATCAACCTAGATTGACCTAAGCGGCTCAGACCAAGCTTTACAGAGCCAGTAAACCTGAGCGCACGATGATTTCAGGTCACTTCGGGCGTACCAAAGTCAATTTTGTTGCGAAAACAAGTTCAAAAATTAGCATCTTTGAGATCGTTCTTGCAGCCCGTGCTTTGTGCTTGTTCATAAAGCGCTTGTTCAAAAAGGATGGGCTCTTTCTGCTCACTTTTGCACCGCTAATACCAGAAAAATGGCAGGGAAGTAAGTTCAGCCTCTCCTTGAATTTGCGATCGCACATCTTTGAATTCAATCCGCTTATTGACCTGAAATAACAACATCTTTAAAACCTAGAATTCAAGGATTTTTCCTTGAGTTTTAACCAGAATTTATGGTTTGAAATGTTATTATTCAGTCGGAATTGAGCCTGAAGTTAAAGAAGAGTTAAGGAAACTATAAGCGCAAGTTAATCAGCGCTTATCGGTTTCTAAAACCGCAACTTTTGTACTCCATTAAGAGTCACAAAAATGTTCTTTGCTTAAGCAATTACTCATCAACCAAGCAATTGTTTCATCTGTGATATTCAACAGGATCAATTTATGACCATTCTGAGTTCTGATAGTTTTGCCGGAATTGCTAATACTTTTGATTCCAGCAATCCCAGCGGTGAATTGAAGAAAGTAGGTGGATTAACAAGCGAAAACGGAGCAGAAATTCCAGCCTTTGACCCCAGCAGCGATCGCCTGTTTGTGGTTGCTGGGTCAACCGTCGAAATTTATAGTGTTAGCAGCACAGGCGAACTGAGCCTGAATGGGAGCCTGCTGCCCGGATTTACAGCCCCGGCTGAAGCTGAAATTATTCCTAACAGTGTGGCGGTTAAAAATGGCGTGGTTGCGGTTGCCTATGCCGTTCGCAATGCTGAAACAGATGCTCAACTGGCTGGACGAGTTAGTTTTTACCAGACAGATGGTACTTTCTTAACCTCAGTCGAAGTTGGCTACTTGCCGGACATGCTTACCTTCACGCCCGATGGCAAAAAAATTCTAGTGGCGAATGAAGGCGAACCGAATAGCTATGGCGAGGCAGAGTCCTTTGACCCAGAAGGCTCCGTCAGCATTATTGATCTTTCTAGTGGGGTAGATCAGGCAACAGTTAAAACGGCATCCTTTACTAGTTTCAATGACCAGATCAATGATCTCAAAGCAGCGGGAGTGCGGATTACAGGCCCTGGGGCAACTGTAGCTCAGGATGTAGAGCCAGAATACATTGCGATTGCTTCAGATGGATTAACGGCGCAGATTACGCTTCAGGAGAATAATGCGATCGCCGTTTTGGATCTGGCTAGCGACACCATCACTGACATTCTGCCCTTGGGGACAAAGGATCATAGTCTGAGTGGAAACGGGCTGGATGCCAGCGATCGCGATTCCGACACTAGTGAGGGCGAGATTAATATTCAAAATTGGCCGGTGTTGGGGCTATATCAGCCAGATGCGATCGCCAGCTTTGCGGTGAACGGGCAGACCTACTACATTACCGCCAATGAAGGCGATAGCCGTGATTACACTGGCTTTACGGATGAAGTCCGGGTGGGTGATGACGGCTATCTGCTTGACCCGACCCGATTTCCAAACGGAGCGGAGCTGAAGGACGAGGGCAAGTTGGGCCGGTTAACTGTCTCTAGCGTCACGGGTGACACGGATGGCGATGGCGACATTGACCAGATTCAAGCCTTTGGGGCCCGTTCTTTTTCAATCTGGGACAGCAGCGGCCAGCAGGTGTTTGACAGTGGCGATCGGCTAGAGCAAATTACGGCAACCCAAGTACCGAGCATTTTTAACTCCGATGGCAGCTTGACCGAGCCTGAGTTTGACACCCGCAGCGACAACAAAGGCCCAGAGCCAGAGGGCGTGGCGATCGGAGTAGTGAACAATCGCACCTATGCGTTTATTGGTTCAGAGCGGACTGGCGATCTGTTCGTCTACGACGTGACTGATCCGACTAGCCCCAGTTTTGTTGAATACGTCAATGCGCCAGAGGATATTAGCCCAGAAGGCTTAACGTTCATTGCTGGTGCTGATAGTCCAACGGTCAAACCTTTAGTCGTGAGCGCCAACGAAGAAAGCAATACAGTGGCGGTATTTGAATTCACGCCGCCTGTCCGAATTGCTGATATTCAGGGAGCTAGCCACAGGTCGCCCTTGCTGGGTCAGACCGTTAGCGATATTTTGGGGATTGTGACTGCGGTTGATGCCAATGGTTTCTACCTGCAAGATCCAAACCCCGACAGCGATGATGCCACTTCCGATGGCATTTTTGTCTTCACCAGCAGCGCCCCGACAGTCAAGACGGGCGATGCTGTGAATGTCAGCGGTACGGTCAGCGAGTTTACTCCCGGTGGAGCCAGCACCAATAACCTATCGATCACTCAAATTGGTGGCAGTCCAACCGTGACGATTCTTTCTAGCGGCAATGACTTGCCGGAGGCGATCAAGCTCGGTCAGGGCGGCCGGGTTGCCCCGACCCAAATCATTGACAATGACAACTTTACTGCCTTTGACCCTGAGCAGGATGGGATTGATTTTTACGAGTCTTTAGAAGGAATGCGGGTGACGGTGCAAGATGCCGTCGCCGTCAGCGGCACCAGCCAATTTGGAGAAATTTTTGTCGTTGCCGATCAGGGTGCAGAGGCAACGGGACTGAGCGATCGCGGCACCGTGAACATTAGCCCGACCGATTTCAACCCAGAGCGGATTCAAATTGATGATGATTCTACCCTCAGTCCTGACTTAAACGGTGACGAGAGTGGTCAAATACTAACCGTAAATGTCGGCGATCGGCTCGGCAATGTGACCGGAGTGGTCAGCTACAACTTTGGCAACTACGAAGTCCAGTTTACGGAAGACTTTTCGACGACCGCTGGTGGGCTGGAACCAGAGAAAACATCGATTACACCCGACAGTGACAAGCTGACCGTGGCTAGCTATAACGTCCTCAATCTTGACCCCAATGAGCAGGATGGCGATACCGATATTGCAAATGGGCGGTTTGCGACGATCGCCAGCCAGATTGTCAATCGGCTCAACAGCCCAGACATTATTGGCTTGCAAGAAATTCAAGACAACAGCGGCAGTGCGGATGACGGCATCACCAGTGCGGATGGGACTTTGCAGACCTTGATTGACGCGATCGCTGCTGCCGGTGGGCCGATCTATAAATTTGTCGATAACACTTTTATTGGCAATAACACCAGCGGCGGCCAACCCAGCGGCAACATTCGGACTGCCTTTCTTTACAATAGCGATCGGGTCAGCCTTGACCTGGATTCTGTTACCTCGATCGCAGCGGCTGACCAGCAAACCAACGAAGATAATCCCTTTTTTGATAGCCGACTCCCTCTGGCTGCTACGTTTAGCTTTAATGGTGAAGCTGTCACGGTGGTCAATAATCATTGGTCATCCAAGGGTGGCAGCAGTCCATTATTTGGCGTCAACCAACCCTCGGTCGGCGATGAAGCGAATGGGAATGGGCAGGAAGATCCGACGATTAATGGTTCTTTGACTCAACGACAAGCTCAAGCTCAAGCGGTCAATACCTTTGTCGATGGACTCCAAACCTCAGATCCAGATGCGAAAGTGGTTGTGCTGGGAGACTTGAATGAATTCGAGTTTATTTCGCCCTTGGAGACTGTGGCTGGGGGCAGCACGCCTAGGCTGACGAATCTGACCAACACCCTGCCGGAAAATGAGCGCTACAGCTATGTGTTTGAAGGTAACTCACAATCTTTAGATCATATTTTGGTCAGCAATAACTTGGCAGAAGAAGCCAAATTTGATGTCGTTCACGTCAATTCAGAATTTGCCGAAACCAACGAGCGGGCCTCCGATCATGACCCACTGGTAGCGAGTTTAGAGATTGGGGCGGCAGAGCCAACCACCTTCACGCTCGAACTGCTGCATTTCTCAGATCAAGAAGCCGGGATTCCGGCTCTGGAAGATGCGCCACGCCTCTCGGCTGTCCTGAATGCGCTCAAAAATCAAGACTTGGGTGACGATGCCGAACCGGATAATACCCTCGTGCTTTCCTCCGGTGACGCTTATATTCCGGGGGCTTTCCTGAATGCCAGTCAGGCAGCTTTTGGCGGGGCCGGTCGGGCGGATATTTTGATTCAGAACGAGCTGGGCGTGCAGGCGATCTCCTTTGGCAACCACGAGTTTGACCAAGGCACAGGTTTGGTGGCCGGTCTGCTTCAGCCTGGGGAGGCGACGGAAACTACTCCTGCCTATCCAGGAACGGCTTTTCCCTACCTGAGCGGCAATATCGACTTTTCAACTGACCCAAGTCTGGCTCCGTTGGTGACGGCGGATGGGCAGGAAGCCAGTACGATCGCTGGCAAAATTGCCGCCAGTACTGTGATCACAATCAACGGTGAGAAGATTGGGGTGGTGGGAGCCACGACGCCCACCCTGCGCAGCATTTCTAGCCCTGGCAGCGTGGGGATTAGCCCTAGTCCTTTCAGTGGTAATCCAACCGATGCCGAGTTAGACGCACTGGCAGCGGTGATTCAAGCCGATGTGGATGCGCTGTTAGCCGCCAACACTGATATTGATAAAGTGATTCTGCTCTCGCACATGCAGCAGATTGCGATCGAAAAGGAGTTGGCAACTCGGCTCAAGAACGTAGATATCATTATGGCCGGCGGTTCTAACACTCGGCTGCTGGACGACAATGATGTGCTGCGGGCTGGCGATGCCAAGCAAGGCGATTATCCTTTCTTTACCACCGATCAGGATGGCAAATCGATCGCCGTTGTCAACACGGATGGCAATTACAAGTACGTTGGTCGGTTAGCGATCGAGTTTGACGGCAGCGGCAATCTCATTCCCACTAGCTACGACGCAGAGGTGAGTGGAGCCTACGCGACGGACGCTGCTGGAGTCGCCGCTCTTGACGCTCAAGACCTAGTTGATCCAGAAATTAAAGCAATTACCGATCAACTCAAAACCGTTGTCGCCGAGCAGGATGGGGAGATTTTTGGCCGCACCGATGTTTTCCTAAACGGCACCCGCAGCGATGTCCGGACTCAAGAGACTAACTTGGGCAACCTGACGGCGGATGCAAACCTGGAGATTGGTCAATCCGTCGATGACACGGTGCTAGTCTCAATTAAAAACGGTGGCGGTATCCGAGACAACATCGGCTTTGTGACTTTTCCAACCGGGTCGAACGATCCCGATGACCTGCTAAAACTGCCGCCGCAGGCTAATCCACTGGCCGGCAAAGAAGAAGGAGATATCTCGCAGTTAGATATTACCAACTCGCTGCGGTTTAATAATGGTTTATCCCTTGTTACCCTGACCGCCGATCAACTCCTGCAAGTGGTGGAACACAGTGTGGCTGGCACCGAAACTGGCGCCACTCCCGGCCAGTTTGCCCAAGTCAGCGGTCTCAAGTTCAGCTTTGATGCCAGCCGCCCGGCCGGCGATCGCATCCTTTCCCTCGCAATCGTAGATGACAAGGGAGCGGTGATTGAAGAAATTGCCAAAGATGGAGCAGTGACAGGCAGCGGCGATCGCACCTTTCGGATCATTACCCTCAACTTCCTGGCCAGCGGCGGAGATGGCTATCCTTTCCCTGACTTTTTAGCCGAGAATCCAACCCGCTTTAACCGAGTTGATTTACTCGGTGAAGATGCAAATGGCAATGGCAGTTTGGACGACAGTGAAGACCTGAACCAGAACGGCGTGTTGGATGGGGCGATCGCTGAGCCTGGAACTGGAACTGCTGACTTCGCTGATTTCGGCTCAGAGCAGGATGCCTTGGCAGAATACTTAGCCGAGAATTTTCCTGATCAATCACAGCCCTACACAACCACCGATACTGATCCAGCCGAGGACGAGCGGATTCAAAATCTGGCTTTCCGCGAAGACTCTGTGTTTGAGACGATTGGTAATCAGAATTTGCAAGGCGGCCCAGGCATCGATACCCTCTTGGGTGCAACTGGAAATGATACTCTGACTGGCGCGAAAGCGGATGATCTTCTGACGGGTGGCGGCGGACTAGATACCTTTGTCTTCAATTTGGGAGACAACACCGATACGATCGCAGATTTTGACGGACTGGGGACGGGCAGCAATCCTTCGGCTAGCACTAAAGCTGAAGTTGATACGCTAAGGTTCAATGGGGCTGGGTTGACGGCCCAAAATATGATCCTGACTCAGAAGGGTGCTGACCTCGAAATCAGCTTTGAGGGTGTGACAGACACTAAAGTTGTACTGTCAGATTTTGCGCTTGCAGATCTAGATAATTTGCCGTCTGGTCTGGGTAATATTTTGTTTGATGGTCAAACTACCATTCAAGACAGTTTTGATGTCTTCGATGCCGACTCCACCCGCAGCGCCGTCTTTAACAGCAACTCTGTTACCTTCCTGAACCAACTCAACAACAATACGAGGGGACGCGATCGCTCGAATGATGTGATCAATGCTCAGGCAGGTAATGACACGATTAGCGGTCTCAGCGGCGATGACCTCCTGCGCGGTGAAGCTGGCAACGACAGCCTGCAAGGCGGACTGGGTAAAGATATTCTCCTGGGCGGTGACGGTAACGACATTTTGGTCGGTGGAGCCGGGTATGACACGCTGACGGGTGGATCGACTCAAGATCAATTTTCCTTCTCGACCGGAACCAGGTTTAACTCGGCTGATTTAGGAACTGATTTGATCACTGATTTCAGCCGTGCTACAGGTAATACTGACAAGATTGTCCTCAGTCGCAGTACCTTTAATGCCGGAACGACGTTTGCCAGCGTCAATTCAGACACTTTGGCTGCCACAAATCAGGCATTGATTACCTTTAGCACAGCAACCGGTAAGTTGTTCTACAACCAGAATGGCAATACGTCTGGGTTTGGCACAGGTGGACAGTTCGCTACCCTCAGCGGCATCAATGGAACAGAGATCAGTGAAACCAATACTCTTCTAGCAACTGATTTTATGATCATTGCTTAGGATCGTGGATTAAATAAGATCCGGAATTACATCACTTGTGGCTTGGCAGTGTAATTCCATTGCGGTAGATAATCATCAAATACGATCTCCATCGTTTGCTTAAACTCCTCAGTGACTTTACGA
>JAESGK010000611.1_pt1 | contig 12645 bp, 8 predicted proteins | sample 9269681 | NCBI WGS metagenome assembly JAESGK01 (sample SAMN14515347, study PRJNA621673) | algae metagenome | isolation source: Timaviella obliquedivisa GSE-PSE-MK23-08B and co-occurring heterotrophs from... | place: USA: Grand Staircase Escalante National Monument, Utah | collected 2006-08-15
GGCCCAGTCCTGGTCCATATACGTCGGGATGTTGTAGTGTATGAACATACCAAAGCGAAGGTCAACAAACTCCTGTTGCAGTTGCGCCAGGCTCCGGGCAGGCGCGCTCTTCTTGGCAGTCTGTTGTGCCAGCAGGGCCATGCCGGGCAGCACACACAGCATACAAACAAATACAAAGCTTCGTAGAAAGTAACGATTCATGGTGATAGGTTAGACGTAAAGTATAAAAATGAACGGAGGGCACCAACGCCCTCCGTATCTATATTTTCCCTAGTGAAAAAGCTCTTCCAGCTTGGCATTTAAGGTTTCGGCTCGCAAATCTCTGGCAATAATCCTGCCATCCGGGCCGATCAGGAAGTTGGCCGGCACCGCACGGACACCATACTGCACGGCCGCCTGGTTTTGCCAGCCCTTCAAATCGCTGATGTGCACCCACGGCAGCTCATCTTTTTCAATGGCTTTCTTCCACGGCTCGGCCTTACTGTCGAGCGATACACCCAGGATGTTAAAGCCTTTGGCGTTATACTTTTTATACTGCTCGCGGAGGTTGGGGTTCTCGGCACGGCACGGTCCGCACCAGCTGGCCCAGAACTCGAGCAGTACATACTTACCCTTGTAAGACGAAAGTTTCACTGGCTTACCGTCAACATCGTTCATCACAAAATCGATATACCCCTTACCCACTTGTGTCGCGCGCAGGTTGGCGATACGCTCGGTGATCTCCTTCGCCTTATTCGTCTTCTTCAGCGGCTCGGCCAGTTTATTGAAGATCGCTTGCGACTCATCCAGGTTCTCCGCACTGATACAATTCATCAGCTCATTCAAGCTCGCAAAGCTGTTCAGGTGGTCCAGCACAAATTGTTTGCGCACGCTCATTTCGCCGCGGTACATTTTGTCGGCATCCTTCTGCAGGGCTGCTGCTTGCACGGTATCACCCGCGGTGCGCGCCTGCTCGGCCTTGTTATAGACCTCCATGACCTTGGCGCGGTATGCCGCAATCTGCGCCTCCAGCTGGGCGTAGTCATCTTGTACCGGCGAGCCTTTCACCTCCAGTTTGTCCAGGGCGTCGGCTTTGCCAACCAACTGCAGGTCCATGTTTTGCACATAGAACACTTTTTGAAAACGCGCCTCCGGAGAAAAAATGATGGTCATGTCGGCCGGTTCCTGGACACGGCCACGAAATACAAATGAGCCGTCGGTAACATTTACCGTATCGGCAATGTCTACACCGTTTTCCATGTGGCGCATGATAACGTTGCCTTTCAGACCTTCGATCTTGCCAGTGATAACGTAGCCGCGGGGGCTTTGCGCATAGGCGCCCACGCCCAGCAGCACCAGCATGGTAACGACAATTAACTTGTTCTTCATGTTTTAAGTAGGGGTTACAGAGTATTTAGGATCTGTAAGCACTTTCCGTGCGAATATCGCATGGGTAGGCTACAGTGTAAAACCGGCTATATAAATTATCCATACACCTGGCACCGGTACTGCCGGGTGTCATTTTGCAATCAACGCGCGGAGTGCACGCACAGGGATCGCTTCCCGCGATACCATCTGCACGTTGTTATCGCCGTTGTACAGCGATCGTGTCGCCGACACAATGCCAATCACGTTGCCTTTGTCGTCCAGCACGGGCCCACCGCTCGAGCCCTGCGAGAAGTCGGCCGTGACGCTCATCTTATCCCCACCGTTGCGACGATACCAGCGCGAGACGGTACCTTGCGTAAAAGAATAAAACATGTTGTGCGGATGACCAATGACATTGGCATCATCGCCCGGCGCGGCATCCGGCCCCAGCGGCAACACCGGCAGTTTCTTACCTTGCGTGTCGATCTTAAAAACAGCGATATCGTCGGTCAGGCTTGCCGCCAGCACTTCCGTCACGGCATATACCGTGCCATCCGTATCCATCACCACCACCGTCAGGTCCGTCTTCTCGTCCGTTGCGTCGCCGCGGAAGATGTGATAGCTCGTCACTGCAACACCGTCGGCAATCACAAACCCCGACGCCGCGCGCAGGTGATCGTTAGGACAATGCGAGCATTTATACAAGGTACCCACCACCAGCACGCCTTTCCGGCATTGCGCATAAATGTGTGTGTCGGGCATGGCTTTCGCCCGAGGCTTTGGCATGACCACCGTACATCGTGTCCGGTTCAGCTCTTCGGCTAACGTAACGAAGGCCGTTGTCTTGCCTTCGTCCACGAGCCGGCGTGCGCCGCGCTCCAGGCTGCTGTAAACAGTTTCGTCTTCAATCACGAGCCCTCCGGCCGTCTCGACAGTGCCTTGTGCGTGTACGATCCGGCTGACCGGAACTACGAGCACCATCACAAAAATCAAAAGCGTAATGCGTCTGTAAACTTTCATCTTCTTCACTTCTATTTCAATATCCACAACAGAGATCCCCTCGGGCGATCTCCGCGCCATGATCATTAGTCACCCAACCGGCCGGCATCCCTAAGCCGGCAATCGCTTTTCCCTACCGCCGGAAACATTTGTGCAACCGGAGGAATAAACCGCTACAGGCAAAAAAACTAACGCTGTACAAAGGCACAGCGTTAGTTCTTTCCAGGCAAACAAACTATTTCCGTATAGCAACATCGATCACGACGCCGTCCAGTCCGTCCAGCGTATACGTGATATTTCCATTTTTACCGGTGTCAATATCCAGGTAATACAAAGCCCCTTCCGTACCCGCCAGCAGGACATCTTTTCCGTTGATCTTATCCAGTTTGAGCATGGTGACGGTTTTACCTCCAAAGTCGGCATCTAACGCCACCAGGTCTTCGTTTATATGACTGAACTTGTAAATCTTGTCGTCAGAGTTAAAATACAAGTCTTCATAGATCGTGCCGACAAACTTCGTATCCTCCCGCACCAGGCTGGCGCCTTTAAACTCACGGCGATACTTGGGACGAATGGTAACGGGATCGTGCGAGAAGTTGTACTCATAGATTTTACCGGCCGCATCGCGAGCAAAAGCCAGGGCTACCGAACTATTCAAATGCTCCATCGCAAACATGTCAATACCGACGTTCTTCGGATCAAAACCTGGTCCCGTAGGAATCACATCATATGTGGTATCCTTATATACAGTCGCCATATCGAACGTCACGATACGTTTCTTCTTCGTATCAAACGTGATATAGTATTGCGGACCGGAACTTTCTGCCCCTGCCAGAATGTAATCGTCAGCCAGTTCATAGTCTCCGGCCGCGGGCAGACCATATTTACCGTAGGTTGGAAACCCATAGAATGTGTTGGAAGTACCACGATACAGCTTATGATCGATAATGCCCGTAGTAATGCCATAGAAATTTCCGGCTTGAAGGTTATTGACCGTGAAGGAAGCCGGCGCATCAAAAAAGTTGTCACGTACCAGTGAAAACTTCTTCATCGTACTGGCGTCAATAATCACACCGGCGTTTTGCGGATCTCCGCTTATTACCCAGTAGTCAATGATGTTCGTCGGCTGGAAAGCCAGGTTCCGGGCCAGCAGTTGTTTGGGCTGCGATGGCAGCGGTTCACCATTCAAACCTTCATACAGGTTGGGCATAATCGTACCATCCGGTTTCACAAAGGCCAGATGCGACGCCCCGCCCGCATCCGTCAATACGACCGTGCCCAAACTGAACTCAGTCTTGGCACTGATCTTGAAGTCATAGTAGTAACTCAGGTTGTTCGAGCGGTCCGTGATCGTCAGCGTGGCAGAGTATGTGCCTGGCACAAGCGAAAACAGCGTCTTCAACGTCCGTCCTTCAAAATATTGAAAGTATGGCTCGTATGGAAACATAAACTGCCATTTGTAACTCAACTGATCGGTATTCGCCAGGCTATGAATAACGGTGGGTGTGATCTCCAGCGTGTCACCCACGATGGCATCGAAGGTAGAGTCTACGAGGTCTTTCACGACAGGTATCTCCACCTCTGTATAGCTGTAACTTCCTTGATCGTCATAGCAGGCAGATGCTACAAAGAGAAGGACAATAATGGAAAAATATATTCTTGTACGCATAGGAAAGCCGTTTAATTGAATAACACTTTGCTGTTGTTCTCATCGATAAAATAGTACCGCTTCGCGTCATTATCCCACCGTATCTTAAACCGAAGGGTGGCAGGATTGGCTTTGCTGAACAAAACATACTCCTGATCTTCCACTACAGTATCGATTTGGTAATCTGGGTTGGATTGCACCCACGTAAAAGGATCGACCAAAAAGCGACGGAATTTATCCATAATGAACAGGTTGTAGGGAATGTTCGCTCCCTCCATAATCAATGGGATATTGCCAATGGAAATAAGGTATAGCTGATGTTTTGTGCGGGAGTAGTCCATAAACACCGACTCCACGCCAGCCCACCAATCCGGTTTCTCCAGGCGGCTCGAAAATACCAGCCTGGCATACACGCCATACGGCAATGTCGTACCGAAATCCTCCGTCGGTACCAGCATAAAGTGAAGCGCGACACTTTTATCCTGCAAGAGCGTATCCTGATTATACAGCACGACCGGTACCTGCAGCGTGCCCGAGTCTGCTGGGATCGTATAAAATTCTTCCAGCGGTTTGTAGTGCAATACCGGAGTAGCTGTACTGATAGAATCTTCCAGAACAACTACTTTAAAGCGCCGGTCATGGCTGACTCGCAGACCCGAGATCCGTATGGGAAGGTATACCGTATCCGATACCTTTTCAGGTGTATAGGCAAACGAGAAAACAACGCTATCGCGATCGCTCGTTTCTTCATCATCAAAGTCGAAATAAATATTGTCGGGGTTACCGTACCGGTCGATCTCCACTTCACCGCAGGAGAACAAGGTACTTGCCACCAACAAGAGTAATATGATTTGTTTCATACGAAAAGACGTTAGTGGTTGAATTAATTACGTTGGCCAAAAGCAATCTCGTCATCCGGCATCGGCAGCACGAAAATCTTGTCAGAAGCCGGAATCGCTATTTGCTGAGCCCCGAGTATGTCGCGGTTCAAACGCTTATAAGCGTAGAACAACTGACCCTCGGCAAAGAATTCTTTACGATATTCTTTCACCAGCTCACTCAAAAACACCTCTTTGGACATCTCTCCATGGATCTCAGTACCAATACCGCGGTTATAGCGAACCAGGTTGAAATAATTCCAGGCCGTCTCCGGATCGGCATCAAATGAACACTCCGCTGCGATGTAATACATTTCGCTTAGACGCAACATCGGCGCAATAAGCGGGTGACGATTACCGTCGCCATCGCGCCTGTACTTTTGCAGGAACAACGCTGTGAAACCACTGGTGGTGCCTTGTGTCAGCCATTGCTTGAAGCGATAGTCCGATGAGCCGACGCTACCTGTCTCATAGATTAGCGTACCGTCGTCCACCAGCGTACACAACGACGTAGGATTCTCATAAAAGTGATTCTCCAGATCACCACCACGCTTGTCTATATCCCAGCCGAACAAAACTTCCTTATACGCGATGCGATCCTTTTCTTCATCCGCATCGGCATTAAAATCTTCTTTTGCCGTCCAGGGGAATTTACCTGCGTCGATGACAAGGCGGGCATGTGTCAACGCAGCTACTTTGTCATTCTTATACAGGTAGACGCGCGCCAACGCGCCGCACACTGCATAATAATTCAGACGATGGCGGCGGTTCTGCAGAAACATACGATCGGCTGTTTCTGTTTCTTTTGCGTCGTCCGGGTACCCGATGACATAGGTGTCTTTTACAATCGGATCCCATGCTTCCAGCAAGTCTTTGGCTTGCTGCAGATCGGCAATCACTTTCTCTACCAGCTCGGCACCTGTCGACTGCGGTGTAACCGCATTCGTAAAGGCGGTGACATACGGTATCGTCGGTGCGCCCGGATCGCTGAGGTAAGAAGGCGCAAACATGCGGTAAAGGTCAAAGTGCAGGTATGCACGCAACGCGAGTGCTTCCCCTTTGATGATATAATAATCACCTTCGCTTTTGAAGATAGATTTCTTCTCATCGATGTGCTCCAGGACAATGTTTGCATTCGCAATGGCTCTGTACAACCCTTCCCAGATATCGTCGCGTCGCTCCCGGAAATATTCGTGCGAATAGTTAAATGTTCTGGTCTGCAAGTATTGTTTATCCCAGGCAGCGTTTGTATTGGCCGGAGCGTAATAATCCTGGGCAAGCACGTCGGGTGTGCCGGCCAGCAGTTCGTATCCGTAGAGTTCTTTCGTTACACAAGTCAGGTACACTCCTACTAGTGCTTCCATAAATCCCTCCTGGGTACTGAAGAGCGTCTCTACCTCCACCTGCGACTTGGGCTTCACGTCCAGGTAGTCCGAGCAGGACACCATCAAACAAGCCACCATTAACCAACAGAATATATGCTTTTTCATAGGCTTAGAATGTTGAGAAAAGAGAGAATGTCACCGTCCGTGCAAACGGGTAGTCAATGCCGCGCTCCATCTTGATCGTCGACCAACGAGTGATGTCGTTGGCTGTTGCCCCTAACCGCATCGTGCGCATTTTCCAACGGCGTGCGATAACCGACGGCACTTCATAAAAGATGTTGGCACTGCGCAGCTCAATGGTATTTTCACGCTGCACAAAGCGCGACGAAGCGCGCGTTTCAGTCAGGTCCGTTATGTTCTTAAAGGCCGCATGATCGCCAGGCTGCTTCCAGCGCCCCTCGAATACACGCGCGTCTACGTTATCATACGGGCTGGCATTCTCTACCCGGTCGATGAGGGTCTGGTTGTACATGTCGCCACCAAACTTACCGTAGAAGTTCAGGCTCACCGTAAAGTTGCGGTAACTAATATCCGTACCAAACGAACCGTCTACTTTCGGGGCTTTGTCACCCACAGCCACAAAGTCTCGCACGCCATATTCATACGTGAGCGTACCGTCCTTTTTCACAAAGATTTCCCTGCCGTTCTCGGGGTCAATGCCCAGCGAACGAACAGCGTAGATCGTATTGAGCGATTCGCCTTCGTTGTAGCGTAGCAACGGAGTTGTACGATTATCCGGCTCGTCCTGCTGATAATCGATCTCCTCGTTGTACTTCTTCAGCGACTCGGAAATCTTCTTGATCGTATTGACATTTCGCGAAGCATTGGCCCACAACGACACATTCCAGTGATTGGTACGATAGACCGTACCACGCATGTAAAGTTCAAGCCCTTTGTTCTCCATCTTGCCCAGGTTCGACTTGTACGAAGTGAACCCCAGCGACGGCGGCACCACAATGTCGGCCACGAGATCGTCGGTCAACTTGTAATATCCGCGCAGGGTAAAGCTCAACCGGTTCTTAAAGAAGATTGACTCGAGACCCAGGTCATACTGGCGCGTACGCTGCCAGCGCAAATCGTTGTTGCCATAGCCCATAAAGGAGGTACCCACGCCGCTTGAATACCAGTCGTTGAAATACTTATAGGTAGTCTCGGCCAGATACGATTCGAACGACACTTCGCCCGTTACACCCGTCGTGGCACGCAGCTTTAACTGGTTAATATTGGGATTGCCCTGCAGGAATTTTTCCTTGTGCAAGTTCCAGCCCACACCCGCGGCCCAAAAGGGTGCAAACTTGTTGGCGTCGCCGAATTTGGACGAACCGTCCATACGCAACGACAAGTCGGCCAGGTAACGATCTTTGTACGAATAGTTGGCGCTGCCGAAAAAGCCCGGCAAGCGTTCCTGTGAGTACCAACCGCCTGGCATGTCATCATCCTTGTAACGGGTAGCAAAGCCGACATGATCAAAACGGTCGTTCACGAAACCAATGGAGCGGAAGGCTTTGAAATCGGATGTATAATCCCGAACGTTGGCTCCAAGGTTGGCCGCGAGTACATGTTTGCCAAAACTTTTGTTGTAGCTCAACACCACGTTACCATCATACGTGATCTCATCGTTGGTCTTATACTGGTATTCACCCCGCTTCTTCAAGTCGTCACCGGAGTAATTGAAATACTCGTTCCGGAAAGGCGACTTAAACATGTCCTCCTGTGTCAGTTTTTTATCGAGGTTCAGCTGACCGCGCAGCTCCAACCGGGGCGAAATGCGCCAGTAGAAACCGGTTTGATTGATAATCTGCGTATAGACGCTTTTCTCAAAGCTGTGCAGGGTCGCATCGTAGACAGGGTTCATATACCGCGTAGTACTGCCGCCATCATTTCCGCGAAATTCGTCGAGCACCTGGAGTATGTTGCCGTTCTCATCTGTCTTGCGGTAATAAGGGTTCATTTTCACATATTGCTCAAAGCTGCCATACGGCGACTCGTGCGAGCTGACCTGGCTTATTTGCAGGCTGTTGCTGATGTTGAACTTTTCTTTATTGTATTGCAGGTACGTTTCCAGGCCGGAACGATCGCGTTTCGAACCTTTCATGACGCCGGCCAGCGTTTGGTAACGGCCCGTGATCCGGTACGTCAGGGAATTAGAACCGCCCTCTACAGCGAGGGAAGCTTTGTGACCCAGTTCGGTCTGAATCGGCTCGGACAGCCAGTAAGAATTCGCGCCTTCTTCTATCCCTTGCGCGCGATGATTGTACAATCGATCCAGGTCCAGCTGCGTCCAGGTCGTGCGTCCGGATTCATTTGAATAAACACCCGCCAGCCGCTCATACTCCAGCTTGTCTTTAGCGTTCAAAACATTGTATACCGACAGGTCCGGTCCTGTTACCTGCATGTCGTAGTTGAACGATACTTGCAACGCACCTTCTTCCGGCTTTTTCAAGGTAATAACAACCACGCCGTTGGCCGCACGCGAACCGTAGATCGCCGCCGCCGCCGCATCTTTCAACAGCGTGATCGACTCGATGCGGTTCATGTCCAGGTCATAGATAGTCTGTATACTCACCTGGAAACCGTTCAAAATAAAGGTAGGGAGGTTCGGATTGTTCATCTCCGCCCGGTTAACCAGACCACTGGTCTGATCCGTAGCGGTAGCATTGGACGGCAGCCCCGTAGCACCACGTACCTGAATGTCGGGCAGTTTGTTCGGGTTAGAACCAAAGGAGTTGTCTTGCTGTACGCGGAACGAAGGGTCGAACGATTGAATGCTTTGTAGCAGGTTCATCGGGTTGACACGGCGCAGCTCTTCACCCGACACCGTGATCGGTCCACCGGTAAAACTCTCCTTGCGACGCTCACCGTAACCGTCCTGGACCACAACTTCGTCGAGCTCCGAAGCATCCGATTCCAGCACCACGTTGATCTGTGTGCGGCCACGGGCCGGCTGTTCTTGTGTCTTAAAGCCAATGAATGAATACACTAGGATATCATCCTCGCCTACCGCCAATGCATATACCCCATTGTTATCAGTGGTGGTACCCTTGGTAGAGCCTTTTACCAGAATGCTTACACCCGGCAGCGCCATGTTGTCGCTATCGGTCACGCGACCAGTAACGGTCTGTGCCAGCCAACGCTCGGCATTCGGTTTTGCATTTTGCACAACCATGGATTCCTGCCCTTTAAACAGCAGAATGCGGTCGTCCATAATTTTATACTGTATCTGCTGCGAAGCCAGCATGTCACGCAATACGTCGGCTACCGGCTTGTCGGTAACATGTATCGACACTTTTTGATCTACCGGCACCGCCGTGGAACTATACACAAACTTAATCCCGGTTTGTTCCTGGATGTGCGTCAGCACTTCCCGGATTTCTTTTTGGTCTACGGAAAGGGAAACGTGCTTATCAGTCAGTTCTTGCAGAAATCGAGTAGCAAACAACGGTTGGGCCAGAAAAACAGACAGCGCGGATATAACAGTGACTTTCCAAACCGCCTGAAGACAGGCGGTAAGTCGCTTTTTTTTCATACCTTTAAATGTTTTGTTCTGAAAATGATACTTCGGGCAAAACGCTACCCCCTCAAAACGGATAGCTTTTCTAAGCTGGCAATGCCCCACATTGTCAGCTTTTTTTGTTTTGCAATTAAAGGATGCTGTAGAATCGTTGTTGCATAGTGTTCGTTGATTAGGTTTAGGTTATGTATTATAGGTTAGGTACTTCTCATATATACTACTGCCCTCCCGGACAACCTTTTCCGGTAATCCGGATCGTTGTGCCCTCGACGGTATGACCAGCGCCCACGGAACTGCAGATGAATTCCAGTCGAGTTTCCAGATCTTCACCGGCCAAGTCGCCAGTAAACGTACAGTTATACAGGTTTATATCTTCCGGTTCGATCGTAATGCCATACGCCCGCTCAAGGTTGTGTAATACTGTTTTCAGCGGTGCTTCCTCAAATTCAAAAACAATGCGTTCTGCCGGAGCATCTTCTGCCGACAGCGGTACGGGCTCTGTCACCAGCGATACCGCCAGCTCTTCCGTTTCCAGGTCCAGCACCGCCCGTTGGTTGGGTGTAAGATATACCTGGCGCTCTTCCGTCAGCAAGCCTCGCAGAATCGCACCTTCGGTATTGCGAGACACCATCACTTTGCCTGTCACGACGGCTACCTCGCTGGGATGCCCCGCACCTTGCGCCTTCACAGTAAAGCTCGTACCGACCACTTGCGTGATCAGGTCTTCGCTGAACACCAGGAACGGCCGCTGCTTATCCTTACTCACTTCAAAAAATGCCTCCCCCGTGAGGAACACTTCGCGCTTGTTGGCCGCAAACCGATCCGGGTACTGCAGCACGGCGCCTGGCGCCAACGTTACCTGGGTGCCATCTTCCAATTGCACCGGTACCGGCAGCATGGTCATGTTCTGACGCATCTGCAACATCACGCCGGCTTCGCGGGCAATGGCGTCCGGCGTAGCATGGTCGGTGCGGACGAAATACCCCATCAGCAACAACCCCGCAATCAGCGACGCCGCCATGCCCAGCTGAGTACTACGCCGCCAAAAAAAGCTCACCTGCCGCGGTTCGGGGGTATCGTCCAGCTTCTTGCTGAGCGTCGCCCACAGGCGATCATCCATCGCCTGCAACTCGCTTTCCTGATAAGCAGGCAATCCTTCCTGATCCAGCACGTTGTACCATTGCTCGACGATCTTTTTCTCCTCCGCGGTACAGCGACCTTCCAGGTAGCGCTTTAATAAACTGTGGAATACTTCTTTGCTCATGCAACGGAATTTTGTTTGCCTGTTATTAAGTCAATGTAGAAGACTATCATCCCTAAATGAATAGTTGTTTTTTTTAACAATTTTTTAACAAGATTCGGTGACCAATTGCCTGGCAGCAGGCACCATACACCGTACAAGTGGAGGGGGTTATAGAAGATAGATCAGCAGAAAACCGTATATCAAATAGTCCTTCAGGTGGACACGCATACGTTTCAATGACTGGGTGATATGATATTCGACAGCCTTTTCCGAAATGTTCAGATCACGGGCAATCTCCTTGATAGAACGATTCTCAAAACGACTCAGCTTAAAGACCTGCTGTGTTTTTTCCGGCAGCAGGGCAATACCTTTGTCGATGGCCTGTGAGAGGTCGTGGTGTATCGTTGTTTGTTCGGTCGTGTGCGCATAGTCGGACGCCGTATGCTGAACATAGCTCACGAATTTCTCGTGAACAATCTGCGACTTATAATGATTGATGATACTGAACTTAATCGCCGTAAAAAGCCATGCACGCACGTGCTGAATTTCTACCGTGGCACGCCGCTCCCATAAGTTCAGAAACAGATTTTGCGTAAGCTCTTCGGCGATCTCTTTGGTTCCGGTCTTGCGATAGGCGACCAGTAGAATCTCTTTCCAATAGCGCTCGTACAACACACGGAATGCTCCCTTATCCTCATGTTTCATGAGGCCTACCAAGGCTTCGTCCGGGAGAAGAGAATAGTTCATGATCGGGTCGTGAGAAATCTGAACGCGAAATTAAAGGTAAACAAAAAGCAGGCATATAAAAAAACGGATTCGCGGCCAACGACCGGGATTTATTCTAAAAACGCTACTAAAACGTTTACGATATTCTAATACAATCGAAATTTTTGAAATAATATTCCAATTCCAAAATCCTAAAAAAAGGGTATTTAGGGATACCACCCGTTTGGCTTACTGTGCGTATAAGTCAATAACCTAATCCCCATGTATATCAAAAACCACCTGACCTGGACCGTACTTGCCGCCGTTGCTATCGCTTGTTCGGACGATGGCGACGAAGTGAAGATCATCGATCAACCACCGGTACCCGAAGCCCGTTTCACCGAACAACTTGACCGCATCACATTAAATGCCGGCGACTCATACGACCCCGAGGGCAAAGACATCACCTATCAATGGAAAACGTCTTCCACCAGCATCACTATCAACAATGCTCGCGAGGCCAAAGCTTTCTTCAAGCTTCCTTCGATCGCCCAGGAAGAGACCATTGTCATTAGCCTTACCGTGAACGATGGCAAGTCCGAACAGACCAAAGACATCAACATCAACGTACCGCCCATGACCCAGGCTCGGGCGTACGGTCTGGGGCGCGTTGTGTCGCAAGAGCGTAGCAACAACGTTCCGTACGAGTGGTATATGGAGCAAAACTTTACCGGCCAATACTCGTCCATCAATTGCGGCCCCACGTCGTCCACCATGGGCGTTAAATGGTATAACAGAGGTTTCAGCCGCACGCCTGAACAGGCTCGGACCGAGTACATCGAAAAATTTAGCCAGACCGGCTGGTGGTCGACAGATGATATCTTCCGCTACCTGGAGGAAAATGGAGTGGCGCATAACTCCTTTCAAAT
>JAESGK010000613.1_pt1 | contig 12570 bp, 8 predicted proteins | sample 9269681 | NCBI WGS metagenome assembly JAESGK01 (sample SAMN14515347, study PRJNA621673) | algae metagenome | isolation source: Timaviella obliquedivisa GSE-PSE-MK23-08B and co-occurring heterotrophs from... | place: USA: Grand Staircase Escalante National Monument, Utah | collected 2006-08-15
CGTGATGGAAGTAAGCACGGGTGAGATCAAAGCCGTGTCCAACCTGAGCAGCAATGGTCAGGGTAGCTTCTATGAGAAATTCAACTTCGCGGCGGGTGGCTTGTTCGAACCCGGTTCGACTTTCAAGCTGGTAACGATGATCGCCCTGCTGGAAGATACGAATATAGAGTTGAGCGATACGATCGACGTCGGCAATGGTGAATATACCATTTACAACCGCACCATACGCGATCACGAAGAAGGCGGTCTGGGTCGCGTTTCGATCCAGGAAGCGTTCGAGCATTCTTCGAACGTAGCGATGGCAAAGCTTGTCGACAAACACTTCGGCCTGAAGCCGCAAAAATTTGTGGACTACATAGACCAGTTGAAACTGTCAAAACCGCTGGGAGTGCAATTAGTAGGGGAGCCCATCCCGAAGATCAAACGCCCGGGACAAAAAGGATGGAGCGGTATCAGCTTACCCTGGATGGCCCACGGTTACGGTTTTGAAATCACGCCGCTGCATACCCTCGCATTGTATAATGCGGTAGCAAACGGAGGCAAAATGATCAAGCCCGTATTTGTACGCTCGGTAAGCCGCGCGGACGAAGAAGAGGAGAAGTTTGAAACAGAGGTGTTGAACAGTCAGATCTGCTCAGGTAAAACACTCGATAAGCTGCAACTGTTGTTAGAGGGTGTTGTCGAAAAGGGCACAGCCAAGAACATCAAAGGTACACATTACCGTATCGCGGGTAAGACCGGTACATCGCAGATTCTGGAGAATGGCCGCTACACACGGAAGTATATCACATCATTTGTAGGCTACTTCCCGGCACATAGTCCGAAGTACAGCGCCATTGTACTGATCAAAAACCCACGGGGATGGTACCAGTACGGTAGCAGCGTGGCGGCGCCGGTGTTTAAGGAAATCGCCGACAATATCTATGCACGCGATATCAACCTGCACCAGCCGATGGATGTACGGAAGTTTGCCAAGACCGATGTGCTGCCGGTAATCCGTGCGGGCAATCAGCAGGAGCTGACCATGCTCTGCAACGAGCTGGGTATCTCAAACCATTCTCAAACAGAAGAAGAGTGGGTACGATCGTCTCGCAACGGCGACGGCGTAGATTGGAAAAAGGCTGTGGCGGGCCGCGACCTGGTGCCCAATGTCATGGGCATGACGTTTCGCGATGCGATCTTTCTCCTGGAGAAGTCGGGTTTAAACGTGTTTTACGAAGGCAAGGGACGTGTTCAGCAACAGTCGATCACGGGTGGGGCACGCGTAAAAAGAGGTGATAGAATTTATATACGCCTGGGGTGATATGTTCCCAATGTGGAATTGTGGATAGAATTTGTGGATAACTTAAGAAGTATACTTCAAGAGAGACCGTAGAAAATAGAAATTATACCGGATTATAAACGTGGCAGAGCTCAAAGACATCGTATATAAAGTTTCACTGACTTCCAGCTATGGCAACATGCACGTGGAAGTCTTGAATCTTTGCTTCGACTCGCGCAAAGTAACGCCCGGTACTTTGTTTGTGGCCGTGCGCGGCACGCAGTCCGATGGACACGCATACATCGAGAAGGCTGTTGCGCAAGGTGCCGTGGCCGTTGTATGCGAAAAGCTGCCCGAGATGATCACTGAAACCGTTACCTATGTAACTGTAAAGAGTAGCGCCCATGCACTGGGAGTAATCGCGGCAAACTTCTACGACAACCCGTCCGATAAGCTGAAGCTAACCGGCGTGACCGGCACCAATGGTAAAACAACAACGGCGACGTTATTGTTCCAGCTCTTTACCAAGCTGGGCTACGCAGTAGGGTTGATCTCGACGGTTGAGAATCGTATTAATGACACGGTTGTTCCGTCCACGCATACCACGCCGGATCCGATCCAGCTCAACGAGCTGCTAAAGCGGATGGTGGAGGCGGGTTGCTCGCATGTATTTATGGAAGTGAGCTCGCACGCGGTAGACCAGGAGCGTATTGCCGGCGTAAAATTCGCTGGCGCGATTTTTACCAACATCACGCACGATCACCTGGACTATCACAAAACGTTCGAGAACTATATCAAAGCCAAGAAGAAATTCTTCGACGATCTGAACAGCGACGCGTTTGCGCTGGTGAATGCCGACGACAAGCGCGGCATGGTCATGCTGCAAAACACGCGCGCAACCAAGCAGACATTCGGCTTGAAGAAGATGGTCGACTTCAAAGGCAAGATCATTACCAATTCCATTGAAGGTCTCGAGCTGGAAGTCGGTGGCAAGAATGTATGGTTTAAAATAGTCGGCGACTTCAATGCTTACAACCTGCTGGGCGTCTACGGCGCCGCAATGCTGTTAGGCGAAGATTCCGAAGAAGTGCTGACGCAGCTCTCGTCGCTGACAGGTGCCCCCGGCCGTTTTGAGCTGGTGATGCCGGGCGCGAAGGTGACGGCCATTGTAGACTACGCCCACACACCCGATGCTTTGAAAAATGTATTGGAAACCATCGCCCAATTCCGCACGGGAAATGAACAGGTCATTACCGTCGTGGGCTGTGGTGGAAACCGCGATAAGACAAAGCGGCCGTTGATGGCTTCTATTGCTTGCCGCTTTAGCGACAAGGTTGTGCTGACGTCGGATAACCCGCGGGACGAAGACCCGATGGAGATCATCCGCGAGATGCAGACTGGTGTAACGCCTACGGAAACACGCAAGACCCTGGTGATGGCCGACCGCGAGGAGGCAATCAAAACAGCTTGCATGATGGCCAAAGACCACGACATAATACTCGTGGCCGGCAAAGGACACGAAGACTACCAGGAGATCAAAGGGGTGAAGTACCCGTTTGACGACCGCGAGGTAGTGGCCCGTATGATAAAACTGATGACACACTAGCGATACTGATTGAGGAATGCTGTACTATCTTTTTAATTATCTGAATGAGCTGAACTTCCCGGGAGCCGGGGTGTTCCAGTATATTTCATTCCGCGCGGGCATGGCTGCATTCCTGTCATTGCTCATTACGATCACATTCGGCAAGAACCTCATCAATTTCCTCCGCCGCAAGCAAGTAGGCGAAAGCATTCGCGACCTCGGGCTGGAAGGTCAGTTGCAGAAAAAGGGTACACCCACCATGGGCGGCCTTATCATCATTGCGGCCATCCTGATTCCCACGCTGCTGTTCGCGAAGCTGGACAACGTGTACGTGGTGCTGCTCATCATTGCCACCTGCTGGCTGGGATTGATCGGTTTCCTGGATGACTATATTAAGGTATTTCGCAAGAACAAGGAGGGATTGGCGGGCCGCTTTAAAATCGTTGGTCAGGTGGGCCTCGGGTTGATTGTCGGTCTGACGCTGTACTTTAATGACTATGTCGTGGTACGGGAGGTGGACAATGCTGCCTCGCTCACCACGTCCGAGGTACAGGACTTCCAGGAGGAGACCGGCCCGACCACCAACAAGGTGCACTATAAAGACAAGAAGGCAACGATCACTACCGTGCCGTTTGTGAAAGACAACGAGCTGGACTATAGCAAGATTCTGCCGGAAGCGCTGCGGGAGTATACCTGGGTGCTGTATGTGCTGGTGGTGATTCTGATCATTACCGCGGTGTCGAACGGTGCGAACATCACGGATGGTATCGACGGATTGGCCGCGGGTACATCCGGAATTATCGGTTTGGCGCTGGCGATCTTAGCCTATCTGTCGGGACGTATAGACTTTAGTAACTACCTCAACATCATGTACATTCCCAACCTGTCAGAGGTGGTAATCTTCTGTACGGCCTTTGTGGGAGCATGTTTGGGCTTTTTGTGGTACAACGCTTATCCCGCACAGGTGTTCATGGGCGACACGGGTAGCCTTACGTTGGGTGGTGTCATTGCCGTGCTGGCGCTGGCGGTACGGAAAGAGCTGCTGATACCCGTGTTGTGCGGCATATTCCTGGTCGAAAGCCTGTCAGTGATCATTCAGGTGTCGTACTTCAAGTACACCAAGAAAAAATACGGTGAAGGGCGCCGCATCTTTTTGATGTCGCCGCTGCACCACCACTACCAGAAGAAAAACATTCACGAGGCAAAGATTGTGACGCGCTTCTGGATTTGTGGCATCCTGTTGGCCATCCTGACGCTGGCCACCCTGAAGCTGCGCTAACAATAATGGAGAGAACGCCTTAGTATAAAGAGCAAAAAATGATTGAACGGATTGCCATCGTAGGTGCAGGAGAAAGCGGAACGGGTGCTGCCATACTCGCGAAAGCGAAGGGGTACGACGTATTCGTATCGGACCAGGGGCAAATCAAAGATAAATACAAAGCTGAGCTGACCACCGCCGGTATTCCGTTCGAAGAAGGTAAACATACCGAAGAGCAGATTCTGCTGGCCAGCCTGGTGATCAAGAGCCCTGGTATTCCCGACAAAGCCGAGATCATTAAAAAGATTAAGGGAGCCGGTATCTCGATCATCGACGAGATCGAGTTCGCGTGCCGGTACATCGATGGTAAGATCATTGGTATTACCGGTACCAACGGGAAGACCACGACCACGCTGCTGACATACCACCTGTTGCAGCGCGCTGGGCACAAGGTAGCCCTGGCGGGCAACGTAGGCTTTAGCCTGGCACGCCAGATCACGACTGAAAAGTTCGACTGGTATGTATTGGAAATGAGCAGCTACCAACTGGATGGCACATGTGACTTTTCACCCGCCATCGGTGTGTTGTTGAACATCACACCGGACCACCTGGACCGCTACGAGTACACCATGCAGAAATATGTGGACTCGAAGTTCCGGCTGATTCAGAATATGAAGACCCCGAACCACTTCATCTACTATGCAGACGACGTGGTCATTTCGACTGAATTGAAGAAACGCGAGATCGTGCCCAAGCAGGTGGCGGTGTCGTTGCAACGTGATAAAGCAGCGCCGGCGTATTACGATGGTTCGGTGATGCGCTTCGACCTGGGCGAGCACTTTAGCATTGCACAGGAAGACACTACGCTGAAAGGCCCGCACAACCTGATCAACACCATGGCAGCCGTATCGGCTGCCTACCTGGCCGGTGTATCGGTAGCAGCCATCCGCGCGGGAATGAAAACCTTTAAGAATGCGCCGCATCGCCTGGAGCCGGTGGCAACAATCAAAGGCGTTGACTTTGTAAACGACTCGAAGGCTACCAACGTGGACTCTGTAGTATATGCACTCGGCAGCTATGACAAGCCGCTGGTGTGGATCGCCGGGGGTGTCGATAAAGGCAATGACTATGGCCTGATCGAAGATGCCGTGCGGCAGAAGGTTCGTGCCCTGATTTGCCTGGGCAAGGACAATGAGAAGCTGAAGAAAGCTTTTGGCGACGTAGTGCCCGTGGTACGGGAGACACAGAGCGTGCCGGAGCTTGTGAAGATGGCCCTGCAGGAGGCAAAACCCGGCGACGTGGTATTGTTGTCTCCCGCCTGTGCAAGCTTTGATCTTTTCCGGAACTATGAAGACCGGGGCGATCAGTTTAGGAAGGCAGTATTGGATTTGAAAAAAGAAGTAGAAGGGTAATGATGATCAAGGTTAAAGAGTGGGCGGACAAATACCTCGAGGGTGACAAAGTCATCTGGGCGGTCGTATTTGCATTGTCGGCCATCAGCATCCTGGTGGTCTATAGTTCCATCGGTACGCTGGCCTACAAACATTCGACCATGCCCGAGCGTATTTTATTAACGCACACTATGCACGTATTCATCGGCCTGGCGGCGATGTGGTTTGCCCACCGTGTGGACTACCGGTATTACTCCAAGCTTTCCAGGTTTGCATTGTGGATCAGCATTCCACTGCTAATCTATACATTCACCAACGGTGTGTCGCTGAACGACGCCGCGCGCTGGATCTATATTCCCATCGTAGGTTCCTTCCAGCCTTCGGATTTTGCGTCGCTGGCACTGATTGTAAACCTGGCCAGCATGCTTTCGAAGCGTCAGCAAAACATCGATGATATTAAAGAGTCGCTTATCCCCATCCTGTTCTCGTGCGGTGTGATCTGCGGGTTGATCGCCCTGACAAACTTGTCGACAGCCGTATTGCTGCTGGTGACCTGTATGTTGATCATGTTTATCGGCCGGGTGCCGACCAAGTACCTCGCCATGCTGGTATTTGTGGGGTTGCTGTTCGGTGCATTGGCACTTAAGTTTGGTTCGCGCGGAGAAACTGCCAGGAGCCGTATCACGAGCTTTATCGAAGGGACACACCTTCCTTTCCAGGCGGTGCAGGGACACATTGCCGTGGCCACGGGGGGGATACTGGGCAAAGGGCCGGGTAACAGCGACCAGCGTAACATTCTGCCGCACCCGTATTCGGACTTTATCTATGCCATCGTCATTGAAGAATACGGCATGGTAGGAGGGATCGTAGTGTTGGCCCTATACCTGCTGTTGTTGCACCGGGGCATGAAAGCTTCATATGCCAGCGAGCGCGCTTTTGGTGGATTACTATCGGCAGGGCTATGCTTCGATACGGTGTGTCAGGCGATGGTAAACATGGGCGTCGTGGTGGGCCTGGGGCCGATTACGGGGCAGCCGTTGCCGCTGATCTCCATGGGGGGTACATCGATGGTCTTTACCGGTCTGGCCCTGGGCATCGTGCTCAGCGTAAGCCGTGGTGAGAAAGACACTCACTGGGAGCAGAATGCGGAAAGCGGCGAAGAACGCGAACAACAGAAACAACCGAGAAACGTACCGACAGCCAAAGCGGCGTAAGCATGGCAACGAAGTCATCACCATATCGACTCATCATTAGCGGCGGCGGAACCGGTGGCCACATCTTTCCGGCGGTAGCGATTGCCAATGCATTTCGCGAACGGCATCCCGATGCGGACATCCTGTTCGTCGGTGCGCAGGGCAAGATGGAGATGACCCGTGTGCCGGAGGCGGGCTATAAAATAGTAGGTCTGTGGATCAGTGGACTGCAGCGTCGGCTGACGTTGACGAACCTATTGTTCCCGCTAAAAGTGCTGGTGAGCCTGATGAAGGCCCGTCGCATTGTGAAAGACTTTAAACCGCATGCCGTGATCGGCACCGGCGGTTTTGCCAGCAGCCCGGTGATGCTGGCGGCAACAGGCCTCGGTGTACCGTCGCTCATTCAGGAGCAGAACTCCTACGCCGGCCTGGCGAATAAGCAAGTGGCAGGCAAAGTGTCGAAGGTATGCGTAGCATACGCCGGCATGGAAAAGTACTTTCCGGCAGCGAAGATCGTCTTTACCGGTAACCCGGTACGGAAGGATATCCTCACCGTGGCGACGAAACGTGATAAGGCTTTGAGCCACTTCGGGTTTGATGGCCGCATCCGCACGCTGCTGATCATCGGTGGTAGCCTTGGCGCCCGCACCATCAACGAGAGCATTCTGCACGGCATCGAAAAGTTAATCGATGCAGGGGTACAGGTAATCTGGCAGACAGGCAAAGGATATTATGAAACGTACAAAGCCCAGTTGGGCAAGTACGATCTGCGCAAGATTCGCGTGCACGACTTCGTGCGCGAGATGGATTTGGCCTATGCAGCGGCCGACGTAGTAGTCTCCCGATCAGGTGCACTGTCGGTATCCGAATTGTGTGTCGCAGGCAAGGCAAGTATCCTGGTGCCTTCCCCCAACGTGGCGGAAGATCACCAGACAAAAAATGCGCTGGCGCTGTCGGAACAGGATGCCGCCATCCTGATAGCCGACAAAGACGCAGACGCGACACTCGTAGAGACAGCGTTGAAACTGCTCTTCGACGAACAACGGGCGGCCCGCTTGCGGGCAAACATTAGCCGGCTGGCCAAGCCGGACGCGACGGCGGACATCGTACAACAAATTGAAAAGCTGATCAAGTGAAGATAGAGCAATACGATAATATTTATTTCCTCGGCATCGGTGGCATCGGTATGAGCGCCCTGGCGCGGTGGTTTATGAAAAAAGGCCTGAAGGTATCGGGGTATGATCGTACAGCCACAGCGCTCACCGCAGCGCTGGAAGCAGAAGGCATGGTGGTTCACTACGACGACAACGTCCAGTCTATCCCCGCCGAAGTGCGGAGCCAGAAAGACAAAACGCTGGTGGTGTTTACCCCAGCCATTCCGAAAGACCACCAGGAGCATGCGTATTTAAAGGAGCAAGGCTATACCATCCTGAAGCGCTCGGAAGTATTGGGACTGATCACCAAAGGATATAAAACCATTGGTGTGGCCGGTACGCACGGCAAGACGACTACATCGTCCCTGGTGTCGCATATACTACACGTGGCGGGCCGCAACATGGTGGGTTTTCTCGGAGGGATCACCACCAACTACAGCTCGAACCTGATCATGCAGGGAGAGGTAACGCCCGACACTACGGTAGTGGTGGAGGCCGACGAGTTTGACCGTTCGTTCCTGCGGCTTTTTCCGCAGATCGCGATCATCACCTCTGCCGATGCAGACCACCTGGACATTTACGGTGACCACGACGCGTTGATCACCTCGTTCCGGGATTATATCAAACAGATCAACACAGGCGGTGCGCTGATCATCCATGAGTCCGTTGCCGAGCAACTGACAGCAGGGATGGATCACGTAACCAAATATGTATACAGCATGAGCCGGGGACAATTTTTTGCCGGCAACATTAACGCAAGTAGCGGATTTTTTGAGTTCGACCTCCATGGACTTGGATCGGTTGAACACGTAAGGCTCGGTGTCCCTGGTTTTCATAATATCGAAAATGCGATTGCCGCGTCGGTAGCAGCGCATTTATGCGGTGTTCCAACGGCGACGATTGTCGAAGCGTTGGGTTCATTCAAAGGCGTGAAGCGCCGCTTTGAGTTTATCGTGCGGGGTAAGAAAGTGGTATACGTAGACGACTACGCCCATCACCCCACTGAGATCGAGGCGTTTCTGCGGTCCATGAAGTCGATGTACCCCGAGCGGAAGCTGACGGTCATCTTCCAGCCGCACCTCTTCAGCCGCACACGCGATTTCGCAGAAGGCTTTTCCGCCAGCCTGAGCCTGGCCGACGAACTGCTGCTGATGGATATTTACCCGGCACGGGAACTGCCGATCCCGGGAGTAGATTCTGACATGCTGATGAAAGACATCACCAGCCCGGTCAAAATCCGCTGCAACAAAAATGATTTGATGGAAAAGCTGGCGTCACTCGACCTCGACGTAGTCGTGACAGTAGGAGCCGGTGATATAGACACTTTTATTGAGCCCATTAAAAAGCTCGTGGAAACAAAGTATGAAGGTTAAGTTTAACCTGAAGCGCGAAGTAAAGATCATCGCCGCGGTCATCGTGGTAGCGATATTTATTGCCTTTACCGAACGCCGGCAGGGAGATATTACCGTACGCGATATTACCGTAAAGATCGAGAACGAGCAGGAGAACCACTTCCTGGACGAGGCCGATGTCATGAAGCTCATGCAGCTGAACCTCGAGAACCTGCGGGGTACCGGCCTGAACGAAGTCAACCTGAAAGCGATCGAGCAGCGTGTAAAGAGCGAGCCGTTTGTGAAAGAAGGTGAGCTTTATAGCGACCTGAAAGGAAATATGGTCATTCGCGTGGAACTTCGCAGACCGATTGCACGTATTGTCCGCAACGATGGGCCTGATGGCTATATCGCCGAGGACGGTACCATCATGCCGGTGTCGGAGAAGTTTACCTCCCGGGTGGTGCTGATCAGCGGCGGGTTTGTGCGGCAATTATTGAAGCAGAAGAACGTTAACGATACAGAAGAAGGCAAACAATTGATCGCACTGATCAATGCCATTCGCGAAGACGAGTTTTGGAATGCCCAGATCGCTCAGCTCGACATGGATAGCAAGGCACGCATCACGATGTACTCGCAAGTAGGCGATGAGCGCATCGAGTTCGGCCGGCCGGACAACCCGGAAGTAAAGTTTAAGAAACTGCGGGTCTTTTATAAAGAGATCCTGCCGCGCATGGGATGGAATAAATACGACCGGGTAAACCTGGAGTACGAAGGGCAGATTGTCGCGGAATAATAAAAAAGAACAACACAACCACTATAAATAGAATTACTACCATGGAACACGAGAAAATAGTCGTCGGATTGGACATAGGCACAACCAAGATCTGTGCGATTGTCGGCCGTAAGAATGAATTCGGTAAGCTGGAAGTCCTCGGTATGGGCAAGGCTGAATCGGAGGGCGTGGTGAAAGGTATCGTATTCAATATCGACAAAACCGTGCACGCGATCGAAAAGGCGATCAAGGAAGCGGGTGACCAGGCCGGTATCGACATCGGTGTGGTGAACGTGGGCATTGCGGGTCAACATATCCGCAGTTTTATTCAACATGGTGGTATTACGCGTTCGTCAAAAGAAGATGAGATCACGATCGACGACGTGGAGCGTCTGACGCAGGATATGTATCGCATGGTCGTGCCTCCGGGCAGCCAGATCATCCACGTCATGCCGCAAGATTATATGGTAGACTATGAAGACGGCATTAAAGAGCCGGTAGGCATGTCGGGTGTGCGCCTGGAGGCGGACTTCCACATTATTACCGCGCAGACCAACGCCATCAACAATATCAACAAGTGTGTACGCCGCAAGGGATTGGAGATCGAAGACCTGATCCTGGAGCCGCTGGCGTCCAGCCTGGCCGTACTGAACGATGAAGAGAAGGAAGCTGGCGTTTGCCTGATCGATATTGGTGGTGGTACGACAGACATTGCAATCTTCTATGACAACATCATCCGTCACACGGCGGTGATCCCATTCGGGGGTAACATCATTACCAACGATATCAAACAGGGGTTGATGGTGTTGCCGCAGCAAGCCGAGCAACTGAAGACCCGTTTCGGCAGGGCCATTGCCGAAGAGGCAAGCCCGAACGAGATCGTATCGATCCCCGGCATCCGCAACCGTGCGGCAAAGGAGATCTCCGTGAAGAACCTGTCGAACATCATTCAGGCGCGCATGGAGGAGATCATCGAGATGGCACACGCCGAGATCATTGCGTCGGGATTTGAAAACCGGCTGGCAGGTGGTATCGTCATCACGGGCGGCGGTGCACAGCTGGCCAACCTGAAACAACTGGTAGAGTATATGACGGGTATGGATACCCGTATAGGTTACCCGAACGAGCACCTGGGCAAGACTAAGATCGAGGCCGCGAAGAGCCCGATGTATGCGACTGCGGTGGGGCTGGTATTGTCGGGGTTCCGTTCGCTGGACGAGCGGGAATCGCGCTACAAGGAAGCTCGCGAGGTGGTGAGAGTAGCCCCCAAAGCGAAGAAGCCCGTCGCATCGAGGAATTTCTTCAACGACATCTTGAACAAAACCAAGAGCCTGTTGATCGATGACCTGGACGGTAAGAACGAATATTAAATACAGCGAACTGGCATCAGAGTATTGGGACTTGAGATTCGGAACGATATTTTTGCCGGTCACAAAAAAAGCAACAACCACTAAAAGTAATACACATGTTCGAAACAGGATCCTACAAATTTGATGTTCCGAAGACGAGCCCCACGCGGTCGATCATCAAAGTGATTGGCGTGGGCGGCGGCGGAAGCAATGCTGTGAACCACATGTACAAACAAGGCATCAAAGATGTCGAGTTTGTCGTCTGCAACACCGACGCTCAGGCGTTAAACCTGAGCCCGATACCGAACAAGCTGCAGATTGGCCTGAACCTCACGGAAGGGCTGGGCTGTGGCGCAAACCCCGAAGTAGGGAAGAACGCTGCCCTCGAAAGCAAGGAGCAGATTCGCGAGATGCTGACAGGCACCAAAATGGTTTTCGTCACGGCCGGTATGGGCGGTGGTACAGGAACCGGCGCGGCGCCCGTCATTGCCAAGATCGCCAAGGATATGGACATTCTGACGGTCGGCATCATTACCTCGCCGTTCTCATTCGAAGGAAAGAAAAAAATGGCACAGGCCGAGCTGGGCATCGATGCCTTGCGTCAAAGCTGCGATACAGTACTGGTCATACTGAACGACAAGCTGCGCGAGATATACGGTAACCTCTCGATCAACCAGGCCTTTGCCCAAGCCGATAACGTATTGACTACTGGTGCCAAAGGCATCGCCGAGATCATTACCCTGGCGGGCTACGTAAACGTAGACTTTCAGGACGTGCGCACCGTCATGCTAAACGCAGGGGCGGCCGTGATGGGCTCCAGCGAAACGCGTGGTGAAGACCGCGCCAAAAAGGCTGCCGAAGGTGCTCTATCATCACCGTTACTGGATAATCGCGACATCATGGGTGCGAAAAAAATCCTGCTGTCCATCATCTCGGGTGTAGAAGCCGAGTTGCAGATGGATGAGCTTACCGAGATCACCGAATATATCCAGGAGCAAGCCGGCGAAGAAGCCGAAATGATCTTCGGTCACGGTGTAGACTCCGACCTGGGTGACCGCATTCGTGTAACGGTAATCGCTACCGGTTTTAACCATGAGTCAACGAAGTTTACTACTTCCCCACCCAGGAAGGCAGAAGACACCAAGAAGGTGCACGACCTGGACCGTAGCATCGAGCGCCAACAAGGCTGGTTGTTCAACGGCAACAGCACGCAGACGCACAGCGACAACTCGGTAAACGAGCGCAATTTTGACGTGAAAGCCAAGCCGGAAGT
>JAESGK010000618.1_pt1 | contig 12496 bp, 10 predicted proteins | sample 9269681 | NCBI WGS metagenome assembly JAESGK01 (sample SAMN14515347, study PRJNA621673) | algae metagenome | isolation source: Timaviella obliquedivisa GSE-PSE-MK23-08B and co-occurring heterotrophs from... | place: USA: Grand Staircase Escalante National Monument, Utah | collected 2006-08-15
CTGTTGGAAGCGCGCGGTATACCGGCGGCGTTCTTGTGTATTGGCCACCGCGTGGCGGCTAGTCCCCAGGTGGTGAATGCCATCCACGCCGGCGGGCATTTGCTGGGCAATCACAGTTATTGGCATGGCAAGACCTTTGACTTGCAGACTGCGGGGGCAGTCGCCGCCGAGTTGCAACAGACCGACGCGGCATTGGCTTCCGTCCTTGGGCGCACCCCGCGGTTTTTCCGACCGCCGTACGGCGTAACCAATCCGATGGTGGCCCGGGCTGTGCGGCGCGGCAACTATGTGGTGGTGGGATGGAGTGTGCGGTCGTTTGATACGGTTATAAAAGATCGCGACAAGTTGCTCCAACGCGTCACGCGCTCGTTGAAGGGCGGTGACATTGTGTTGTTTCATGATTACAGCGACAGCATGCTGGATGTGCTGCCGGCGTTCCTGGACCACGTGGCTAAACTTGGATTGAAAGTTGTACGGGTAGATGAATTACTGCAAGAAAAAGCCTATGAATAGCAATCGAAAGTTTGGCGTACTGGTTTGGATATGTTTTGTCCTGACGGCTGGTAGTGCGCAAGCGCAACAATATGCCGGTTATAAGCCCGTGGCCGACCTGTCTGCGTTTAAGCAGCGGTTTGCTACTGAGTCGCAGAAGGTGCAGACCATCACGGCCGATTTTACGCAGGAAAAAGTTCTGACCGCACTGACCGAGAAGATCACTTCGTATGGCAAGTTCTGGTTTAAACGCAGCAACCGCGTGCGCATCGACTATACCAGGCCGTTTACGTACCGCATGGTGATGAACGGCGACAAGATGCTGGTACGCGATGAGCAAAAGGAGAACCGCATCAACGTGCGCGCCAATAAGCTCTTCCAGCAAGTGAACCGTATTATGATCGACTGTGTGCAGGGCACCATTCTCGATAGTAAAGATTTTACCTCGCGCGTTTTTGAGAGCGACAAACAATACCTGCTTGAAATGACGCCGGCCGGCAAGTCACTCAAAGAGTTTTTTAAGACCATTGTGCTGGTGGTAGACAAGAAGGACTATTCGGTCAGGTCCATTGAAATGAATGAGCCTGCCGGCGATGTGACCACGATTATGTTCACCAACAAAACGCTTAACGCTGCTGTGGCCGATGAGGTATTTGCGTTATAGTCTGCTGCTGTTGCTGGGGGGCTGTGCCTCGGTTTACGAGGGACTGACGCCCGTCACCGTCGATCCGGCGTGCGCGACGCGCCTGGCACCGCAGGGGTTGGGTACCGCATGGTATACTACGGCGGTGGATGTTTATGGCAAGCACATCAGCGGGCTGCTCCTGGTCAAACAAATGCCCGACTCCTCTACACGTATTGTTTTTACCAACGAAGCCGGTGTTACCTTCTTCGACTTTTCCTTTGCCGCCGACGGTAGTTTCACCGCCCGGCAGGTGATCCAGAAGCTTAACAAAAAGCCCGTGATCGAAACACTGCGCAAGGACTTTGCGCTGGTGCTGGGACTGCCGTTCCGGAACGGGGCGTGGAACGCCTGGAAGGAGGGGGACGCGGTTTATTACGGCGTAGCCCAAAAAAAGGAAACGGCGTATTTTATTACCGCGCCGGATTGTGCTTCTTTGCGGAGGCTGGAAATCGGCTCGCGGCGTAAATGCAAGGTGACGATTGAACGGATAGGTAACAATGCCATGCTGCCTGATTCCATCCTCGTTCATCACCACACGTTTCCCATGACGATTGGCCTCCGGAAACTAGAACGCCCCTGAATGTTACAGCATAATTTTTACCACATTGTAACAAAGGACCTGACGCCGACTTCGGCGCGCGCGGTGATTACGCTGGATGCGGCCCATCGTATTTTTGACGGGCACTTTCCGGGGCAGCCTGTCGTGCCGGGTGTATGCATGATGCAGATCGTGCGCGAGTTTGTGGAGCAAGGCGTCGGTGCACCCCTGCAGATCACGACGGCCGATAACATGAAATTTCTCGCGATCCTGAATCCCGCCGAGCATGGCGAAGTGGTGGTGACGGCATCGTATACGCTGAACGACGGGCGCTATACGGTTGACGGCAGCTTGTCGGCAGGCACAGTCATCTTCTTTAAATTCAAAGGCACTTTATCCCCGGCCGCATGATGGACGCCGCATTCGAGCAGCACAACGTATGCGTGCTGATCCCCACCTATAACAACGCCGTACCGCTGGCGCGCGTGTTGCACGACGTGCTGCAGTATACGCGGCACGTGGTGGTGGTGAATGACGGCGCCACGGATGGCACGCGTGAGATGCTGGCGGAACGTTACCCGCACGTAGCCCTGGTGGATTATGCACAGAATCGTGGTAAGGGTTATGCCCTGCGCCAGGGCTTTGCAAAGGCCGTGGCATTGGGTTATGACTATGCCATTACGATTGACTCAGACGGGCAACACTATGCCGACGACCTGCCGGTGTTCCTGGAAAAACTGAAGACGTCGCCCCATGCCATCATCATCGGTGCGCGCAACATGGACCAAGCCAGCGTGCCGGGCAAAAGCAGCTTTGGCAACAAGTTCTCCAACTTCTGGTATACGTTTGAAACCGGCCTGACGATGCGCGACACGCAAAGCGGCTACCGGCTATACCCCGTAAAGGCGTTGCGCGACTTTACCTTCTTTACCCGCAAATACGAATTTGAGATCGAAGTATTGGTACGGGCCGCCTGGGCGGGAATTGAGGTGACAGAGGTACCGGTAAAAGTGTTTTATCCGGAGAAGGAAAAACGCATCACGCATTTTCGACCCTTCCGCGATTTCTCGCGGATCAGTGTACTTAATACAGTGCTGGTGACCATCACCCTGTTGTACATCAAACCCCGCGACCTCTTTCGGAGCCTTAAAAAAAAAACTTCAGGCAAGTCCTCCGGGAAGTCCGCACCCAGCTCTTTGACCCCCGGGAATCGGCCGGCATAAAAGCCGCGTCGGTAGGGGTGGGGATTTTTATGGGCATTGTGCCGCTGTGGGGCTTTCAGCTTATCCTGGCCATTGCGCTGGCGTTTGCCTTGCGGCTGAATAAAGCGCTGGTGATCCTGACGGCCAACATCAGCATACCGCCCATGATACCGCTGATCCTGTTTCTCAGTCACCTCACGGGGCGCATCTGGATGGGTGACCGCGCGCAGTACATTCGCTTTAGTCGCGACATCGACTTCGCGCAACTACAGGATAGCTTCCTGCAATACGTGTTGGGTGCAACCACGCTCGCGGTCGCGGCAGCCCTTGTTTCGGGATTATTAACGTTTGTGCTGGTTAAGGTACTTCGCATGCGACGGTCTGAGAAATAAGGTATATTTGCCGGTTCAGATGGAGCAGCTTTTCTTATCGCTTTACCGGTTTTTCAAGCCTCGCCGTACGGTGTTCTGGTTGGTCTTCGCAGGCACCATTGCCCTGCTCGGCGCAGGTGCGCTGCGCCTGGAGCTGGAGGAGGACATCACGCAGTTCCTGCCCGATGACCCACGCGTGGAAAAGATCAACTACATCTTCCAGCATTCGAAGTTCGTCGAACGCATCGTGGTGATGGTCTCGGTGCGCGACAGTGCCACCCAGGCCCAGCCCGACAGCCTCGTGGTCTTTGCCGACACGCTGGCCAGCCGCATTGAAACGAAGCTCGCCCCGTTTGTAAAACACGTGTCAGCACGCGTAGACGACAGCCGCATCCTGGACCTGCTCCATGCTATACCCCAGGGGTTGCCCGTCTTCCTGGAAGACGCCGACTACCGCCACCTCGACTCGATCTCGCAGCCTGACGTTGCGCGCCGGGTGTTACAAAATAACTACCGCCAGCTGATCTCACCGTCGGGTATCGTGACGAAGCAGGTCATTCAGCAGGATCCGCTGGGTTTTTCGTTCCTGGTGCTGAAGAAATTGCAGCGCCTGCAATACGACGAAAACTACGAGCTGTATGATAATTTTATCATGACGCGCGACCACCGGCACATCCTGCTCTTTCTACAGCCGGTATACCCGCCGTCGGAGACCCGGCACAATGCCGAGTTCCTGGCACAGCTGCAAGACCTGATGGACGAGACCGCGCAGGAGCATCCGGGGCTGATGGCCTCGTGTTTTGGCGCCCCCGTGGTGGCTGTCGGCAATGCGCGACAGCTGCGGGCCGACACCATGCTCACGGTGGGGCTGATGCTGGGGCTGCTCATCATTGTCCTGCTGGGTTTCTTTCGCAAGAAGCGCGTGCCGTTTCTGATGATGATACCGGTCGCCTTTGGCGCGCTCTTTTCACTTTCCTGTATTGCGTTACTACACGGCACGCTGTCGGTATTGGCGTTGGCAGTGGGCGCCGTCATTCTGGGTATTGCGGTAAACTATTCGCTGCACTACATGGTCGCGCTCAAGCATACGCATCATGCCGAGGAAGTAATTCGCGAGCTCGCCCATCCGCTCACGATCGGCAGTACCACCACGGTGCTGGCGTTCTTCTGCTTGCAGTTCACCAACGCCGTCGTACTGCGCGACGTTGGATTGTTTGCGGGCTTTAGCCTGATCGGCGCGGCATTATGCTCCCTGATTTTCCTGCCGCACCTGATGCGCGAAGACTTGCTGGCATCGTCGCGCCCGAATGCGGTGCAGCGGATCGTCGCCTTTGACTTTGAGTCCAACCGCTATATCGTCTACGCCATCCTGCTGCTCACGCCGGTGTTCTTTTACTTTGCGGGTCAGGTAAAATTCAACAGTGACATGAGCGGGCTGAACTTTATGCGCCCCGAAACACGGGAGGCGCAGCAGCGGCTGGAGTCGTTGAACAAGGCATCTCTCAGCTCGCTCTATGTCGTGGCCGAGGGCGACAACCTCGAAGCCGCGCTGCGACATAACGAACAAGCGCTGCCACCGCTGGAAGCCTTGCGGCGTACGGGCCAGGTTGGCAAGGTTGCGTCGGTATCGTTGCTGATGGTGTCCGACTCGTTGCAGCGTATCCGGATCCAGCGCTGGCATTCGTTCTGGAATGCCGGGCGTGTCGCGCGTTTACAGGAGGCGGTGCACGCCGAGGCGGCGGTGCTGCGATTCTCGCCTGTGGTGGTGCAACGATTTGACTCGCTGCTGACACGCGCGTATACACCGCTCGCAGCCGAAGCCTGGCAGCCGTTCCGTACCGCGTTCTTCGACGATTACATCATTGAGAAAGACGGTAAAGCCACCATCATCACGCTGGCGCAGGTGGCGCCTGAAAAGAAACCTGAAGTATATCAGGCGCTGGCCGGGACACCGGCGCACGCCGTAGACCGCCAGATGCTGACGAACCTGTTCGTAGAGTATATACACGCCGACTTTAATTTCATCATCACGTTCACGTCGGTGCTGGTGTTTGTGACATTGCTGATTCTGTATGGCCGCATCGAGCTTACGCTGATCACGTTTGTGCCGATGCTCGTTACCTGGATCTGGATCCTGGGCATCATGGCCCTGGCAGGCATCGAGTTTAACATCATCAACGTGATGGTGTCGACTTTCATCTTCGGCCTGGGCGACGACTATAGTATCTTTATCATGGATGGTTTGCAACAGGAGTATCGCACGGGGCGCAAGCTGATGCCCGTCGTGCGCACGTCTATTTTCCTGTCGGCTGTGACCACTATCTGCGGCCTGGGTGTATTGATCTTTGCCAAACACCCTGCCCTTCGTTCCATCGCGGCGATCTCGATCATCGGCATTGTTTGTGTGTTTGTCATGGCGCAGACGCTGGAGCCTTTCTTGTTCCGTACATTGATTACCCGGCGCACGCAGCGCGGGCGCACGCCGATGACCTTCCTGGGCATGGCCAAAACACTCTTTACCTATAGCTTCTTTGTCTTTGGTGCGGTGTTCCTGACGGTGACGGGGGGATTGCTGAAGCTGGTGCCGTTCGGGCGTAAACAGATTCGTGTGCTGTACCATGCCATGCTGGGTTTCTTTACCGGCTCGCTGGTATACCTGGCGCCGCGCTTCCACCGCAAGGTGATTGGCCGTACGCCGGTCACATTCTCCCGCGCCAGCATGATCGTTTGCAATCACAGCTCGATCCTCGATATACTCCTGACGACCATGCTGCACCCCAAGCTGGTACTGCTCACCAACAAGTGGGTGTGGAACTCGCCGGTTTTTGGCGCGGTGGTGCGCCTGGCAGATTATTACCCTGTCATGGACGGTGCAGGCGATAGCGTGGCGCGGTTACAGGATCGCATCAACGAAGGATATTCGGTTGTGGTGTTCCCCGAGGGGACACGTTCCGCGGACGGTACGCTCGGCCGGTTTCACAAGGGTGCGTTTTACATGGCCGAGGCGTTGCGGCTGCCGGTACAGCCCTTGCTGATGCACGGGGTAAGCGTGGCCATTCCGAAAGGCGAGCATTATCTCAACGACTGCCATGTGGCGCTGGAGTTCCTGCCGCCGATCGAGATCGACGACCCGCGCTTCGGCACGGGATATGCCGAGCGTACCAAGAAGATCGGCCGCTACTTCAAGGAAGAATATAAACGCCTCGCCGCGGCGGAAGAGACACCCGATTATTATCGCTACAAGCTTATCCTGAACTACCTGTACAAGGGGCCGGTGTTGGAATGGTATATGCGCATCAAGCTGCGCCTGGAAAAGAACTATGCACCCTTTGAAGCGCTGGTGCCGCGCCAGGCGACGGTGCTGGACCTGGGCTGTGGTTATGGATTTTTGTGTTACATGTTGCAATTCATGTCGCCCGGGCGGACGATTACCGGCGTGGACTATGACGAGGAAAAGATCGCGGTGGCCCAGCATGGATTCCTGCGCACGGACCGGCTGCAGTTTTACCGCGCCGACGTGACGCAATACGATCTGGCGACCTACGATGTCATCATCATCAGCGACGTGCTGCACTACCTGGGCGCCGAGGCGCAGGAGATACTGCTGGTGCGGTGTTTTGCGGCGCTACGGCCCGGCGGAAGGTTGATTGTGCGCGACGGCAACGCCGACCTGGCCGGGCGCCATCGCGGCACCAGGCTCACGGAGTTCTTTTCCGTGCGGTTGCTGAAATTCAATAAAGCCGAGCAAGCGCTTAACTTTGTATCCGGCAAGGCGCTGACGGCCCTGGCCGAACGGTACGGACTGCGCGTGGTGGTACAAGACGAGACGCGTTTTACCTCGAATGTCGTTTTTGTTTTCGAAAAGCCCGGCGTGGCCGTGGAAGCAGTATAGAATAACTTTTGACCCTCAAAGACAGATGTACGACGTAGTGATCATTGGAAGCGGATTGGGCGGACTTGCCTGCGGCGCCATCCTGGCCAGGGAAGGCTACAAGGTGTGCATCCTCGAAAAGAACAAACAGATCGGCGGCACGCTGCAGACTTTTGTGCGCGAGCGCGTAATCTTCGATTCGGGCGTGCATTACGTCGGCGGCCTCGACAAGGGCCAGAACCTATACCAGCTTTTTCAATACCTGGGCATTCTTGATAAGCTCAAGATGCGAAAGATGGACACGGAATTCGACAATGTGGTGTTTGGGGACGACCCCAAGGTATATAAATACGCGCAAGGGTATGAGAACTTTATCCAGACGCTGGCAAAGGACTTTCCGGAAGAAGAGGAGGCCCTGCGGAAATACTGTGATGCCATCAAGGACATCTGCAGCAAGTTTCCGATGTATAACCTGCGCAACGGCGATTATTTCGAGAAAGTAAGCGTGCTGGAAATCGATACGCAGACCTTTTTACAGAGCATCACGAAAAACGTACGGTTGCAAAACGTACTGGCGGGTACCAGCCTGCTTTATGCCGGCGAGCCCAATAAAACACCGCTGTATGTGCATGCGCTTGTGCTGAACAGCTACATCGAAAGCTCGTGGCGGTTTGTAGACGGTGGCTCGCAAATTGGCAAACACCTGGCGCATGAGATCGTTTCCCGTGGCGGCGTGATTAAAAAACGTCAACAGGTTATCAGGCTAAAGGAGGAAGGAGGAAGCTTGCGGTATGCCGAAACCAGCGAAGGCGAGAAGTATTACGGCAATCTGTTCATCTCCAATGTGCACCCGGTCAAAACCATCGAGATGACCGAAAGCGACATGATCAAGAAGGCGTATAAGACGCGTCTCAAAGGTCTGGAGAACTCCATCTCGGTATTTTATTTGAACGTGGTGCTCAAGAAAAATACGTTTCCGTACATGAACCACAACTACTATTACTTCCATGAGAACGACACGTGGGCGGTACAGGATTACAATGAAGACAACTGGCCTCGCGGCTATGCCATGTTCGTCGCCGCCTCTTCCAGAAGTGAAGAGTGGGCCGAGGGTCTGAGCCTGATGACCTATATGCGCTTTGACGAAGTAAAGAAGTGGGAGCACACCTTCAATACGGTTGCGAACGAAGTAAGCCGGGGCGAGGACTACGAGGCCTTTAAGCGTGAGAAGGCCGAGAAGCTGTTTGAATGCGTCGAGCGCAAATTCCCAGGCTTCCGTGACTGCGTGCAGTCCTACTACGTCGCGACACCGTTGTCGGTACGCGACTACATCGGTACGGACGATGGTTCACTGTATGGCATCGTAAAGGATTACCGTGAGCCTATGCGCACGTTTATCTCGCCGCGAACAAAAATACCCAACCTGCTGTTGACGGGGCAGAACCTGAACCTGCACGGCGTGCTGGGCGTAACGGTTAGCGCGGTAGTAACGTGTTCGGAGGTGCTCGGAATGGATTACATGATAGACAAGATCAAACATGCTTAAACGCATTCTCAAATTTCTGGCGTGGACGTTTGGCATCCTGTTGCTGTTGCTGGCCGGATTGCTGCTGTATGTGCGGCAGGTGGCGCGTACGGAGCCACCGGTAGTCGTGCCCACGCCGCTCGCCACGGCGCCCATCCGGCAACCTGACCCGGGGTTGTATACCCTGGGCAAGAACTGGTTCCGCCAAAGCGAGAGTGGACTATACGAGCTTTACGTAGAAGGAACGCCGTATGAGCGCGGCGTGGCCAACGGCCGGCTCACACAAACCCTGGTGCAATACCAGGAGGACGTCTTTACCGGGCAGATCAACAAGTTTGTGCCCAACGGTTTTTACCTCGGCATGTTAAAATACATGGTGGGCTGGTTTAACCGCGACCTCGAAAGCTTTGTGCCCGAAGAATATCAACAAGAGATCTATGGTGTATCGCAGGCAGCGTCTTCGGCGCACGACAATATCGCGCCGGCGTACCAACGTATTCTGAACTATCATGGGGCGCACGACATCGGCCACGCGTTGCAAAATATGTCGCTGGTAGGCTGTACGGCGTTTGCTACCTGGGGCCGCCAGTCGGCCGATAGCACACTGATTGTCGGCCGCAACTTTGACTTTTATGTAGGCGATGAATTTGCGCGTGACAAGATCGTGGCGTTCTATGCGCCTGAGAAAGGGCACAAGTTTATGATGTTGACCTTTGGCGGTATGACGGGCGTCGTATCGGGCATGAACGATGCGGGCCTGACGGTAACGATCAACGCGGCAAAGTCCGACGTACCCGGCGCCGCAGCCACACCGGTATCGCTGGTGGCGCGCGAGATTTTGCAGTATGCGTCTACGATAGCCGAGGCGTATTCGCTGGCGGCGCGCCGCAAAATGTTTGTATCAGAGTCGTTCCTGATCGGGTCGGCACGAGACAATCGGGCGGCACTCATTGAAAAGACGCCCGATGCCATGGACCTGTACGAGCCCGACCGCGAGTATATCATCAGCACCAACCATTTTCTCGGCGAGAAGCTCGGCCGTACGGAGCTGAATGAAGAACATATGCGCACCAGCGCGTCGCCATACCGCTTTTCGCGTGTAGAGGAGTTGTTAGTACAAAAGGCATCGGGGCCTAATACTGTCCAACGCACCGCGGCCATCCTGCGCGACCAACGCGGGCTGGACAATAAAACCATTGGGATGGGCAATGAAAAGCTTGTCAACCAGCTGGTGGCGCACCATGCTGTCATCTTCGAACCCGCGCAGCAGCGCGTGTGGATCTCCACGGCGCCGTGGCAGCTTGGCAAGTTTGTGTGTTATGATCTGAAGAAGGTCTTTGCGCAGCGCCCCACACGGAATGAAGAGCTTTACGAAGAGGCTTTGACAATTCCCGCAGACTCCTTCCTGCTGACACAGGATTACCGCGACTACGTCAAGTTTCATCGCTATCGCTTTCCCTTTGCGCCCCGCACCGATTTAGATCCGGACAGCGTGGTACGCTGGAATCCACTGTCGTATCATGCCTATATGCTGGCCGGCGATCAATGTCTCGAGCGTAAGCAATACGAGCAGGCGGCGCACTTTTATGAAAAGGGGTTGACGCTGGAGACCGCTACGGTACAGGAGCGTGAGCACATGGAAAAGAACCTGCAACGGTGTAAAGAAAAGATGTTATGATCCTCGGCACCGGCATCGACATCATTGAAGTAGCGCGGGTAGAAGAGAAGGTGGCGCGTAATAACGGCTTTACCGAAAAGGTATTCTCGCCGGCCGAACGCGCCTTCTGCGAAGCACAACATCATAAATACCAGCACTACGCTGCACGCTTTGCGGCCAAGGAGGCTTTTCTGAAAGCCACCGGTCGCGGGCTCCAGGCAGGGTTGGATTTGTGCGACATCGAGATCGTACAAGAGCCGTCGGGCAAGCCCGCCGTACAGCTGCTGGGTGACTTCCGGCGGCAGGCGGAGGAGCACGGCTGGAATAGAATACATGTATCCCTTTCGCACGTCGGGGCAATGGCGTGTGCCATGGTTATACTCGAACAATGAGCCAGATCCCTGAAATCGAATTTCGTTCCGCGCAGGAAATTCGCGCTGTACAAGAAACGCGGCTGCAACAGCTGCTGGCGTATGTTGCGCAGCATTCGCCGTTCTATCAGCGGCTGTTCGCCACGCACGGCATAGACGCGGGCGGCATTCGGCGGATAGAAGATCTGGTACAGCTGCCGCGCACGTCGAAAGACGACCTGCAACAATACAACTGGGATTTTCTTTGCGTGCCCCGCAGTGCCATTGCGGAATATACCAGCACCTCCGGCACATTAGGCAAGCCGGTCACGCTGGCACTGACGGCAGCCGACCGCACGCGCTTAGCCTACAACGAGTATATATCGTTTTGCTGTGCCGACGGCACTGCCGAGGATACCTATCAATTGATGCTGACACTCGACCGTCAGTTCATGGCGGGCATAGCGTACTACGAAGGCATTCGCCAGCTTGGGGCCGCCGTCGTGCGTGTGGGCCCGGGACTGCCCGCGATGCAGTGGGAAACGATCGGGCGCCTTCGCCCAACGGTATTGGTAGGCGTGCCATCATTCGTGGTCAAGCTACTGGAGTACGCACAGGCTCATGGCATTGACCCGGCGAAGACGTCTGTCAAGAAGGTGATCTGCATTGGCGAAAGCCTGCGTACGGCCTCTTTTGAATTAGGCGTGATCGGACAAAAGATCAGGGACATGTGGGATGTAGCCTTATACAGTACGTATGCCTCGACGGAAATGCAAACGGCCTTTACCGAGTGCCGGGCCGGGCAAGGCGGGCACCATCATCCGGAATTGCTCATGGTTGAAATTCTCGACGATGCCGGGCAGCCTGTGCCCGAAGGCATGCCGGGAGAAGTAACGATCACCACGCTGGGCGTGGAAGGAATGCCGCTGGTACGTTATCGCACCGGTGATCTGGCAGCAGCCCATACAGCGCCCTGTTCCTGTGGACGCACAACGTTGCGGCTGGGGCCCATTGTGGGCCGCAGACAACAAATGATTAAACTGAAGGGAACGACAATCTATCCTCCAGGCATCTTTGAATTACTAAATCAGGTTCCCGCTATACAGGATTATGTAGTGGAGGCTGTCACGGGTGCGCTTGGCACCGATGAGCTGCGGCTGCATGTGCTGGTGAAAGAGGCGCAGCAGGAAGAGACGAGGCAACGGCTACCGGCGATGTTTCAGGCAACGTTACGGGTAGTGCCCGAGATCAGGTTTGTGACCGCAGTGGCATTGGAACAACTGCAGTTTGGTAAACTGGATCGCAAAGTGCGTCGCTTCGTGGATCACCGAAACGGATCGGACTAAAAAAGGAAAAGGTGACACCCCGTCCGGGCATCACCTTAACTCTATCTAACCTACCTGAGTTGGTACTTTATTAACTGACGGCTTTTTCAAGCTCGTCAATCTTATTTTGTGCTTCTGTTTTGCCAAGTGATAAGGAGAGTTTGTACAGCTCCAGTGCTTCACGCTGTGTTTCTTTTTTCTTGCGGGGAGCAAACTTGGTACGTTGTGCTGCGGTCTCAAGCGCAGTGGCTTGTGCGTAGTACATGTCGGCCTGAGTCTTGTTGGCCTGGGTGTTGATCTCTACGACCTTCGTTTCCAGGTTTGTGACATCTTGCTCACGCATTTTGATGGTTTCCTCACGCGTTGCCAGGGTCGAGTCACGTTTGCTGACGGTCATTGCCAGGTCCTGGTTTTCACCACGCATTCTTTCTACCTCTTGCTCAAGCGCAGCAATTTGTTGTGTGCTCTTTTCCAGATCGA
>JAESGK010000622.1_pt1 | contig 12403 bp, 9 predicted proteins | sample 9269681 | NCBI WGS metagenome assembly JAESGK01 (sample SAMN14515347, study PRJNA621673) | algae metagenome | isolation source: Timaviella obliquedivisa GSE-PSE-MK23-08B and co-occurring heterotrophs from... | place: USA: Grand Staircase Escalante National Monument, Utah | collected 2006-08-15
TACTCCGAACGAAGATTTCACCAACGGCACCGACCAGGTAGTTTACTCGGTGTGCGCCGGCGGTAAATGCGATGAAGGAACCATCGAATTTACCTACGTGTCGGACGAGACCAAATGTTACAGCATGGCCGTGCCCGACACGGGATACGGTAAGCCCACGGATCCGCAGATCGTTGTCGACGTGCTGGCCAATGACATCCTGTGCGATGACCAGTTTGATGTTTCCACCCTCCAGGTGACGAACCAGCCGGCCCAGGGTGAAGCCAAAATCATTGACGGAGTACTCTTTTATTATCCTGTTACCGACTATGCGGGGCCCGTTTATGTGGTGTATAGTGTTGCCGGTCGTGCGAACCCCAAGGTGTTGTATTACGGCATGGCGTCGATCTCGGTGCATCCGGAGACCATTACGGTACAAGCTGTCAACGACGTGTTCAACTATACCGCTGCCGAGTATGCCGCGTTGCTGGAGGCGTGGCCGGGCAACCAGATCACGTATACACTGCCGCAAATCTTTGGTAACGATCAAATCGGCGGCGTGCAGTATATCGAGCTCGAGGTATCGATTGTGACACCGCCTCAGCACGGTAATGCTCGCTATGAGCAAAACGAAGTATTCCGCTACAGCCCCGAAGACGGCTATCGCGGCTCGGACAGTTTCACGTACCAGATCTGCTACGATGGCCACTGTTCACAAGCCACGGTCAGCATCAACGTAGGCGAGGCGGGCCCTATCCAGGCAGTGGGTGACGACATCGTCTATACGCACGCTCAGTATCTCGAGATGATGGCCAGCCATGACGCACTGAACATTCCGTTCCAGGATATCATCGGCAACGACGTGCTCAACGGTGTACCCACGAACCAGCTTCAGATCACCACACCTCAACAGCCGTATAGCGGATCGATACAATATTTCTCGCTGGAGATGTTCAAATTCATCCCGAACAACCACTTCGGGGGCCACGAGAGCTTCATTTATATGATCTGTCACGACGGCCAATGCAGCGAAACAACGGTGACGATCACCATCACCGACTGGCCGCAATAAGGAGTATGCAGAATAGAAACCGTTAAACTCAAGTATTTATACAACGTCCACACGGTGCGAGCCGTGTGGACTTCCTGGTAACTATGGAAGAACATTGGATCGCCGGTTGTAGACAAGGTCATCGCGGAGCACAGGAGCAGCTGTACCAGCATTACGCCCCGAAGGTTATGGGCGTATGCCGGCGCTATGCTGCGACAGCTGAAGATGCGAAGGATATATTCCAGGAGGCCTTTATCAATATTTACAAATCGTTGCAACAGTCACAAACGATCGATTCGCTCGGAGCCTGGGTTCGCAAGGTGACGGCCAATACTGCCATTACCTATTACTACCGTCACAAAAAGCACCAAAAACAAATTTCGACCGATACCATCGTGCACTACGACGATAACAACTACGATCACATCTTAAGCGAGCTGCGCAAGGAAGACCTGCTGCAGCTCATCGATGCGTTGCCCGTGGGCTGTAAGCACATCTTCAACCTGTATGTGATAGAAGGGTACACCCACAAGGAGATTGCGGTGCTCATGAATATATCGGAAGGTACTTCCAAGTCGCAGCTTTCGCGTGCCAAGGATTTAATGAAGTCTAAACTTAACGGATCGGATCATGTCGCATACAAACGGGTTATCTGATATGAATGACTTTGAAAAACCATTCCGGGATGCGCTGACAGACCTGGAAGTTACGCCACCCGAGGGTGGGTGGCCGCCTATTGAAGCGGCGCTCGACCGTAGAGGATTTGACTACCGCACGTATGGTTTGTTGCTGATATTGCTGCTGTTGATCGGCGTAGGTTCGTTTGTTTCATACCATGTGGCGACGCATGCGATCGAGCAGCAGCGCGCGGCTACGGCGGTGCAGCAAGCTGTGCCTTCGGAGGCGACATTGTTGGCGTCGTCAGCCACGATTGATCATACGGTTGAAGTGCCTTGCGATGGCACGCTGGCGACTGGTGTGTCGGCATATGCCGATGATTATCGTACTGTCCTGGAAGACAGCTCCGGGTATACACCGAACCCTAACGAGGAAATAGCCTGTGTGCCTCACGTTAGTGCCCGTGAAGTATATGAGCATACCGCGACGAGCCATGATCTTGCCCGGCAACAGCCGGGTGCGCAATCCAGGGATGATCTTGCGCCGGTTGTTATTGGCGCCGCACATAACCGCGTGATTCGTCGTAATCGGAAGGGTGAAACACCGCGTGAGGCGAAGCCGTCAACACGCACAGGGTCATCCGGACAGACGCTGGCGGAGAAAAATAATGAAGGACAAAAGAATGACGAAGGGCTGGTTGCGCGCAACACCGATCGACGGAGTATGTCCATGTATGGTAAAAACGAAGAAACCCGCGGGCGCGAAGGTATTGGGCGTGGTGAAGTTATCGAAAACGATAGTGCTATCTATGGATTTAATGGCCCGCCGATGCCATTCCGAAAACGTAGTACACCTCAATCTGATTTGCTGGCCCTGACGCCGCTTGACAAGCTGAAACGTATGCCTGTGGAGGAGAAAAAGACTAACATGTTGAAAAGTGATTCTGTTAAAGAACAGAAGCGCGCCGAACGCGCGCTGAGTAAGTGGTCAATTCAATTGCAAGCGGGTGCGAACTACACCTTTAAGAAAATGGATCCTGCGAAGGATCTTTACTACGTTACCGGTCTGAATAATAAAAACCAGGCGTCGTGGCGCAATGCGGGCTATCAGGTTAGCGCTACTGCGCGGTATCCGCTGGCGCGGCGTACGACGTTGACGGCCGGTATTTCGTGGAATATGCTGCAAGAGCATACCGATTATAACTATTATAACATTATTGCCGATAGTGTGGAGGTGCAGCATATAGCTGATAAGTCTATCGAAGTCAATGCGTATTCGAAGGTTCGTCGTAACGATGTGACGAATACGCTCCATTACCTTGGCGTGCAGGTGGGGGTAATTCAGCAGGTGACGTTTTTGAAGCATGAACGGAATATACTGTTGGCGCTGCATGTTAACCGGCAGATGGCGGCGACGAATCGGACGCTCAATGCGGGACATCGGTTTACCGTGAATGACCTGCGGATTGCCTTGCGGGCTGGGTTGGAGAATCGTTTCGCGTTATCACAGCACCATACGCTTACGCTGACGCCGTTCCTGGAGCAGTCGTTTGGGTCGGTATATTCGGAAGAAAGTGTTTACACGTTGCGGCCTATTCAGGTGGGGTTGGATGTGGGGTTGGTGTTGCCGGTTTATAAGCGGCGCTAGCACGAACCCTGGCGCAAGTGTTAAGCACCGAGCGCAGCGTGGGTGCGTCACTTGTGCCCAGTATGGTTGCGGTCTCCCGACCGCAGTGGGCAATGTTGATAACGGGATGCAAGGGTAACGTTGTAGTCAGAGGCGTTAGTACGAATACGTAACGCCTGCGGAGATGCCGTGCGACCACTGTATTCGCTCTCACTCTCACACTGTTTTATAGCGTGGTCAGGAATAAGATAAAGAGTATTATGCTTACAATCAATAGTATAATCTTTATGGCGCTATAGGGGCGTTCGCCCTGGACTTCGCCGGTGCGGGCGTTGATGATGAATTGGTATACTTTGTTGTTGTAGCGGTAGGCGCTGATCCATACCGGGAGCAATACGTGCTTGAAGCTTGGGCTGAGGTAGCGGGTGTCGAGGGAGTGGAGCTGTTGCTCGTCGCCGCCGATATCCTGTTTGGCCGACGCCTGGATTTCGGGTTGCATGCGGCCCTGGGCTTCGCTGTAGGCGCTCTTGATGTCTACGACGTTGACTTCCGCGCGGAAGCCCGCCAGGTATTGGTCGTCGTACGATAGGAGCTTTTTGGTGTCCCAGGGCTCGAGCGCGCGTAATTTATTCCTGGGCAGCGAACGGCTTCCTTCGATGAGCAGATCGTCAAATGTATTGCTTACCTGGCCGTGCGCGGACGACCAGCGTGTGTGCCGTACCTGGCGTGTGCGGGTTTCGGATCTTCCGTTTTCGTGGTGCGTGTAGGACTCAGTGGTATAATAATAGTCACCGCGTTCACCTGAATAGATCGAGTCTGTTGTGCAGTTGAAGGTCCAGTATGGCAGGTACATGCCGTTGAGCTTGCCGTCGATGTCGGCGTACTTTTTCAGGTCATTGGGCGCAAACCACAGGTTCTTAAGCCAGCCGCCGAAGCGCTCCCGGGCTTGCAGGGCGTCGAACGAAAACGGCAGTATATACTGCGGTTTGTGTATGGCGGAGGTGGTGCCGTTCTTGATCACCAGGTTGGAGGCGCAGAATGGGCAGGTGTCGGATACAACGTTGGGGGCAAGCGTCGAGGCGCCACCACAGCTATTGCAGCGCACGACGGTTACAGTCACCGTTTCATCGTCTTTCCAGGCTTGGGCCAGGTATTCCTCCAGGTCTGTTTCTACAATGCCGGTGGCGGCGTTGATCTCGACTTTTGTGCCGCAGTAGGCGCATTCCACGTTTGTCGTACCGGGCTGATAGCGCAGCGTGGCGCCGCAATTTGAGCATGTGAGGTCTTTGCTGACCTGGTTGGTAGGCTCATGAAAGTCACGCATGAAGGAAGTATAACTTCGTTTAAAGAATGGTTAGAATAGACGTTGTCAATATTACTGTGGTGGCAGCGGCGGCGGTATAGCACCAAAGAAGTTTGTCAGGTCGCCTGCTTCGCCGGCCGTTGTCCAGGTGGGCATGCCCTGCTTCCACACGAGCATGTCGCGTGTCAGCTGACCTTGCTTCACCATCTGGTCGATGGCCTGCAGGTTGAAGGGGCCTTGCTGCTGGCCGTCAACGGCTACAAAGTACTGTATGCTGGCATTTGGGATCGGCGGCGGTGCCTGGTTGAGGTTGGGGGCTTGCGCCTGGCTGGCGTTGGCGTTGTTGAGCGCCTGCGTCATCTGCTGGGCCATGGATAATCCCACACCGAGCCCCATCATGTCACTGCCCGCACCGCCCGGGTTATTGGCGGCCGACTCCAGGGCGTTCGCGGCCTGGAATTGCGTATAGGCATTGAGGTTGCCGAGTATACCCATGCTGCTGCGCTTGTCGAGCGCCTGCTCTACTTCTGGCGGCAGGGAGATATTTTCTATCAGGAACTTTGTCAGCTCCAGACCGTAGTCGGAAAACTCGGTGCCGATCTTGTCGGTCACGATCCGGGAGAGCTCGTCGTAGTTTGCGGCCAGGTCCAGTGCCGGTATTTTACTTTCGCCGACAGCGTCAGTAAAGCGTGTGAGGATGAGGTTGCGGAGCTGTTCGGCTACCTCTTCCGTTGTAAAGTGGCCCTGGGTGCCGGCGATCTCTTTAATGAATTTGCCGGCGTCTTTTATTTTCAGCGCGAACGAGCCAAAGGCGCGGAGGCGAATGGGACCAAACTCCTGGTCGCGCAGCATAATGGGATTTTTGGTGCCCCACTTCTGGTCGGTAAAATTCTTGGTGTTGACAAAGTATACTTCGGCCTTGAACGGACTGTCGAATCCATATTTCCATCCCTTCAGGGTTGTCAGGATGGGCATGTTCTGTGTTTGCAGCGTATATCTCCCCGGCTGGAATACATCGGCGATCTGTCCTTCGTTTACAAAGACTGCTACCTGGCTTTCCCGTACAGTGAGCTGCGCGCCGTACTTGATCTCATTTTGGTAGCGCGGAAAGCGCCACACCATGGTGTTCGGGCTCTCATCGGTCCATTCGATGATGTCAATGAGCTCTGCCTTAAGTTTGTCCCAGATAGACATAGTACGGGGTTAGGGTGAAAGATTTAAAAATAGTAAAAACTTTACCGACTTTGCCGCACGCGGTGGAACACTGGTGGTTAATTTTGTGTTCTCCAACACCGCGCGGCACCGATTTCTACAACCGGGCGCGCGGTACGCGGAAAGCCCTATATTTTACATGATTGCACTGATTGCCGGAAGCCTTGTCTTAAGCGTATTACACGCGCTCATCCCCAACCATTGGCTTCCTGTTCTGGCGATTAGCCGCCGCGAACAATGGTCGCTGAGTCAAACAACGTCGGTTACGCTGGCGGCGGGACTTGCCCATGCCTTGAGCACGGTGTTGCTGGGCGCGGTCATTGCCCTGGCCGGCCGCGCGCTGAGCGACAGCATCGAACCGTTCACCCACTTCTTTGCGCCGGGCGTGCTGATCGCCCTGGGCCTTTTCTATATGTACCAGCACCATCGTCATAAACATTTTCACCTGCACAGCAAGCCGGTCATTTCACCGCGCCAGGTGGTGATCAGTCTTGTCATCGCCATGTTTTTTTCACCGTGCCTGGAAATAGAAGCCTATTTTCTCATGGCGGGCGCCACGGGCTGGTGGTTGGTGGCTGTGCTGGCGTTGTTGTATACCATTGTGACAGTGAGCGGTATGGTGTTGTGGGTGCGGCTTACGTATCGCGGACTGGTAAAAATGAACTGGCATACGCTCGAGCACAATGCCGGCATCATTACGGGCATCACCCTGGTGCTCACGGGCATAGCCTCTTTCTTTCTGCACTGATCGTGCACTGATCGTGCACTGGTTGTTGCACTGATTGTTGCACTGATTGTTATAACACAATCCGGTCTTTTTCGACGTAGAAGGCCATTTCCTCGCTGGCGGCGGTGAGTTTCAGTACGTCGTCGGGGTTGATGGAGATGATCCAGGCGTCGACGGCTTCTGCCGTGGGCACGGCGTCCTCCGCTTCTTCCTCTTGCGGCAGCATGGGGCGGATGATCATAATGCCGTTACAGTTCAGGTATTGAATTCCAATGGCACCCGATAGCCGCCAGTTCGCGTACACTTCGCCGTTAAATTCCAGCAAATCATCAACATGCAAAACCCTCATTTTTGAACTGTTTAAGTGTTGCTACAACTTCCGAAAGAATGAATAGCTAATATTGTTAGTTTATTTAAACTAATTTTATTAGTATTGAGGTGTCTTTACACTAGTAATGTATGAAAAGATTCATAACAAACCAGGGATTGCGGAGCATTCCTTCGCATGTAGGCGCGGGAATGCCGGCCATCGCAGAAGCCATTCTGACCGAGCACCGCAACAAGCTTGTGCTGCAGGTGTATGCGGCATTGGAGAATTATGTCGAATGGACCTTTCATCGCATCCCGACCACCAACCAGGTGTTTTGGATTCGCGAGACGTTGGAGGGAATAAAGGATAAGAAGGTGAATCTGGAAGATTTGCCGGCCATATACGAGGAGGTGCAGCGGAGTGATTATGTTGTTGTGCGGGATGAGCCGTTTATCCGCGAGATCAATGAGGAGATTGCAAAGGTCTTAGTGCAGAATTAACGAGGCGCTCCAATGTAGTGGTTGTCGCGCTTTGACGTAGTGGTTACCTGTTATGATTGTTGTGGGCGATAGACGTTGTTGTTGTGGTTACTAATTGTCGGGAGTGGAGATTTTCCGGGCTGTACCTATTGTTGAAGTCGGTCAGGAGACTCCGCCATACTGGGCACCCCGATGGAATCGGGACTGGCGCCGGTGACGCGCCTGAGCTAACGCTGGGTGCTGACACCGGCGCCAGTAACGGGTAAGCAGGCCTAAAGCTCGCGCCGGCAATCGTTACAGCGACCTTACAGCGACCTTACAGTGACCTTACAGTGACCTTATAGCGACCTTTCAGCGACCTTTAGCCATACCAAAGCTATACCAAAGCCAGGGATACGTCGCAGTAAAGCTATTCCAGCGATAGATCCCTATCGTGTCTGCGTCTCTAACTTCTCTCGCCGCGCCAGATAGTATACCATCTTTACGATATGCCTTTCGGGGCTTCTTGCCGGGAGCTCATGTATTCGGAGGGGCTGATGCCGAATTGTTTGGTGAAGTCACGGCTGAAGTTCGCGGCGACGCTGTAGCCTACTTTTTCGGCTACTTCATAAATCTTGTAGTCGCCTGTTACCAGCAGCTCGGCGGCTTTCTTCAGTTTTGTTACCATGATAAGCTCGTGGGGAGTAAGGTTGGTCAGGCCGCGGACTTTGCGGTATAGCGTCTGGCGGCTCATGTTTACTTCGGCGGCGATCATTTCTACGTTGATCTCCGCTTCGCCCATGCTACGGGTGATGATGTCGGTCAGGCGCAACAGGAAATTTTCGTCGGTCCGTGAATAGGCTACCGTTTTGATATTTACTAACGGAGATGCCGAAAAATAGGATTTGACGTGATCGCGGTTTTTGAGCAGGCTGACAATCTGGGCGTTCAGGTGTTGTTGGGAGAATGGTTTTTCGATGTAGGCGTCGGCACCCATCTCCAGGCCTTCGATCTTTGATTGCAGCGTGTTTTTCGCGGTGAGTAAAATGATGGGAATGTGGCAGTGGTCCAGGCTGGACTTGATCTGCCGGCATAATTCAAAGCCGTCCATGACGGGCATCATCACATCGCTGATGATTAGCTGTACCGTTGTGTCATTGAGCCTGGCCAGTGCTTCCATGCCGTTGCCGGCAGTGGCGATGTTGTATTCGGGGCTCAGCTCTTTTACCAGGAAGTCGCGTATTTCCTGGTTGTCTTCTACCAGCATGATGGTGCTCAGGCCACTCTTTTCTGCCGCGGCCGGTTTTTCAAGCGCGGCGGTGGCGCTGAGTTCTTCAAACGATTCGTCGAACAACTGGAATTCTTTTTCCTGGCGGATGGGCAACCTGAGCATGAAGGCATTTACGCCACTGTCCAGGCTTACCTCCAGCTGGCCCTTGTGCAGGCGGGTGAGCGACTGTGCCAACGCCAGGCCTATGCCTGTGCCTTCGGCTTGTGTGCCGGGCAGGCGGAAGAAGGGCTCGAAGATCTTTTCTTTTTGCGACTCGGGTATGAGCGGGCCGTCGTTGCTGACCTGTATGGTAAAGTGTTCGTCGTAGCTGCTGAACGGCAAAATGCTGACGCCGATCTGCTCACCGCCGTATTTGATGGCGTTACTGAATAAGTTGCTGAGGATTTTTTTGAGCGCCTCCGGATCTACGTAGGCCTGGAAGTAAATGTTGGGCAGCCGGGTGTCCAGGATCATCTTGCGTTCTTCGGCGGCGGGGCGGAACTGCTGCAGCAGCTCGGAGAGAAGGCTGCAGATGTCGGTCTTGACAAAGGAAAGGCTAAAGACGTTTCCTTCGGTTTTCCTGAAGTCGAACAGTTGGTTCGAGAGGCTGATCAAACGGTTGGTGTTTTTCTCCATAATTTTCAGGTTAGCTTTTGTCTCGTGATCGAGGCCGGGTTGCTGTAGAATCTTTTCCAGCGGCAGGCTGATCAGCGTTAACGGTGTTTTGATCTCGTGGGCAATGTTGGTAAAGAATTCAATCTTGGCATTGTACAGCTCTTTGTCTTTTTCATTCTGGAAAAAGCTCAGGCGGGCTTTGTTCTTTTCTTCTGTCCGCTTCTGATACCGAATAATGAGAAATACCAGGGCCGAGGCCCCGAGCAATACATATACGATATACGCACGCTGCGACGCCCACACGGGCGGCTTGATGGTGATGTGCAGAGCCGTGCTGGCAGCATTGTCCGGTGGGATGCGGTCGGTGAGCGCCCGCACGCGGAAAGTGTACTCGCCGGGCGAGAGGTCGGTGAAGTATACTTTTCGGTTGTTGGTCAGGTGTACCCACTCCTTGTCGAGGCCTTCCATTTTGTAGGCGTAGCGCGTCATCTGCGGCGCTTCGTACGACAGGGCCGAGAAGTCTACGCTAAAGGTCGACTGCGTGTGGTTCAGAATGATCTCGTCGGTGTAGGTAATGGATTTCTTTAACGGCGACCGCGCTTTCCAGATCGGCAGCTCGGTGTTGTTTACTTGTATGCCGGTGATGTATACCGGGGGGGTGTAAGTGTGCTGTACAAAATCTTCCGGCCGGAAGGAAATAAGTCCGTTTACGGAGCCAAAGTATAGCACCCCTTGATCGTCGCGGTATGCTGAGTTGTGGTTGAACTGGTTGCTGAGCAGTCCGTCGGCCTGCGTATACACCTGAATTTTGCCGGTAGCGGGGTCGATAGATGCCAACCCTTTGGAAGTGCTGGCCCACAGGCGCCCGCTGTTGTCTTCGAGCACGCAAAAGACCATGTCGCCCGGCATGCCGCCGTGTTTATTATAGAGCGCTATCACCCGGTCGGCTGTGCGGTCGTAGTGCGCCAGACCGTTGTCGGTTGCAATCCAGAACCGCCCCTGGCTGTCTTCGAAGACGCTGTTCACATGGCTGGTGGGGAGCGATGAAACCGCATGGGTATGCTGAATGACGTGGATGTCGCCGGCCGTGGGGCCGTAGCCCATCACACCGCGGTGAAACGTGCTGACCCATACCGTGCCCTGCCCGTCTTCGTACAGGTGGCTGATGAGCGTGGCATACGGAAACCACTCGGCAGGAGCGAAGTCGCCCGCGGAACGAGGTTGCAACACATAAAGCCCCGAGCCCGTACCGGCGTAGAGGGTGCCGCCGCGCGTGCGTAACATGGAGTATATAAAGTCGCTGTTTGGCCGACCGGGACCGGGATGTTGGAAATATCGCCTGACCACTTTTCGCGTGGTGATGTCGAATACATTCAGGCCATGCTTAAAAGTTCCGACCCACAGGCGGTTGCCTTCCAGTGCCAGGCCATGCACGTTGTGGTAGTTGATGCTGGCGGTATCGCCTGCGATGGGCGTGTAGTGTGTAAACGCGCCGGTAGCGGTGTCGAGCATGTTGAGGCCGGCGTCTTCGGTGCCGATCCACAGATGGCCTTGTCCGTCGGCACAAAGCTCGCGAATGGCGTTGCCCTGGATGGAGTTGGCTCCGGGGCGGGTATAATATTTCCGAAAGCGTGCGCTGGTAGCCGGCACGTAGCTTACCCCGCCAAAGTAGGTGCCGGCCCAGATGCCGTTTTCACGGTCTTTGAAGAGCGAGTAAACCGCGTTGTCGGAAAGCGAGTAGGGGTCATTGTATTCTTTCTGCAGGTGGGTGACGCGTTGCAACGCGTGGTCGTAGATATAAATACCATTTTCGGTCGCGATCCAGTACTCCCGCTCGGATACGCGCAGAATGTCGCGTACAAACACCACCTTGCCCAGCAGCGACTGTAACGATGTGGTTTGGCTTGTGCGTGTATTAAAAAGCAGAAGACCCTGGTTGGCGCTGCCCACGATAAACTCGTGGTCGTTCAGGGGCACGATCTTTTCGATCGCGATGTCTTGTCCCGCCCGTCCGGGGAAGGAGCCGAGTGAGTAGACCTCAAAGCGCTGTGTGTCGGGTATATATTTCCGAAGGGTGTTGATGCCCTCGGATATCCACACGTCGCCACCCGAGGTCACGGCAATGGACGTGGCGCGAAACCCTTCGAAGCACATGACCGACGTGTCGTGATGCGACACGCGGTAAAGATTTTGGGTGCAGATATACCACAGGTTGCCCTCCATATCGCTGTTGATGCTCAACACGTCGCCCCCCAGGCACGCGTTAAAGGGATAAAAGCGCTCGAGCATCGCATCGTAGCGATACAGGCCTTTGCCGGTGCCCACCCATAGATTGCCGCGGGTGTCTTCGTGCAGGCTGCGCACGGCGTTGCCGCCCAGGCTGTACGGGTCGCGGTCGTCGTGGTGAAAGGTCTTGAAGGTGTAACCGTCGAAACGGTTCAGGCCGTCGACGGTGCCAAACCACATAAAGCCCTTACTATCCTGAAGACATGCGTAGACGGTATTGTTCGACAGGCCCTGTTCCACCTGGTAGTGACGGAAATAGTAGAACTGCGCGTTCGTTTGCGTAAACGCTGCCAGGAAAAGAACAAATGTGAAGAGTTTCTTCATGCGCGGAAGGTCAAAAATACAGGTAGAAAATTCCCCTGCAACGGGCCTGTTAACGATTGCAACCACCAAACCGCCAAATTAGATCAATTTTAAGGGTGTGTTACAAACTGATACTTTATTGGCCTTGTGCGATACGGCCGCAAACGATGACGCCTCCTAGCTTTGACGCGTCAGCTAACCAAACCTGATATGTTGAACTAAATGCAAAGCTATGGAGAAAACACTACGTGTCTATTCTTATGAAATTCACAGGAACCTGGGCAGCCTCCTGTTTCTGTTCCTGCTCGCTGTGCTGGCTATTCCGGTCGCCGCACAGCAGGAAGTGACCATTAAAGGTAAAGTGACCGAACTGGTAGACGGCACGTCCCTGCCCGGCGTAAACGTCCTGATTAAAGGAACCACCGCCGGTACAACCACCGACGTGAACGGTGAATATACGTTGTCGGTACCGACGGGCGCTACGCTCATTTTTTCGTTTGTCGGCTATTTCCCCGAGGAGATTGTGGTCTCCAATCAGACGCAGATAGATGTGCCGATGAGTCCCGATATCACGACGCTGCAAGAGATGATTGTGGTGGGCTACGGTACGGTAAAACGTGAGGATCTCACGGGCTCTGTGGTGTC
>JAESGK010000623.1_pt1 | contig 12401 bp, 11 predicted proteins | sample 9269681 | NCBI WGS metagenome assembly JAESGK01 (sample SAMN14515347, study PRJNA621673) | algae metagenome | isolation source: Timaviella obliquedivisa GSE-PSE-MK23-08B and co-occurring heterotrophs from... | place: USA: Grand Staircase Escalante National Monument, Utah | collected 2006-08-15
CCCCAACACATAATTAAAAATATCATTCGTACGCTGTTGTTGTTTCAGCAGCAATTCCGGAATCTCCACCTCGTAGTCAATAACATCGTAATGCCTCCGCTTCAACATCCGCGCAAGTATATCCGCCGTGGGACCCAACAGACGCGTATCCTCCACCTGCACCACCAGGCGGTCGAGCTGGTGGTAATTCTTCCGTTCCAAACGCGTGGCTTCGTCTTCGTCAGCCGCCGGAGCAACAACCATACCGGCACTGCGGAACATGTCGCGCTGCTGCATGCTCGGCGTCACTCGATCACGATTCTTAAAGCGTATCAGTACGGACTGCAGCGGCGCATAGATATCCATGTTGAAGTCACGAATCCCCAGCTTGCGCAGGCTGGTCTCCGACACGGCACGTTCGCGTAGTACGCCCACAATCGTCAGCCACTGGTCGCCCACCTTAATACGTTTACCCAGGGCGTTTTCGGTGGGAAAGAACCGGGCCTTAATAGAATACCCGACAACACACACCGCAGCACCGTTAATACGGTCGTCGGCAGTAAACATCTTTCCTTCTCCCAACGCCAGGTTGTACACGTTGAAATAAGCCGGTTCCACCCCTACCAGCTTTGCCGAGCGGCGTACTCCATCGCGAATCACATGGGTATCAAGAATGATCTCCGGACTTAGTATCGCAATCCCCGGCACATTTTGCTGAATGTTACGGACGTCGCGGACGGTGAGGCCGGGTGAGAACTTTCGTTTGTCTTGCTTCCCCTGCGTTTCTATTTTCTCTTCCTTCTGCTCGATGATGGGGCGTATCACGATGTTGTTGACACCCACGAGTTTGATCTGCGCCAGGATTTCCTGTTGCGCGCCATTGCCAATCGCCAGCATGGCAATCACGGCGGCCACACCAAAGATAATCCCCAATGCCGTCAGCAGCGAGCGGACCTTGTTGGTCAGCACAGCACCAATCGCAACATATAGGTTAGCAAGAACCCGGGGCGAAATCTGAAACATACACAAGGGATTAAGGTTATATTACTGCCGATCGCTCGGCGCTTCAGACGGTACACCCGCCTGTCGACGATCCAGGGTGCCTGAATTCCGACGGCGCTTGCCTTCCATTTCCTTCAACAGCAAGATCGACTCGTCCTCCATACCGGCGGGCACCGACAGAAACACGGGCGCATTGCGCGGAAGTCCGGCGAGTACCACGGCGTCGTTGGAGTTTGTCGCACCGATCATGACCTCCTGCTTGATGGTACGCATACCGTCGCGCGTAAAGACAAACGTAATCGTATCGGCCTGGCTATGCAGGCATTCCAGCGGAATATACAATACACTGTCCAGTACATGGGCGACGATGCGATTGCTCGTGGTCATCGCCGGCCGCAACGCCGGGTCCGTGCCGCTGATCTCCACGCTCACTTCAAAGACCCGTGCATCCGAGTTCGGACGCTGCTCACCCACATTGGCAACACGCATCACAGTACCCTTCAGTCTTTTATCCGGATACGCATCCAACCCAATCTCGACCGACTGCCCCGCCTTCACCTTCCGTACGTCTACTTCGTTAACATACGTCTTCGACATCATCGTCGTCAGGTCAGGCAGTTTCGCCACCGACGGCTCCCACATATTGATCTGCGACCCGGCACGAATCGGCTTGCCATCCCATCCCTTTTCATAGATCACCATACCGTCCTCCGGAGCAATAACTTCGAAAGCTTGCATCATGGTCATCATGTCGCTGAATTCATTTTGCAGCTTGCGCATCTCGGCGCCCATCTGCCGCATCTTTTCGACACTCTGCCGGCGTTTAATTTTATAGTTCTCCTGGGCCTGTATATACGCCCGCTCGGCCTTGTCCAGGGCGATCTCATTCTGCTTAATAGTAGCCGGTGGTTCGTATTTGGATTGGTTCAGCACGATCTGCCGCTCTTCGCGATCGTACCGCAAGTTGACCAGCTCATCGCGGGCCTGCTGCAGGGAAAGGGCCGTATCCAGTTGCTGCTGCACATATTGTGAGTTGGCCTTCTCCAGCTCGATCTGCTTTTCCCCATAACGCTTTTGAAACTCCGAGCGGTCCAGCGTGGCCACCCAGTCGCCTTTCTTCAGCACAGTGCCCTCCTCAATAATATCCTGTACGGTTATGTTCCAGATATTAAAATCACGCAGACGGGTGGGACCCAATATTTTGACAGAGTTCTTGGCTTCCAGCTCGCCGGTCGTTTCGATCTCAATGCGGAAAGTACCTTGTTTGACATTCACGATGACATCGGCACCGCGTTGGCTCGACTTGCGAAAAAAAAAGAAACCTGCGGCCAATACGACGGCGGTAACTATACCTCCGACGATCAATAATTTTTTGTTCATGGATCTCTAGCGACGGTTATTACAACTACGTAACAAACAATAACGGTCTTTTGCTGCAACTGGATACCTTTACTGCGACGGTCGAAAGTTAATCAATTCCGTGCAGAGTCCCAGCGCGAGACGGCGGTTACGTTGGATAGTCCGTGAACCGAAGCCCGATGGAGAGAAAACGTTAAAAACGGCAGGTTATGTTACTGAATGCTTCCTTTTTTCAGTATAAATTTCCCCAAAGCTGCATCTTTTGTAGTCTTGCCCGCCTGGTATTCTTTCAAAACACTTCCCTTAATCGACACTTCCAGGGATGCGGGTATACCGCAATCGGGACATGGAGTGATGTTTACCTTAAAAATCAACGACTCGTCATTGCCCAACGCCTTCACTGTTCGTCCATATTCTAAAATATTTTCTTTCAGTTCCTCCTCAAAGCGTGGGTATAGCTCCGCTACCTTTTTGTTGCGGGTCGGCAGGTCCACATCTTCCAGGCCCAGCGTGGGCACGTCAAAACTGGTATAGCTGCGCTGGGTTGTGCTCAACGTTTGCATGTAGTACACCACACCAAAGTCCCGCAACCGGTCGAAATATACCTGCTGTTCAACAAAGTACGTCTTGGCCAGATCCACACGGTACAACCGGGTAAAAATGCTCGACAGCAGTTCCAGGTCAGGCTCGACGGTGCGCACCACTTCAGCATTGATCACCTTAATTTTGTCCAACGCTTGCTGGCGTGTGCCTTTACCCTGTTTATGTGAGACCATATCACTCTTCGTAGCTTCCACCGACACATAGGCCACGGGCTGAGCCCCAAAGTACTGCCCCGCCAACGTGCGTGGCTGGTTGCCCTGGTTGGTTACAATGATCTTTTCTGAAGCAGGCAGCTGCGTAAAAATGTCGCCAAAATCCGCCATAAAGATCCTGGCTGCATCGATGATGCGTTGCGTATAGGCCGTCCGGGCGCTGTCCAGGTCGGAACGGCGCTGGCGCGTCTTCGCATCCTCCAGCTTCATCACCTCTTTCGAATCGCGTGTCGTCTCTGTCAGAGCCGGCACGCTGGGGCTGGCATAGTTGCGTGACCGCACCGTCATCGCCGGCTCGGAATAAATCCCGCTGGCCCCCCCCCCCATCAGCACGATGGGCAGCACGTAGCTGGACGGCATGGAGAACGTAAGGCCATAACCCGATTGATAGCTGACCGACAGCTCCAGCGGCACATAGGTCCGTTCATCAAATTGCTGTTTGATGAGCGTAGCCAAAATATTCTGGGCCAATTCTACTTCGCGACGCAGCTGGTTTTCATCCATCGGCTTCACATCGCCTGCATGAGAAATTTTTGCTTTTTGCGCCGAGACGCTGGCGACGCCCAATACGAGCGCCAGGATTGTGCAGGCCATACGGCCGTGGAAAAACCAGGAAGAACGTGTACGGTTGAGAGGTTGTGACTTCATGATAATGCTTCGGATATTCGTAGTCGTACGGTTAATATTTGGTTTGCACTGCCACCGCCGGGTTGCCCTGGCCATTGGGGCCGCCCACCGAGGTAATAATGCTGGAAAGTATCTGCTCGGTTTCCTGCTGGAAGACACCCGTATTCTGCTCCAACGCATAGAGGCGGCTTTGTACCACTTGCAGGTCACTGGAGCGTTGCTGTTGCAGGTATTTTGAAAAGTCTACCAACAGGTTTTCAATATAGTCCTTTTGCTGCGTGGCCGAAAGCTGGAAATAGTCGTTGACGACGCGCTGGTTCTCGGTTTGCACCTGGGCAATAAAATCCTGGACCTGCTGCTGCGAAGCCGTGGAAGCTTCTTTCACCAGGTCGTTAATCCGGCCCGAGTTGCTTGCCAGGCTGCGGCGAATGGACGCATTCAATTCGTGCTGGTTCTCCTGCCAGCTGGCCTGCAGGGTCTGCGTGTTGCGGGTCAGCGACGCATCGATCATCTGCTGTACTTCGTTGGCCGAAAGCGCCGGTGCGCCTGCCGCGGGCGCAGGTGCAACGGCCGGGGCCGACGCCGGTGGACCGAAGCTGATGCGGAACTCGTTGCCCGAAAAGCCTGCTTGCAGGCCCGTCAGCCGTCCCGCCAGCATGAGAATAAGCACGGAAGCCGCAATACCGGCCACCACGCGCAACGCGGGTGTATTCCACACAATGCGCGGCGCGCTGTCACCCAACACAATGGGCGGTGCAATTACTTCCTTATCCTCCACGGTGCCCATCAGTTGACGCAGGTGCCGGTAGTTATCCAGCTCCTGGCGGGCCTCGGGGTTCGTCCGGATATATTCATCCATACGAGCTTTCTCTGCAGCCTCCAGCTCGTCGTAGAGGTATGCCATCCAGGCATGCTGATCGGGTTTATAGCTCATAGCCAATCGTGTCTTTTGTAATTTTTTTTCGCTCCAGGATCTTTTTCAATCCATCCAGCCCATAGTACATCCGTGATTTTACCGTGTTCTCCGAAATGTTGAGCACCTCGGCAATCTCCCGGAATTTTAATCCTTCGTATTCCTTCATGATCACCACCTCGCGCTGTTCGTCGCTCAGCTCGCACAACGCTTGCTGCAGAATATCCGACAGCTCGGCGTGGCGGTACTGGCTCTCCGGGTTGGCAAACCGCTGTAATGTAGACTCCCATACGGGCGAATCTTCGGCCTCGCGATTCCAAACCACATCAAACGAGAGTGACCGGTTGCCCTTATTGCGCCGTGCCTCCTCGCGGCAGTAGTTCACGGCAATCTTGTATAGCCAGGATTTAAAGCGGGCAATATCTTGCAGGCCGGCCAGGTTCTTACACATGGAGATAAACGTCTTCTGCGAAACCTCCATGGCCAGGTCGTGGTCCAGGAAGAATTTGTAACAAAAGTTATAGATGCGTTTATACCACAGTTGCACCAGCTTGCCCTGGGCATGCTGATCTCCTTGTCGCGCCCGGACTATCAGGTCGTCAGTATGCATGGTGGCAATCGCTGGTAAAGTTTCGGCCATGTCGTCTTGTTCCGGTTCAGGTAGCGGCGGGGGCACCCTGCCGCGTTGCAGCAGCGGCCTTCCGCCATCCTGCTGTAAAGATGGGGCTTCTCACCAAAAAGTTTTAGTTCTCGTAAAAATTCAGCTCCCGACTTATCCTATCTTGCGACCGCATGAAAAAAGTTATTTCCTGGCTGATCCGCTTCGTTCCCCGCAAGTATTTGCAACGGGTCGGCGGTTTCGGCCTGAAGGTGGTCGGCCTGTTCTACCGCGGTTCCGCCGTCACCTGCCCGGTTTGCAACACCTCCTACCGCACGTTTTTGCCCTATGGCCGCATCAAGCCCCGCCCAAATGCCCTGTGCCCGCAATGCCTGTCGCTGGAGCGCCACCGCCTCATCTGGCTGTACCTGCAAGAAAAAACCACCTTTTTCACCGCCCCCCTCCGGGTGCTGCACATAGCCCCCGAGGCGTGTTTTATTCCCCGGTTCGAAAAGTTGCATGGCGACCGCTACATCACCGGCGACATCGAGTCGCCGCTGGCAAAAGTGAAAATGGATATCCATGCCATTCCTTTTCCGGAAAATACCTTTGATGCCGTGCTCTGCAACCACGTACTGGAGCACGTGCAGGACGACATCCAGGCCATGCGCGAAATTTGCCGCGTGCTGAAACCCGGCGGCTTTTCCATCATGCAGGTACCGTTGTTTGCCCCCATGGACGATATAACCATCGAGGACACCACCATCACCGACCCACGCGAGCGTGAGCGACTGTTTGGCCAGGACGACCACGTTCGCAAATACGGCCGCGACTATTCCCGCCGCATCGAGCGTGCCGGCCTGCGTGCCGTCGAAGATGATTTTGTAAACACCCTCTCCCGCGAGAAACAAAAGGCCTATGGCCTGGTGCCGGGAGAGATCATCTATACAGGTTTCAAGCCTTAACGTTATGGACGCCGGAATATTACTCATCCATTGCCCCGACCGCCCCGGATTGATCTACGCCATCACCCAGGTGATCTACCGCCACCAGCTCAACATCCTGGGTAACGGCGAGTTTGTCGAGCGTACCTATAACCACTTCTTTATGCGCACCGAGTTCTCGGGCGTTGTAGAAGAAACCATCTTTTTACAACAACTGCGGGAGATACTCCCGGCGGATGCGTTTATCAAACTAACGGCACGCAGCAAACGGGACATCGTCATTCTGGCTACCAAAGAGCATCACTGCCTCAGCGACCTGCTCATCCGCCATACCTTTCAAGAGCTCAACGCCAATATCCTTTGCGTGATCAGCAACCATCAAAACCTCGAGGACCTGACCCGCAAGTTCGACGTACCATTCCATTATATACCGGCCGAAGGCAAAGACCGCGCAGCACACGAAGCCGAGGTGCAGGAAGTTATACAACAGTATAATCCCGAGTTCCTGGTGCTGGCCAAGTATATGCGCATCCTCTCCCCGGCTTTCATCGCGAACTTTATCCATCGCATTATCAATATTCACCACTCGTTCTTGCCCGCCTTTGTCGGCGCAAACCCGTACCAACAGGCATACGACCGGGGAGTAAAAATAATCGGTGCCACCGCTCACTTCGTAAACGACAGCCTGGACGAAGGCCCCATCATTGCCCAGAGCGTCATACCGGTAGCCCATAGCCACAGCGCGTGGGAAATGACGCAAGCCGGCCGCGATGTAGAGAAGATCGTGCTGGCGCGCTCGTTAAAACTCGTGTTCAACGACAGTGTGTTTGTTTACCGGAATAAGACGATCATTCTCGAATAGAACATCCAATCAGCGGCGACTGACGAGTCCCAGTGACCTCATGCTTGTTTTAGCAGAAAGGTCCTTCCTTCGCAAATGCACGCCAAGGTATCTGGCCATACCGGAATAGGCTTCCCGCAATCCTTTGCTATCGAATCGATGCCTGTTATATAACTGAGCAAGAATCCTGTCTCTGTCCCGGAGTACGAAGCTTAGATCCAGCAAGGCAATTACGTCGAGTGTACCCAGAATCTTGTAAGCCGGATATATTTTTTTGATTGCCGTCTGGAACGCCCGATCGTCGGACAATATGTATTGCGTCTCAATGCGTTCATGCTGCGCGGCCACTTCTGCTTCTCCTGAATCAATCCCTGGAATGTTTTTCAGCTTATTCAATACGACTGTATCATACCGCGTACACAACATATAAAATCCAGTATCTGCTTGCAGGCGTTCTAGCATCCATACCCTGTCCGGTTCCAGTATACTCATCTTTTCATATTCCGTGCACACCATCATAGGTATGTGAATCCGACTGAACACCGATCGCAGATCGTGAAAAATGTGCAAATCTTTCAAATACGTCAGATTAACAAGCACCGTATTGTCGATGACCGCAGCGTACTTCACCATCGCAGTAGTCAGCCTTTTTTACCAGACTTGCGACCCGGAACCTTTTTGGCGGTTCCTTTTACCCGGGATAGTTTCTTTCCAGACCCACTGCCCGCGACTGTACCTTTTTTTCTCGGTCTTCCATATGATACCGCTGACTCCCCCGCCATCGAAAGACGATCTTCCCTTTGTGTATACAGCTTGCTCTTGTTGTATACATATGCCAATTTAAAAAGCCCCAGCCCTGCCAGTAGCAGTCCTCCTAAGTCGATGAAAAAGTTATGACTTCCCTTCTTTTGTGTAGTGCCAACTTTATCGGCAATTTGCGCAACGATCGTCTGAGGATCTGCTGCCAGATCGATGTATACTTCTGTGCAGAGACCGGGAGACAGACCATTTTTTCCTGTCTTTTTATCATAGATGATAATGATCCGGGAGGGATCCCTGAACGTATCGAATGCAAGCTGGATTTCTTCACGCACAACGGGGCCCGGGGCGGAAGTTGAAAACAAAACGAAATAATCGGCCGTCGCTATGCGATGGGCGGTCTCTCGCGTTACCTGTGTGGCAGAAGCCCCCCGGTCCGGCAATTGCATCTCAAAACCACTTACGCCGCCGAGTGTAAACAGCCGTACAGCCAGCGTCTCCTCGGTATCAACATGGGGATTATAGGAAAGAAACACAGTAGGTAATGACATATAACCACTTAGATTTATTAACACACAACACCCAAAAATATCCTTTTTTTCACGATTATCAAGTCCCTTAACCAAAACCCGACAGCATAAAATATCCTTCCCCGCTCAGATCAATACGCCGTTACGATAAGCCCGGCTACAACTATTTATTTCCCCAAAATATACAGATAAACACCCCCTATGACGCCGGCGTAGCCTGCTGGTTTTCCAGCCAGGTCGTGGTGATCTCGTTCAATACTTTCACTTTGTGATTAAAATCGCCCGTAAGCTGCTCGCGGATCTTTTGCATGTTGTCGAGCAGATCGTTGGTATCGTCGGGCAGTGCCTCTTCGAGGTACTCGCGAATGCGTTTAGAGATTGTCGGCGACTTGCCATTGGTCGACACGCCGATCTTAAGATTTCCTTTTGTAACAACAGAGCCTAAGTAAAAATCGCACAAATCCGGCGTATCGGCTACATTGATCAACAGCTTGCGCGTGCGGGCAAACTTACGAATGGTTTCGTGTAGCTGCCGGTTATCAGTCGCCAGGATCACCAGGTCTTTATCCCACAGATCCCATAGCTTAAAATTGCGCTCTTCGATCTTTACGCCCGGATGATCCTTCGCCAGGTCATGCACCGCCTGCTGAACATACCGTGCCACGAGGGTGACCCTGGCCGCCGGGCTGTTCTTCAATACCGCCGTCAGCTTCTCGAGGCCCACATGGCCACCACCGACGATCAGCATGTCGAGCATTTCTAGCTTGAGAAATACAGGAAAAAGGTTGTTGCGTTCCATCAGGAGAAAACGGTTTAAAGTGAAAGCCTTCAGGCCATGGATTTAGTGGCGACAACGACGTGCTCCAGCGCGCGGGCATACCGCACTACCTCGCCGACAATAATTATGGCCGGTGCACCGATCCCGGCGTCTGCCGCTTGCGTTGCAATGGACGCTACTGTGCCGATCACACTTTGTTGCTGTGGTAAAGTACCGTTCTGGATCACGGCCACCGGTACATTATTTTTTCCCTGCGCTTCAAACTGCGTCATAATCTCCGTCAACCGGCCCAGGCCCATCAGGATGACCACCGTAGCCGTCGATTGTGCCGCCAGGGTGATATCACCCGACAATGCTCCTGCACGCGTGGTCGCTGTAACAACCCACACGCTTTCGCTAAAGCCTCTGGCTGTTACCGGTATATGCAGGCCGGCGGGTACTGCCAGGGCACTGCTGATGCCCGGTACCACCGCTGTCGGCACCCCTTGCGATTCGGCAAAGTCGATCTCTTCCGAGCCACGACCGAAGACAAACGGGTCGCCACCTTTCAGACGTACCACGTGGCCGTACTGGAAGGCAAACTCAACGATCAGTTCGTTGATCTCCTCTTGTTTATAAGAGTGCTCGCCCGCACGTTTGCCCACCGAAAAGGCAGGTACACCGGCCGGAATGAGCTCCAGAATCTGCTGCGATACCAGCGCGTCATACAATACCACGTCTGCCGCCTGCAAGGCCCTGACGGCCTTGAGGGTGATCAGCTCCGGATCACCCGGACCTGCCCCTACCAGCGTCAACCGCGGATCTTTCTGCGCGCTTCTATTTTTCATGACCATCGATCGGACACGTTATTTTTCTACTACTTCTTTATCCGTCGCTTCGCGGTACACCCGTGCTTCTCCGAGAAACTTCGCAGAGGCCTCCAGGTATTCGGTGGCAAAGGCTGCTGTTGGCTCGTTTTTGTTGATGCGCAGGACCAGGTCCTTAAAGCTCTCCGGAAGCGAAAACGCCTGCGTATCGACAAAGTGCTTCTGGAAATCATTGATCACCTGAATCTGCGTACTGGGCTTGATATCACGCGTCAGCAGCATCGCCTTGGCGGTATTAATATACGCACTGTAACCATGGTAAATGGCATCGGCGTAATGTTGTTGGCGGAATGCCTTCTCGGCCCACTCCAGCTTCTCGTCAGATTCAAAGAACAGGGTGGCCACCAGGTCGATCATAATCGCCGCACATTCGCCCACCGCGGTGTGCAGAATAAAGTTATGGTCTTCTCCCCAGTCGATGTAGTCGGTGGGCACGACACTCGTCAGGTCGCCCAGCGGCTTTAGCAACGTGTAGAAGTGGTTACGGCCCACGCGCAGGAAGTAGTCATGGTAATATTCACCATCCTGGCTGTTTGCCTCGTAGTCATCGAGCAACAGGCGCAACGCGTCCGGGCCGCGCTTGCTGGGGATTTTAATAATCTTATCGGAAATGATCCCGTCGCCGTTCTTCAGCTTGCCGCCACCCAGCAGCACCACCAACGCCGGCAATACTTTGCCTTGCTTGTCTTTGATGGTACTACCGTGCAGGCCAATGCCCGCCAGGCCGTGCTGCCCGCAGGAATTGGGGCAACCGCTGATCTTGATTTTGATGTCGGTGTTGTGAACCATCTCAGGATATTCCTCGCGAATCACTTTCTCCAACGCCAGCGAAATGTTGGTGCTGTCAGAAATGGCCAGGTTACACGACTCTGTACCAGGGCACGCCGTAATATCGGCAACACTGTCAAAGCCAGGCTCGGCAAGCCCTACTTTGTCAAGGGCCGCATACAAGTGCTTCAACGCTTCAGGACGTACATACCGGATCAGGTACCCCTGGTTCACCGTCACGCGCATTTCCGCGCCGGCGAACTGGTCTACGATATCGGCAAAATAGCGCGCCAGGGTAGACGACATATTGCCCAACGGCAACTTGACGTACACACCGTGGAAGCCTTCCTGCTTCTGATTTATGACGTTGGTTTTAGACCAACGCTCATATTTAGCAGCGTCCGCCGGCTCCGGCGCTTCGCCCAGTTGGCTCGTTGCCGGAGTTTCTTCCGGTAAAATGTTCCGGTTTATAACATACGTCTTTAACTTAAGCGCGTTGGTTTCTTCTTCCGCCAAAGCCATAACTTTCTCTAAGCCAAGGTCGTCGAGCAAGAATTTAAAGCGTGCTTTCATCCGGCGGTTACGCTCGCCGTAACGGTCGAATACACGCAGGATCGCTTCGGTGAAAGGAATGATCTTGTCTTCATGCAGGAACTCATAGGCTACCTGCGCCAGGTACGGGTTTGCACCCAGGCCACCGCCGATCATGACCTTAAAGCCACGCTCGCCGTGCTCGTTGATCCGGGGCAAAAAGCCCAGGTCGTGAATGAACGAGAAAGCCGTATCATCGTCGCTGGACGAGAAGGAGATCTTGAACTTGCGTCCCATCTCCTGGCAGATCGGGTTGCGCAGAAAGTATTGGAATGTTTCGTAGGCGTAAGGCGATACGTCAAATGGCTCCTTCGGATCGACGCCCGCCAGATCCGATGCCGTTACGTTCCGCACGGTGTTACCACAGGCCTCACGCGTCGTGATCTGGTCTTTTTCCAGCAGCGCCCACAGCTCTGGCGTGCGGTCAAGGCTTACAAAATGTATTTGAATGTCCTGCCGCGTGGTGGCGTGCAGGTTCTTGCTGGCATACTCATCGGAAATGTCGGCAATGCGCCGCATCTGCTTCGTGGAGATACGCCCCAACGGCAACTTGATCCGGATCATCTGCACCCCCGGCTGCCGCTGCCCGTAAATGCCGCGCGCCAGCCGGAGGCTGCGGAATTTGTCGCTGTCGATCTTCCCGTCACGGAAAAGACGAATCTTCTTCTCCAGGTCGAGAATATCTTGTGCCACAACCGGGTTGTTCAAATCTTCTAATTCAGTGCGAAAGCTTTGCATGGCTAAGGGCTGTTTGTTCGGTTTTCTGTTAAAATAAAAGAGCCTCTCCAGCTTGCAGGAAAGGCTCGTTATAAATGTGTTGTCTCTTTTCGCGTATTATAGACCATCACGTTTCCAAGCTCCTGCAACCCGCAAGAAACGCTTACACCAACACATCTTCATAGAAGGTGTCGCGTTTTGGGTAGCGTAAAATGGGGCTTTACTGGTCATATCTATAGCTAAGGTAGAGTTTATGGGATTATAAACAATAACTTCACCAAGAAAAAATCGAAATTCTTCGATACAATGTGATG
>JAESGK010000624.1_pt1 | contig 12376 bp, 7 predicted proteins | sample 9269681 | NCBI WGS metagenome assembly JAESGK01 (sample SAMN14515347, study PRJNA621673) | algae metagenome | isolation source: Timaviella obliquedivisa GSE-PSE-MK23-08B and co-occurring heterotrophs from... | place: USA: Grand Staircase Escalante National Monument, Utah | collected 2006-08-15
ACCTGGGGCCGGACCGTGTATTATGTAAAGATCAGACGCTGCCGCTGGATATTGCCTTTGACGATCCCGCGCCGCAGTACCAGTGGACGAAAGACGGCGCGCCGTTCGCGACGACCGCTACGGTCGACCTGACCGACGCCGGTACGTACGGGGTTACCGTTATCGATAGCAAGGGCTGCTCGAATGCCGGTGACATCCGCATCGAACGCAACGATGCCGAGATTGCTGCCACGTTGATGGTGGCTTCGCGCGCGCCGGCGAATGAGCGGGTGCGGGTGGCCAACATCAGTAATCCGTTCCCGGAGCGGGTGGAGTGGATCCTTCCGACGGCGGCGGTAGTGGTGGAAGAGACGCCCGAATACGTAGATCTGATGTTTGCCTCACGGGATACCTATACGGTGGGGCTCATTAGTTACGTGGGTGACTGTGAGAAAATAGCCTATACCACGGTGAAGATTGTCGACAAGAGCCAGTTGACCGATTACCGCGCGCCCGACGAGCCGTTCATCAAACAATTTACGGTGACACCCAACCCGAACGGTGGGCGCTTTGAGGCAACTGTGGAGCTACGCGAGGCTGGTGACTTTTCGCTGATGCTGACGACCCTGCAGGGTACAGCGGTCACGAGCCAGAGCTTTCAGCAACAGACTTTTGCGCGGGCGGGCTTCGATGTTACCGGTGAGGTCGGCAAAGGGGTGTATATACTTCAGTTGAAGACCCGTGAAGGGCAATCCACATTCAAGGTGGTGATTCAATAACGATTATTTACGAACGATATACATGATACGAAAGCGTTACGGCTATTGGATAGTGTGCTGGCTGGTGAGCCTGGTGTCGGGCTATGCGCAGACGACGACGTACCCGCTGCAGGTGAATGCGAACGTGGTGGCGCCGTACAGCTTATACCTCAGTGATTATTATAGCGGCACGCGTGACCGGCTGGCCATTACGCTGATTAACCGCGACCAGCTTACGCCTACGGTAAACGTACGCCTGCGGATGACCATCACGGCAGCGGGTGGCATTCGGATACAAACCAACGAAACTTCGTTTATCCAGCCGATCATCGTCGAAGCCGGTGTGCCGGTGCGGTTGACGCAGGAGGATCTGGCGCCCTACTTCCAGCCGGACAATATCATCACCCAGGGATTTCTCTCGGCCGGGAAGATGCCGGAGGGCATGGTGGAGTTTTGCTTTCAGGCGGTAGAGGCGTATACCGGCCGCGTTTTGTCGACGTCTACGTGTACCCGCGCGTGGATTACGAGTCAAAAGCCGCCACTACTGAGCCTGCCGCGCAACGAGGAGAGTATTGGGTTCCGCGAGCCGCTTAACGTATTGTTTCAGTGGACGCCACTGCACCAGGGGTTAGCGCAGGTGGAGTATGATTTTATTTTGAAAGAGTTGTGGGATAACGGCATGACGCCGCAGGCGGCCTTTCCGTACTCCCCGGAGATATACCGTGAGACGACGCGGAGCACGTCCGTTGTTTATGGTGCGATGCAGCCGCCGTTGCTGCCGGGCAAACGATATGCCTGGTGCGTGCAGGCCAAGGCCCGTGATGGCATGGAAGAGTTGAACGTATTCCAGAACAACGGGTACAGCGAGATACGGTGGTTTAAGCTACAGGACAACTGTCAGCCGCTTGAGCTGGTCGAGGCTACTGCAGAGCGGAAGCGCGTCAATCTGACGTGGACACCGCTGCCCGAGCACATCGGCTTTACGATCAATTACCGCGAGAAGAGCAGCGGCGAGCAACAAAACGAATGGAAGGAGCAATCTACGCAACAGCCGCAGACGACGCTGTACGGCATGAAGGCGGGAGCGATTTACGAGTATCGCGTCGGCAGTATCTGTATGAGCGGTCAACCGATCTATACCGCTATCATGGAGGTGCTGGTGCCAGCGGCTGATAGTGCGCGAACTGCACAATGCGGGATCATGCCGGCGGTAAACTTACAGAATCAGGAGCTTATTGGTGAGTTGAAGCCCCAGGAAGTGTTTCAAGTCGGCGACTTCCCGGTAACGGTGGTGCGCTGCAGCGGCGGTAAGGGTAGCCTTACCGGTGTAGGGTGGACTATTATACCGTGGCTGAACGATGCCAAGGTGGCGGTAGAGTTCGACAACATCGGCGTCAATACGGATCGGCAGATGACCACCGGGATGGTGAGAGCCATCTACGACGAGAAGGCCGGACAGATCGCCAACCTGGACGATGCCTTTGTCGGCGGTTATGACCAGGGGCTGGTTAAGACAGGCCTCACAAAGACAGATACGACGTTCGATTTTTCGATACCGGGTGTCGAGTCGTTCGCGTTGGGTGACGATGGCTCGGTGATCATTACCGACGCAACGGGCGAGCCTCATTCTATTGCTATGTCCGACCGTGAAGGCGAGGGAAATGAGGGCAACAAAGTGAAGGTGTTTCCGATGACTGTCAAAGATAAGGACGGCAACGTGTACCAGGTCGAGAAGGTGACGGAGATGGAGAACGGAGTGGAGAAAGAAACCGTGAAGGCGACGAAACTGGGTAACATTGGTCCGCCGCTTTCCGCCGATAGCTTTGACCCGACACAGATCAATGTTGATAAAGCGATAGTACGCTTCAACAAAGGCACTGGTAAATATTCGTTCGATACGTGGCAGAGTTATTACGCCAACATTCTGCTGATTCGCGATAAGTACGAGAAGCTTCACAACGACTACTATGCTGCGTGGAAGCTGTTGCCCGGCGGCGAGAACGATGACGTAGGGGCTACGATCGAGATTGTCGACAAGGCCATAGATCCGAAAAAGGTGATCTTCACCACTCCACAGGGTACCCGCTACGATGCGGTCCATGACAATGGTAAGTATACGTTGCGCGTGACGGCGGGTCCGGAGGGCGACGTGCAGGAACTCTATGCGTTGTACCCGAAAGGTGACGGCAAGTACTACACGCTGGGTAAGCTGGGCATTGCGACGTATGCGAAGCAGGAGCGCGAGGTAGTGCTGGTGTCGGTTGAGAACACGCACGTCGACTACGACAAGGTGGAGCAGATGCTAAAGAGCGTTTACGACTCGGTGGGCATCCACTGGACGATAAGCCGTGACGCTTTTGCCTATGATGCTACAGGCCTCATGGCTGATGCAACGGGCCTGAGTACGTATAACGATGCCATGCGCGCGCTGAACAATGCGTACCGCGCGGCGCGTCCGGGCTTTAAGCCGTCTGCCAACTATGTGTTTTTCCTCAAGGCGACGGGCAACACCGACATCAATAAGCGCGATCTGACGGGCTTTATGCCCCGCGGCGCGCAGTTCGGCTACATCTTTACAAGCGAAGTCGCCAACGCAGACGAACCTATTACGGTAGCGCACGAGTTAGGGCATGGTCGTTGGAAACTATACCACCCGTTTGATAAAACTTATGGTGGTTTTGAAACTGCGAAGAAGACAAACAACCTGATGGCGTATGGCAATGGCGGGCACATTGCGAAATGGCAGTGGGATCAGCTGGCCGACCCGGCGGCGGTGGTGAGTGTGTTTGAGAGTGATGACCGGAGTGAGCAGGCAGTGGCACAGGAAAACCCGATCACAGCTAAGATTCTCGCGAAGGTAAAAGAGGTCTATGAGGCTTCGGGCAAGAACGTTGTCGCGCTGATATACTGCAAGGAATGTAAAAATCCTGTCAAGACCCTGGTCAGTAGGGAACTTCCGGGAGGTAATATCACAGTCATTCAGGCGGGAGGGAAGGCGTGCCTTGGGCTTGTGTTTAAAGTCAATGGCGAGGATGTTGAACTGATTGAGAGAGAAATGAAGGCAGGTCCGACATCCAGCGATAACGCATGGGATTTCGGAATGGTACTTCCTGCCCTCGCGGACAAGGAAAAACAGACATTGGGTATATATGATGCGTCCAAAAAATATGGGAAGTGTACACAATATCTAAATGAAAATTTCTTCAATCGATTTGATTATTGCACCCAAGCTCCAACAGAGTCGCTATACGATCAGCTATTGACTGCTGTTGCAGAATGTGTGAAGGTTGAGACGATCGGTATTGGAGATGGTGCCCCGGTGAATCGCAAAGCAATTGTCAGTGATGACGTGCGCCGTGGAGTAGAAGAGACATTGGCAAAACGGTTGGGGAATGAGCGTATTCGCGTGCGCTTTGTCGATGAAGAGGGTGAAGATTGGATAGGGGAAGAGGAGAATCCTACGTTGGAACTTGCCTACGAGAAGGATCCAACCACGGGACGTTGGAATCCTAAGGCGAGATTCAAAGAGGCTTATGTTCAGGAACTGGCAGCTCTTCCTAACATGAAGAAATTCGGTGCTCTGTCTAAGATCATGGATGATCTCGCGAAGTCTTTGGATGACGTGATGGAGGATGCGCAAGTAACCCTTGTTCCTTGCAGTGATAATGGTATTGGTGTTGATTGTATTTCGGATGAGTTGAATCTACTTCAAGTAATCAGCTTAAACCTGGATAATATCGCCAGGGAAGGAGTGATCAATGAAGCCATGTGGCATTCGACGCAGGGCGAGCGGGACTTGCTTCCGAAAAATGCGCAGTGGCTTCCTGCCAGCGGTGGCGTGGTAGATGAACTTGTGGATGAAGCTGTTGGCGTTTTTACCGTGGTTAAAACACTTGGTGAAGTTTATCTGCACGAAGAGAAACGAGCGGCGGTACAGCACTTGTTTACGGAGGATGGCATGAAGGAGATGATTGCGAAGAGCATCATGGAGTGGGTTGGTGCTGATTCGGAACAACTTCAATATAAATCTTCGCGTGCTGTGGTGATGATGGCATTCTTTTACTATGCCTGGGCGGAATCAGCAGCGAAAAATATCGATGATGCCTTACAAGAGGCTGAGAAGCTTTCCAAGCAGCTGGATAATGCGCCAACGCTTCAGCGGCAGATGTCGGAAATCGCTGCGTTGGGTGATCAAGGTGTAGGACGCACCAAGCAAATTAAGGAACTTGTCGATAAATTTGGCGCGGGCAAATTAGAGGGTATTGTCCGCTGGGTTGGCGACGATCAGGTTAAGACGTTGTTAGAGGACCTGGCGAGCAGTAAAACGTTGCAGGGTGCGTTTGTAGAGACGCCTGGTCTTGCTGAGTCGTGGAAGATTATCAAGGGTGTTAGTCTTAGCGATGCTTTACGCAAGAATCTATCGAATCTTGAGTCCTTGTCCAATGCTTTAAAGCAACCGGGATACGCAGCGGCCTACTTTGATAACTTATTGAAGTCCAAACCTGATCTGCAGAATTTTTTTGATACTTATGTAAGTAAGCTCGGCAGGGATGGGAAATTTGTTGATGGGACTTTAGAGACGGACTATCAGTCATATGTGTCGCGGAAAGCCAAAGAAGGCAAGTCCCCGCGGGACAGGGCGGATTGGAATGAAGCCAGTGACCATATGAAGTACGATTCTCCTACGGCGAGAGGGAACAGATTTAACGAAATTGGAAGAGAAAAGTATGATATTAACGAACTCAATTTGAAATTAGCGGACGGAAGTAATGTGCGTGTTGATTCATATATTAAGGCTTCTGACAGTCCTACGGGGGAAGGGATGATAATTTCAAGAAAGGCGACTGATTTGGTCGATATACAGGAGTCGACTTTTAGAAAACATTTACAGGAAATGAAGAACAAATATGCCCCAGGTACTTTAATTAGATCAGACAAATATCCGAAGTTGGATGGCGGCACGATACAAGGGCGGCAATATTTGGAAATACCGGAGAGTAATAAGTCGTTTTATGATATAGAACGATATAAGAAAATTGCAAAAGAAGAATACAGTATTGAAATTATATTTTTAGCGGAATAAACTATGGACATACACCCACTCCTGATTCCCATTCTGAATCAGATAGATTTTGGAAATCGGTACAAGTCACTATGTGAACGATATTCCAATAGGAATAATAAATTGAGAGAATACGATCGAAGCAAAATACAGGAATTTTATGAACGCCATGCATTAAAGGTGTCGTTTGTAAAATCGGAGAGCTTTTTTAAAGTGTTGGAAACGGTCGGTTCGTTTAAGATTCAGTTTAATACTATCCCTGATGTTGGATTTATTCAATTTGTACTGGACGTTAAAAAAGGGAATGAAAGATACAATTTAAGCCTTGGGGTTTGGGAGGTTATTGCCAGCGAGCTGCTGGGACAAAAGATAGAGGCAAGAAAACCCTTCTTTGGAAGTCATGAAGAACTGGAAGAAATTTTAAAAGAGGTCCTGTCAATTTACGAAGATTTTAAACGCGGTATTTCAGCAATGGAAGGTAATCCTGCTTAGTGTTTGGGTAGAATGGATCATGACGCGTTTATAGCGAGAATAATTTAAGATTACTATGCCAAAGTCTGTACGTTGGTTGTTCATTTTTGTTGTTTTAGCATGTTTAGGTTCATGTTACGAAGAGCAGGAAATACCCGTGGCGGTCGATTTTGAATATACGATCGAAAATAAAAGCTATACCGTGCCGGTGGAGCTAATAATCACGAACAGGACGACGGGAGCAGACTTTTATGCATGGACCTTTGACGGGGCTTCGCCGGGAACGTCGGACGATAAGCAGCCGGGAGTGATGCGGTATGAGCAGGCAGGAACCTATACCATTTCCCTGGAAGCGTGGAACGATACACAACGCGAACGCAAGGAGATTACGATTGTACTGGACTCGGCGGTGAACGTTGGATTTGATGTGGATGTGCTGGTGAATGATTTTTCACCAGTGACGGTAGACCTTACCGACCGCACGCGAGGTGCGACGAGTTATGCGTGGACGTTTGAAGGGGGCGTGCCGGAGTCTTCCACTGAGGCGAAGCCAGGATCGGTAGTGTTTGAGACGCCGGGGGAGCATGATATTACGCTCACGGTATTTAACGGTCGCGAGTACTTTACGGAGACGAAGACCGTGGTGGTGAAAGATGCGCTGCTACCCGATTTCGAGATTGCTCCCTTTTTTGAAGATGCAGATTATGAAGCGCCGCTGTATGCGTCGCTGGTGAACAAGACCGTGAGTGGACTGCGATACCAATGGACTACCACCGGTGGTGATATTGCTGCTGCAGCGGCAGCGGAGACGGAGATCTATTTCTCCGGTCCGGGTACCTATACCGTTATGCTGGAAGTGGATAACGACAAGGAGATAAAGTCATTTGAGCAGGCGATTGTCGTAAAACCTAATACCAATCTCTATATCATGGATAGCGTGGTGCTGGGTGTGAGCTCGGCCCATACGGCCATAGGATGTTTTTATGCACCGCGGTTGCGGTCGGTGGTGAAGCGGAGTGAGGTCACACCAGAGAATGCGCCGCTGATTGACTTGGCGTTTTATGGGATTAACTCATCTTTTGGATATTGTCGGTTTTTATCGCCGGACTCTGCATCGCGGTATACGTTCCCCGCGATACCGCAGGCTTCTCATACATACATCGTCAACGTGCTGTCGGCGAAGGGCATTACGTTTACCCCGGCGCAGTTCGATGCCATGACGACAGATGCCGACTTGGCGGGAATCGATATCCGTGGGAAGGATACCGCGGGACTTTACTTTACGGGAAACACTGCGCCGATGGTGGTGCTGTTCGAGACGGCGGATGGGCGTAAGGGTGCCATCAAGGTGAGAGAGTTCGTGGTGGCCGGAGCGCAGTCGTATATCGTAACCGATATTAAAATTCAAAAATTAAAATCATGAGCCATTGTACTTTCGTTGTGTCGGTACGTTGTGCACTCGTGGTGACGGCGGTGGTGTTTTTTATGCAGACGCCGGGTCGTGCGCAGCAGGTGCGGCTGGACAATCTTGGTAAGGCCTTTGAGGAGAAGCCCGTGCGCGTTGGTGGTGGTATTTCGGCGACGGGTGTGTTTTACGATGGCAATGATGGTCAGGACCGGCAGGCTTTTACGTATTTCCTGAGTGGGAACGTCAATGTTAATTTTCTGAACCAGGTCAACCTGCCGTTCTCTTTCAACTTTACCAACCTGGGCGCCAACTATGGCTATCCTACGTTGCCGCGGCGACTTAGCGTACATCCGCAATACAAATGGGTGACGGGGCACATTGGTGATGTGGCTATGAGTTTTTCTCCCTATACCTTGAACGGGCACATGTTTACCGGAGTGGGGGTGGACCTTGCTCCGCCGAATGTTCCCTTAAAGATTAGTGCTATGTATGGCTGCTTGCAGCGTGCGGTAGAGTTTGATACGGCACATACGACAATTCCAGCTTCGTATAAACGTATGGGCTATGGCGCGAAGGTGCGGTATGATCAGGAGGATTATTTTCTGGGCTGGAGCTTTTTGTCAGCGAAGGATGACGCCACATCGCTCGACTGGCCGCCGGATAGCCTGAATATACTTCCGCAGGCAAACACGGCCTTTAGCTGGGAAGCAGGTATCAAAGTAATAGAGGGCCTGAATATCACGGTGGAGTATGGGCTGAGCCTGCTGACGCGCGATGTGCGTTCGCCGCGGGAGGGGGCGTCGATTGTTCACCGGGCGTTAAGCAACCGTATGTCTACCTATGCCTATAATGCGTATAAGGCCGATGTGACCTACCAGCTTCTGAAAAATACCATTGGAGTAGGATACGAACGGATCGATCCGGACTATAAGACGCTGGGGGCGTATTTCTTTAACAACGATCTGGAAAATGTCACCCTGCGGTATGCCCGGCCGCTTTTCAAAGACAAGGTTACGGTCGCGGCCAGCTGGGGTGTGCAGCGCGATGACCTGGATCATAACAAGGAGCAATCGTCGAAGCGGTTTGTGAGCTCGGCCAATGTCAGCTATACCCCGAATGATCGGTTCAATACATCACTGTCGTATTCGAGTTTTCAGACGTATATGAACATCCGTTCGCAGTTTGACTATATCAACGGCCAGACGCCGTACGACAACCTGGATACGCTGGATTTTACGCAGCTGTCTCAGAATATGTCGCTGAGTATGACGTATGACTTTGGTCACAACGAGAACCGGCGTCAGAATATCAACACGAACCTGAGCTTTCAGGAGGCGGCAGACAAGCAGGGGGATGTGATCCGGCCGGGAGCGTTGTCGCGGTTCTATAATATCAGTACGTCGTACGGGCTGTTGTTTGTGCCGGAGGCTGTCCAGCTGAATGCGGCGGTGAACACAACCTTTAACCACGTGGGGGGTGAGGAGTTCCTGATCATTGGGCCGACGGTAGGTGCCCGGGCAAAGGTGTTCAGTAAGGCCGTGACGATGGGTTTATCGGTTTCGTATAACGTGAGCTATACATCGGGGGTATCTCAGGGTGATGTGACGAACGTGCGGTATAATACGGCGTATGTGTTCTTAAAGAAACATAACCTTAACGCTAACGCGATATGGCAGCGACGGGATATGGCCGGACGTGCCACCACGCGTTCGGTGACGGCTACGCTCGGGTATGCTTATAGCTTTTAGAATTCAGTATCGTAATGGCTGTTAGCGCGGCCTCTTCAGGGCAGGTAGGAGGCGGCGATAGGATAAAACCATTGGTAGAAAATAGCCGGTCTTTTTTTGACAATGGTTAAAATACCAGGAAAGCCTCCTGGGGCTTGTATTTAACGCGATTTAAAAAGGTACATAGCCGAGCCGGCAACGTGCATACACGTTATATTGTCCCCAATGACGCACGGTCGCATTTCGACGGTGCTGAACGGATTCCGCGTATCAATCATAACTCCTACACAATGAATATGAAAAAAGGACTGCTAACCGTGATCGCATTAGTTTGCGTATCGTTTTTGAATCATTCCATCGCGCAGCAGAAGCGCACGGTACACCTGGTGGGATTCACCAACGAAAAGAAAGACGCCGCAGCGTATTGGAAGGATGGAGTCTTGACCGCACTTCCGATCGACGCCGGTTTTTCCAAGTCGAAGGCACACGGTATTTGTGTCAGTGGCGGCGATGTGCATATAGTGGGGTTTCAAAGTAACGGCAGCGAGCCAGCCGTTGGCTATTGGAAAAACGGAACGGTGGCATCCATCACGTCGAATGGAGCCTTTCTGGAAGATGTGGCCGTGGCCGGTAGTGATGTATATATCGTCGGGAAGGAGTATGATAAAAAAGGAAACCGCTTTGCACAATACTGGAAAAATGGCCAGCCTTCTGCGCTAAACAAAAAGAAAACGGGAGAGGTCTATGGCCTGACTGTATCCGGCAGCGATGTTTATATCGTGGGTACGGAAAAGGCGCTGGAGAAAAACAAGTACAATTATTACCCCACAGTTGTTACTTACTGGAAAAATGGCCTGGCGAGTTCAGTTTCGAGTGGTGAGACGGATGCCGTGGGATACGACATATTCGTGTCGGGCAATGACGTTTATGTTGCCGGCACGGAGCGCAGCCCCGCGATCGACGCGGCCAAGTACTGGAAGAACGGTACTGCAGTGATGCTGACGGATGGCAAGAAAGACGCCAGCGCGAAAGGCATTTTCGTATCCGGTAGCGACGTGTATGTGGTGGGATATACCACGCCGGAGGCGAAGTATACCGCTACTCTCTGGAAGAACGGTGTTGCCACGGAGCTTGGCCCCCGTACAGCGTCATCGGCGGCACAGAAAGTGGTGGTGGTAGACGGCGACGTATATGTAGCTGGTTATGAAATGGTCAACATGAAGCCCGTGGCGCGGTGCTGGAAGAACGGCGTGCCGATGGAGGTCGACGGCGGCAACGGTTCCATGGCGTTGGCGTTGTTTGTAGAATAGGAATTTACGGAATACGAATACATTTTATGATCCTTACTTTTTCGGGGCCGTGTGTAGCCAGGTAACCCACTCTTAACAAGGGTTAATTTTTATTGGTTGTACGTGTATCCAGCACGTTGTTGGTGGCGCTTCTACCTACAACAAGGCGGGTGACTGCCACGGTGGGGTATGCGTATAGTTTTTAGTGGGTGCCTACGGTTTTTTTACAGAAGTATTGTAAATCTTACAAGGTATGATCCGCGTGGTGATTCTTGAGACTGAAAAAGCGTTTTGGCCTTTCTTTGCGTAACAGTTAATCTAACCAAATAACAAAAACAGAGTATGAGAAAAAGTTGGACACTTGCAGTTGTTTTTTTTGTTGCCCTCGCCACGATGTCATGTAGCGACGATGACGATGCTTCATTTCCCGGGAGCTATGAATTTCAAGATAAAAAGACAAACCTCGCGTTGGGCGTGATTTGGCTGGATGACGAGGCTAGCACAGCCGATAACGGTGACAAAATCTATACTCACGACGTGACGTTGGCTTCTGAAGGTCTTGGGGCTGACGGTCTTAGTGGCAAAGGATCTATCCTCAGTTTTTCGCTGATGACCAAGGGAGCTACTGTCACACCGGGCACCTATGTGTTCAAAAGCGGTCTGGCGGATATGGGCGTAGACTATGCTTACCTGCAAGCTGATTATATTGCTGGTGAATTTGATTCGGGCACACAATACACTTTCTATGACAGCGAAGTCAAAGTAGAAGGCGGTAACGGTACTTATACCATTACATTTTCCGGTACAGTGTACGACAACGAAAAAGGTAGCGATTCTGAAAGATTCGATATCTCTGGCACATACAGTGGCAAGCTGGACGACTCTCCGACAAACTAATTCTAGCGCTATATTCTAAAGCACCACGAGGCCATTCGGAAGGATGGCCTCGTTTTTTTATATACTATGCGTATGGTTTCTAGAAGTTCAGCATCTTGATGGCCGTCAGCGCGGCCTCTTCGCCTTTGTTGCCGTGTTTGCCGCCGGCGCGGTCGAAGGCTTGCTGTTTGTCGAGGGTGGTCAGCACGCCGAAGATGACGGGCTTACGGGTCTTGATGTTTACTTCGGTGATGCCGTAGGCTACAGCCTGGCAGATGTAATCGAAGTGTGGGGTCTCGCCCTGGATGACGCAGCCCAGGCAGAGTACGGCGTCGATGTTCTTTTCTTCGGCTTGCCAGAGGGCGCCGAGGGTGAGCTCGAAGGTGCCTGGTACGTTCTTGCGGATGATGTCTTTTTTCCTGACACCGTGTTTGAGCAACGACTCTACGGCGCCGCTATAGAGCGCTTCCGTAATTTCGGAATTCCATTCGGCCACGACAATGGCGAATGTCTTTTTGGAGAGGTCTACATTGCTTTCTACACTTCCTGATGTTAATGAACCGGCCATCTGTAGGGTGGGGGTTAGGGTATAAATAAAAAAAGGATAGAAAAATCTATCCTTTCAAAAGTACGGCAAAATACCTTAGGAATTGGGCTCCAGTCTCGCGCGGAATTTGCGGGCATTCTGGAACTCGGATGACTCCCAGTATTGATTAATGATCTTATCGTAAGCCTCCCGGGCCTTGTCGTTTTGGTTCAGCTTCTCGTAGGCGAGAGCTTCTTTCATCAGGTAGGCTGGGGAGAAG
>JAESGK010000628.1_pt1 | contig 12299 bp, 10 predicted proteins | sample 9269681 | NCBI WGS metagenome assembly JAESGK01 (sample SAMN14515347, study PRJNA621673) | algae metagenome | isolation source: Timaviella obliquedivisa GSE-PSE-MK23-08B and co-occurring heterotrophs from... | place: USA: Grand Staircase Escalante National Monument, Utah | collected 2006-08-15
CGTAGATGCGATAGTGCGCCCCAATGCGATACCACATCTCCGTATCTCCGGAATCGTGCAGGGAGAAAGGACCGATCTCTTCAAAGATGCGCCGCCGGATCAAGCCGATGCCCTGCTTCATAACGTTGTCCATCAGCATGCCATACGTGCCGCGCTTTACCAGCGAAGCTCCTGTAAACGCCGCATTTCGTGCATAGGCCGGTAGGTCTCCTTCAATGCCTGGAAGGAGCTGGTTGTTGTCGTCGATCAGCCGGTACTGCGAAAACACCATGCCCACCGACGGATCCCGCTCCAGGATAGTATAACATGCCTGTAACATCTCCGGTGCCCATACGTCATCGCAATCGAGTTTGACAAAATACCGTGCCGTACAAAGCGATAATCCGTAATTCCAGTTACCCATCATCCCCAGGTTTTCCGGATTTCGAATCAGTTTGATCCGGGCATCCGCGGCGGCAAAGCCGGCAACAATGTCTGCGGTACCGTCGGTCGAACGATCGTCTACGACGATTAGCTCCCAGTCCGTAAAGGTCTGGGCCATCACCGACCGGATCGTCTCCGCGATATACTTCTCCGTGTTGTAAGCAGGTATCAGAACAGATACAGCGGCCATTACTTCGTTGCTTCTAAGATCATCGTCTCCAGGGCGTTGTTCGCCTCACCCATCTCCACCATGTGTTGCTCTACATTCCGCAACATGGGGTCGTCGCTTACCCCCACAGCACAACGCCGCACCTGGCTAAACCCCGCTTGCCGTAAGGCGTGCGACAACGACGACTCGTTGTAAATAAACTGGTGCCCGAATTGATAGAACAGTGTGTTCACCATCTGTGCCGGGTCATAGGGCACGGTGGGGCCGACAAACCGGTCAACATAAAACCGGATGTACCGCTGCACGGCCGCGTCCTGGCTTTCGGTCAGCACACGCACAACCGTCTGCAAGTCGGGCGTGGCGATCCGTATCTTGCCGCCCGGCTTCAGGGTGCGATAGCACTCCTGCAACATCTTTCGCCCGCCTTCATAGCTCACATGCTCGATCATGTGCTCGCTAAAGACATAATCCAATGAATTGCTCTCAAAAGGAAAGGTCTCCGTGGCATCCATATAGGCCACCGTGTTGGCCTTCGGCAAAATATCTACGTTCAGCCACCCCTCGATCGAGTTGCTTTGCGCACCGATCTGAAGCTTTCGAACGGCATTCGTTTTCCGGTATGCGTCCAACAGCATCTGCTGCCGCCGTTTATGAAAATTGATATATTCTTTCTGCGGTGTCGTAAAAAAACCGTACTTGATCTTCCGGTATACCTTCTTCAATGGTTCAAGCATAGCATGTCGTTAGAAAATTCCACGGGCACTCATAGGGACGCATAATGTCGGGGATGGATTTCACGCAATGTCAGCAAAGTATGCTTCCGTTCTTCTAAAATAATACAATCCCAGTACCAGAAAAATAACTGTCGATACCATACTTATATACAGTAGGGGCATGTCAAAGGTTATATGCATCAACCCGGCACGGAACAATGTGATGGCCGCGTACATGGGGTTGATGGCCAGGCAGTAGCCAATCCAGGCATGGCCCGTGATGGTGGCAGGATAGATCACCGGGCTTACAAACAGCGCCAGCTGCAGACCAAAGGGCACAACGTAGCGAAAGTCGCGATACTTCACGGTCAGCGCCGACAGCAGGCTGCCGATGCCCAATGCGCCGACAAAGGCAATCAGTAACCCGAGCGGCCAGAAGAGCAGGATCGACAGCAACTTCACGTCTACCGCATAATACACCAGCATGGCGACAAATACCACAAAGGCAATGGCCAGATCTATAAAGGATACCAGTAGCGACGATGTCGGAATGATGATCCGCGGAAAATATATCTTTTTGATGATGGATGCATTGTTCAACATACTATTTCCCGCTGTAATGATACTGGACGAGAAAAAATTCCACAGCAGCAAGCCGGAAAAGACGAACAAGGGGTATGGCAGTGGATCGGTGTTTATATTCAACGCACGCCCGAAGAACAAGGTAAAAATAAGCACCATGAGCAATGGCTGCATGACCACCCAGATCACACCCAGGGCGGTTTGCTTGTATTTGACCTTGACGTCGCGCCAGGTGAAAAAATAGAACAGCTCCCGGTATTGCCAGACTTCGGTAAGGTTCAGAGAGAACTTACGCGGGGGCTCTATAACCAATACATCCTCCAGTTCCTTCATAGTACGATTATTTTCCACGGCATCATCCTCTTGTTAGCGCATCATCCTGAACACTTGCATCGGCATCGGATAAAAGACATTGATATCGCTTGTGCTTCCTGCATAACACGCAGATGGCTACAAAAATAATCACACTCATATCTACGATGTACAAGAAAGTAAAGGAATACTTACGTGGGTAGGCCAGTACGAAAAGAGCCACTATCACCAGGCTCCAAAATCCCTTGAGCCCCGTCCGCATGGCAAACGGCGCCAGGTTGATCTGTCTCCCCTGGATCAACGCCAGGTAGTCTGTTAGACCCGCCGCATGGGTTCGAAAACATGCGCCAGGTCGGATCGAATCCCAAAATAAACGACCCACGACAGCAGCACGGCCACCATCCACTTGTTCAAAAAAGAACAGATGCCCAAATTCCAGGTCTGTGAGGTCACGCAGAAGCCTTTGAAATAATGAAACGGTCGCGCCGATGATCCCGTCCGCGCTGCGCACCAGAGGTTGCCCTAGATGCATACCTGTTCTATTCAGTTCCATCTCAATATTTATCACTTTCGGGCTATGACCAATGATATCCTCGTGTATTGCTTCATGCCTTTACTTTAAGATCACAAAGCGCTCTCCTGATTTTGAATCCGTTATTTCGCGCATTACTTCCGTTGCCAATGCCACCGGCAAGGTTGCGTTGGCCGACAGGATCACAAACTGCATGCGATGGCGGCGAATAAACGCCACCTGCTCACGCTCGATGAAGTCCCCGGACGGAACCTTGTTTTTGTGCGCCTGCATAACCTGCTTATAAAACAATCCGTTTTGAATAGCTTTCACGGACCGGTATTGGTTTAATACAGACGACGAATCTATGGGTGTGTTGAAGTCGCCGATGTTCACAACCGAAAGGCCATCCCGCATGACGACCAAATAATTTCCCATGGGATACGCTGCGTTATACTTCGAAAAAATATCTTGCAAGGCTCCAGCGTCTTTAATCGAAACACCAGCCTGAAGGCGGTATCGCTCCACTGCCCGTTGCACCGCGCCCAGATACTCGGACGAATGCACGTCCGGCGCATGCAGGCGTGAAAATGCCTGGACTCCCTGCGCCAGCAACAGGGCCATCACCAGCGTTAAACCTACCGCACTATACTTCACTGCCAGGCTCGAAAGCCGGTTATACACGTATATAACACCGATGGCCACCAGAATGTTTAACCACACAATGCTGATATTGCTAAACACCTGAAAGGAATTCAGTTCCTGGTATAACAAAGCCCAGACGCCGATACCGCCCAGAATACACAGTACAACAACCGCTGCCGGCAAGAAATAATGCCTTGGCGGCCGTATCTTATTCACAACAATAAAGATCAGCAGCGGCAACGCGATGGGGGCATATAAAATAACCAAGTGCAGCACACTCCCCACTACAATATTAAACCGTGTGCGCCACTGAAAGCCGTTTGCCGCTTGCGTTAACAATTTTGCCGGCGCGGCAATTTCCGCTCCGCCCAACCCCAGCTCATTTTGTTTGAAGATCGCATAAAAGATGGAGACACCGCACACCGGCACCACGATACAAAGTACTTGCCGCCAGAACGTGCATGCCGGTACAGCCTTCCTGAAATACGCCACGACGACAACACCACCGGCAGCGCACCAAACCGGAAACGAAACGACGTTTGCCACCGGCAGACTGCACAGGCAAAGCAGCGCCAGATTCATTTGCCCGTGTCGATACAACAACAAAGCCGACAACAGAAAAACATAAAAATATGACAGCTTGTTGATCGTAGGTGTCAGCAAATTGAATTGTAAGCTTGCCAGGGATTGCAGGAAAGGATGGTATCGGTAAAAATGAAGGTATACCCCGCTGACAAACAACAGCGGAATCAACACAAAGAACGAACGCCAGGGCGTATCATGCTGGTGAACCAGCGCGCCATATCCCAAAAATACAAACCAGAAAAAGAGTGGGTACACCACCAGCTTTAGTGTGAGGTAATGATTCAAAGAGAATATCGTCGCCACCGCCGAGCCACCCCACAGATCAAAATAATGATAAGGCTCCGCGCCATGATACGTCGCATCATAGGTATTAAGAAAATTAAACCCGTTTTCATACCCGGTGTAGCCAATCATATGAGATATTCGACTATAAAGCACGTAATCTGCGTATCCATAGTCGGCCATGACGTCGTGCGGATCGGTATATAACGTCCACCAGTTCCACACGAACAGCAGCACCAGTGCCACCAGCGCAGATCCTACAACGGACCTTGCGGGCCGTACGACAGGCGCGATCTTCGCCCGATTTTTGCGAACTTCCCAGAATGCCAACGCCAGCATCGGGACAAAAACAAGATTTACCGTTACACCTCCCGTACATACTGCTGCATAGACGATCAGAACCAACAGGTACCCCACAAATCCCCGGGCCAGCCACGATGCATATGGATTGCTTATGCGCCATCCAACCATACGCTGTCCGATGCTTCCTAACAGACAAAGTAGTCCCACTGTCAGCAGGAGCACCACACCATATTGAACAAACAGGAAGCGCGCTTCTGTCATTTTGCTCGCTTTCGGGCTACGGCCAATACCGACGTACCGAGTGGGGGTGCTTTGAAGATCGCCATCTCCAATTTCATCCACACTTTAAACAACGTATTCACCACCGGGGCGGGTGGTTTAAAACCGCGTTCGATGACTTTGTCCGGTGACACAAACGCCAGGTATAGTTTACGCAAAATAGCGATGGGTATAAGCGACAGTCCCCAATAGCCAACATGCAGCGGCTCCAGGCCACTGGCTTCCAACGCGGCGCGCAGGCTTTGCCGTGTGTACCGCCGCTTATGCCCCGCCGCCGTATCATACTTGCTAAAAAGTGTCTGCAAGGCCGGAACATTCACGACCACCAGGCCACCGGGTTGCACGTGGTCATGCGCCGCCTTTAAAAAGCTGCGGTCATCGTCGATATGCTCGATCACATCCAGCAGAAATACGCCGGCATACTTGCCTAGCATCTCCGCCTGTTGCTTATATATATCGTATACATAAATATTGCCTTTCACGGGAGGGATCTGTTGCAATGCATACAGATTCAGATCGCACCCATCGGTAATGATGGTGGGATCGCGCTCAAGCTGTTGGATGAAGGCGCCATGTCCACAACCGATCTCGAGAAAACGTCCGCCAGTTCCCGGTGTTAACTTACCGGCTTTATGCAGGTGATGTACAATCGCACGAAAGCGCCACTCCATCCAAAAATGGTCGGGTGAGGCAATCGCGTACCACTCGTCTGCCATACTCACCGGGGCCGCCGGTGATAACATGATCACTTCTCTAGTCATGAATAATTTGTCCTTCAGTAATTCGCTCTTTGACAATAAACAATGGCCTGTTCTTTACCTGCAAAAACGTACGCGACACGTATTCGCCGATAATACCGATCGAAACAAGCTGGATGCCGCCGAACAAGATGACCATAAACAGCAGCGCCGTAAATCCTACCGGCACATCGCCCCACACCAGTTTGCGCACAAGAGTAATGACAAAGTAGCCCACGGCAAGAATCAGGCAACATGCGCCGGAAAAGGTTAGAAACTTGATGGGGAAAACGCTGAAATTAAATATGCCTTCATAGGCCAGCTTTATCAGCCGCGCCAGTGTGTATTTGGGCTCGCCACCCGCGCGGGCATCCCGCTCATATGGAACACCCTTCTGGTTGAAGCCTATCCAACTGCGCAGTCCCCGCAGGAAGCGGTTGTCCTCGGGCATGCTGTTGATGATATTGGTCACCCGTCTGCTGATCATCGAAAAATCACCCGAATCCAGAAATACCGGCGTGTTGGAAATACGTTGGAGCAAGCGATAGAACAAAAAATAGCTCATTCTCTTTAACGCACCTTCCTTCCGCTTTTTCCGCACGCCATAAATGACGTCAAAACCTTCGAGGTAACATTGGTAGAATTCAAAAAACAACTCCGGTGGGTCTTGCAGGTCGCCATCCAGGATCATGACTGCTTCTGTCGCCCGCGCATACCGCAGACCTGCGCTGAGCGCATATTGGTGACCAAAGTTGCGCGAAAGAAAAATGCAATGATATCGCGGATTGTTCAGGGCCACCTGCCGCATCAGGTATGAGGTCTCGTCGTGGCTGCCGTCGTCAATGAGAATTACTTCCAGCGTCTGCTCCATACGTTCCGCCAACGCATCGATCCGTTGAATGAGCTTTTGAAACACCAGTGCCTCGTTGTACAGCGGAATAATGAAGGATATCTGCGGAGTCATTCGGAAAGTTCCTGTGATAGAAGGACGCTAAATTCTCTCTAATTCCCGATTTTTAGGTGAATTTACAATGAAATTATTTTTGCTCATACCGTACCCGGTAAAAGAATCGCCCTCCCAGCGCTTTCGCTTTGAACAGTATTTCCCTCTACTGACAACAACCGGTATCACCTATCGATATCAATCCTTTTGGGATCTCCCGGCATGGAGGATCCTGTACAAAAAAGGCCACGCTGTTGAGAAGGTCATGGGCTTTGTACGCGGCGTGCTGCGCAGAATGTTCGCACCGTTCCTGATACTCTCCTACGACATGGTCTTCATTCACCGAGAAGCGATGCCCGTGGGTCCGCCGGTATTGGAGTGGTTCATTGCCAGGATATTGCGTAAAAAGATCATCTATGATTTTGACGACGCCATCTGGCTTTCCAATACGTCTGATGCCAACAGTATCGCTGCACGTATCAAATGGCACAGCAAGGTGGCCGCCATTTGCCGGTGGAGCTATAAGGTTAGTTGCGGCAATGCTTACTTAGCCGACTACGCCCGGCAGTTTACGCCACATGTCGTGATCAACCCGACCACCATCGACACCGACCACCTTCACAACCCGGCCCGCTATCCACCGCAGCCTCCCCGGACTGTCACCACCATCGGCTGGACGGGCTCGCATTCTACACTTAAGTATCTCGACGACATTGTCCCGGTACTTCAAACATTGGAAGCTCGACATGGTAACAGCATCGAATTCGTTGTCATCGCCGACAAAGCCCCGACGCTGGCGCTCAAACATTTTCGTTTTGTGCCCTGGCGCAAAGAGCAAGAAGCGCAGGACCTGTTACAGATCGACATCGGCATCATGCCCCTGTCCGACGACATCTGGGCCAAAGGCAAGTGCGGCTTCAAAGCCTTACAGTACATGGCACTGGGAATACCCGCCGTCATCGCGCCGGTTGGCGTCAATACGGAGATCGTTGACTCTGGGGAAAACGGATTCTTGTGCAAAAGCCCATCGGAATGGCTAGACGCACTGGAAGTGTTAATTAAACACAAAGACCAGCGACGCCGCATGGGAGAAAAAGGGCGGGAAAAAGTTCTGCGCGCCTACTCCGTACGCTCCAACGCATCTACGGTACTCGGTCTGTTCACAAAATACAACTGAATTAACGTCAGGGTATAAAATGGCAGCAACGGAATCTTATACCGACTTAGGGTGCCGAAATTGAACGACGAAACGCCCACGGCAAAGGCAAAGGTAATGCTGAAGACCAGGCAAAAAATTACGTTGGGGTTTGCCAGCGAACGCGTGATCATACGCCGCCGCGCCACCAGTACGTAGAGCGTCAATACCAACAATGCCGTCGACTCCAGCGCCGACATCAACATCAACGGATTACGAACCTCCCATAGGTAAGGCCGGAACAGTGATACGTTCACCGCCTGCGGGGCCAGCCTCATCATGCTGCCGAAAGAGCCGTCAAGCTCCCCCAGGGAATAGGTGCTGCCGGCATCGCGGCCGGTTTGATACGCGATGTCGTATGCCGTAATCTTTGCCGTGTTGCCCAGTTGTTCGAGCGCATACCGCGGGTCATCCTTCCCCACCTGCGCCACCGCGTAATACCCCAGCATCACCACCAGCGTGGTAATGACCGGAAACATCAGCATTTTCAGCATCGGCGAGCGTATATACGTCAGGTTGATGGCATATACCCATACCATCACCGCCGGCAGGTAGCACAAAAGAATATATTTCTTGATCAGAAAGATAAAGTATAAGGATACAATCAGCACGATCAACCGCGATATGCTGAATTGCCTGTCCAGAAAAATGCGTTTGACGCAAAATGTTGCGATGCCCAGACCTGCCAGCGTAATGGTATCCTTGAGCAACCCCGACCCCCAAAAAACAACCGAGGGAATAAACAGCGTTGCCAGCGCGATCCATTTGTGCTGCTCCGGGGCAAGTTCGTAAAACGTACGAAAGAGCATCCATAACCCGATAAAGCTCACGACCGAGAATAATACCGCCGTGGCCGAATACGATGAAAATGTGATCAGGTCAAACACCGCGGCAATGCGGATGACAACGTACGATTGAGCATCCCGAAAAAAAGCGATACGGCTTGCGTATTCGTACACATCGCTGTGCATCTTCCCGTTTGAAAACAACAATTTGAACCCCGTCTCCGGGTTGTCCATAAAGGCCCTCCAAATGTGCCGGCTGCCGTGCGTATGAAAATTATAGGTATCCCCGCCGTTGTAATAAAATTGGTACACAAACCCGAGCGCCAGCGCCCCAACGATCTTCACAGTCAGCGCCGGAAAAAAATAGCGACGCGTCCAATCATCCGTTACCCGGGAGTAAACCAGATACGCGCCGACATACACCAGCACGATCACAAACGGTGTCACGATAAGATCCCTGAGCTCCACTTTATTGTTTCTTTGGGGGATTCGTTAGTCCCCTTTCTCCAATCGTTTTAGCCTCCACTTGGCATCTTTGTAGGCCTCTTCCTTACGCCCCGCTTTTTTCTGCACCGCCTTAAACCAGGTCTTGGCTTCCGCCTTGCGTCCTTGTCTTTCAGCAATCTCCCCCAGGGCAATCATGGAGTAGAGATAATAACCCGATTCTGTTGCGCCGATCTGCTCAGCAAACTTCATGCATAGCTCGTACTGCTTCTTGGCGTCGTCCAGCTTACGCCGCGCTTCGTAGATTTGCCCCAGGAAGAAGGACGCGTACCGGCCGCTGGTGGCTTCGTAGCCCACCTGACCGCTGTCGACCTTCGCCAGGATGTTCTTACAAACTGGCTCTGCTTCCACATACCGGCCCAGCGAATACAGCATCCGGGCATAATACCGATGAAAATAAGGATTGTCAGGATAGGTTTGAAAAAGGTATTCACTAATTTGAAAAGCTTGCTGCTGGTCTTTCTCGTAGCTGTTCAAAATACGCATCAACCAGACCATGGCCTCCGTGCGTGTATAAAAGGCGTTGTACGACACCTCTTTCAGCTGCTTCAGCCCCAGGGCCTTGTCGCCCTTCCGGAAGAACCAAAGCACCGGTCGCAACGCGGGATAGTTCTCGGGCACCCACACCGAAAAATAATTATACAGCGCATCGCCAAAGAGTAATTCGGGGCTCAGGTTTTCCTGCTCCTTGCCTTCCTCGAGATAGTTCAGTGCGCTTTTCCCGGCCGAGGCCGCCTTGCGCCAGTTCTTACGCTCTTCATCCGAATACAAGCGGCCCTTGAAACCATAGGCCGCAGCCAGAAAGAAGGCCGCTTCCGTTTTGTAGGCCGGGTAGTCGTCATACAGTTTCTCGCCCACCTCGATAGTCGAGTCCATGTACGCCAGGAACTTCTCGTCGTGCGAAGTGTCCTTGGTGTTCGGCATGATCTTCCACCACTCGATCAGTCCCATCAGGAAATACGGCAGCGGGTGCCACCGGTAGCGGGCCCGCAGGTATTGAAACTGGAACTCCGCCTCGGGAAACTTAAAATTATACAGATCGTTCAACGCCTGAGTACACTCCAGCTGGACCCCCACATTGGAAAGCAAAATGATGGTCGTATCTTTTCGGGTACTGGGCTGCGCCTGGCTCCGAATGTCGGCAACCAGCAGGAGAACCATCACGAGAAAGAAAATCTTGAATACAGAACACTCCATGCACGAAACTAAATCTTTCTTTGCTGCCGACAAAAAGCTGCTTTTTACCCTGTTGTGTATGGCCTCCCTGTTGCTGTTATACATCAAAATTGCTTTTATTGAAAACGAGACCGCCGCGTTCGAATTCCTGCAGGATCGCCCCCAGGGCGGCATCCTGCAGCTCATCAACGCCATTAAATACTTCTCCATCCCCTTTGTCTACGCCTGGAAATTCGTCGTCATCGCCTTTGTCATCTGGGTGGGATGTTTCATGTTTGGCTACCGCGTCACCTACAGCCAGTGCTTTGGGGTCGTCATCGGTGCCGAATTTATCTTCCTCATTCCCGAGGTCCTGAAAATCGCCTGGTTCATGGTCGTCGAAACCGACCCTACTTATAACGATATACGCGGGTTCTACCCGTTTTCCCTGATGCATTTTTTTGATTACAACACCCTCGACAAACGCTGGGCCTACCCCCTGCGAGCCCTCAATGTATTTGAGATCGCCTATTGCTTCGCCCTGATCGCCGGTATTCACCACTATGCACAAAAAGACCGGCGCTACGTCTGGACCATCGTTTTGTGCTCCTATGTGCTCATTTTCCTACTCTGGCTGGTGTTTTATGTGATCGTCTACAAATAACCCCGGGACACCGTTTTTAGGCATTATTTACTTATTTTCGCCCCCTAAGTCTTTAAAACCTCATGAATTCAACTTTTCAGAAATTCAACAACATCGTTGGCTGGGGCGTCTTCGCGATTGCGCTCATAAGCTACTGGCTTACCATGGAAGAAACAGCCAGCTATTGGGACTGCGGTGAGTTCATTTCCGTTTCCTACAAGCTGCAGGTACCCCACCCCCCGGGAGCTCCGTTGTTCCTCCTCATCGGGCGCATGTTCTCCTTCCTCGCCATGGGCGATGTTACAAAAGTTGCATACTGGATTAACTTCAGCAGTGTACTCGCCAGCGCGTTTACCGTGCTGTTCCTGTTCTGGTCCATTACCCTGTTCGGCCGCAAGCTGATGAAAATCAGCTCCTCGGAAGAGATCCCGTCCGACAAAATGTGGGTGCTGCTCGGCGCCGGCCTCGTTGGGTCACTGGCGTACACCTTCTCCGACTCCGCCTGGTTCTCAGCTGTGGAAGCAGAAGTGTACGCCATGTCGTCATTCTTCACCGCCTTTGTGGTGTGGGCCATGATGAAGTGGGATGTCATTGAAGACGAATCCAAAGCCAACCGCTGGTTGCTCCTGATTTTTTACATGATGGGCCTCTCCATCGGCGTCCACTTATTGAACCTCGTAACGATCCCCGCACTGGCGCTGGTATATTACTTCAAAAAATATACACCTACCATGTGGGGCGTGATTGCCTCCATGTTGATCAGTTTACTGATCATCTTCTTTATCAACGAGATCATCATCCCCGGTCTGCCGACATTCGCCGGCCATTTCGAAGTATTCTTCGTCAACACCCTCGGTTTGCCGTTCAACACCGGCGCGTTGGTCTTTACAATCATCCTGGTTTCCGCACTGGTGTGGGGCATCGTATTCACACAAAAGCGGCAGCGCGTTGTGCTCAACACGTTCCTCAACGCAGTGGCCTTCATCCTCATCGGCTACGCATCGTACGCCCTGGTCGTGATCCGCTCGAACGACAACCCGCCGATTGACGAAAATGATCCGTCGGATGTGATGAGCTTCGTAAGCTACCTCAAGCGTGAGCAATACGGTAGCCGCCCGTTGCTGTATGGCCCGTACTTCACCGCCCAGGTAACCGGCATTAAAGAAGGCGCCGCCATCTACAAGAAAGGCAAAGACAAATACGAGATCAAAGACCACAAATTCGAATACGAGTACGATCCCGGTCAGCAAACCTTTCTGCCACGGATCTATAGCAGCGACCCCGAGCACGCACGCATCTACCGCTCCGAGCTGGGACTGCAAGAAGGCGAAAAGCCGAAGTTCTTCTCCGACAACCTGTACTTCATGTTCGACCACCAGATCGGTAACATGTACATGCGTTATTTCATGTTCAACTTTGCCGGCCGCGAGAGCGACATCCAGGGTGCAAACTGGCTCAGTCCGATGCATTGGTTTGACAAGCTGCCGACGGAGCTGGCCGAAAATGCCGGCCGCAACAACTTCTTCATGATCC
>JAESGK010000630.1_pt1 | contig 12280 bp, 10 predicted proteins | sample 9269681 | NCBI WGS metagenome assembly JAESGK01 (sample SAMN14515347, study PRJNA621673) | algae metagenome | isolation source: Timaviella obliquedivisa GSE-PSE-MK23-08B and co-occurring heterotrophs from... | place: USA: Grand Staircase Escalante National Monument, Utah | collected 2006-08-15
ACCCGACCCTAACCCGGAAATCGCCGGTGACCGCCGCAAGGCCGCTCCCTCGCTACAGCGCACCCGATGGGCGCGCTCGCTCGCGGCCTTGCTCCAACCAGCTACACCACCACCGGGGGCACGACCACAGTTTGACAAACTGGCGACGCGGCGAGCGGCTCGACGGTTCGGTTTCTTAGTCCTCCTGGCACTGACAACGTCCATGGCGGGCGCGGATATCCGCGCTCAATCGGTGACCGAACAGCGCGAGAATGCGGTCCGAGGCGCAAGAGCCGGACAAATGAGCGAGGCGCAGGCCACGTTACGCGGCCTGCTGGCGGCCGGCGCCGATGACGGGCTCGTCGCCATGGATCTCGTGACGTTGCTGCAACAGGACGGCAAGTCCGCCGCAGCAGCGGCGTTGTTCGCCAGCACCGCCAAAGTCGATCCGCCAGCGTACGCCTTGCTCGCCGCCGCCCGCGCCAATCAGGCCATCGGCCGTCACGACGAGGCCCGGCGGCTTGCCCGCGAAGGCGCGCGACGCTTTCCCGCCGATCCGGCATGGACGCGCTTGCAGGGGTCGAGTCCGGTCGACCGCCCGGCTGGAGCGGCAATCCCCACCGTGCAGAGGCTCATGGCGGAAGGCGATGCTCATCGCAAGGCGCGCGACCTCTTCGCAGCCCTGGCGGCTTACACCGCCGCCATCAAGCTGGCGCCCACCGATCCTGCGCCGCGTCGTGAAGCGGGCGCCGTGATGATCGCGCTCGGCGGTCCCCACGGCGCCGCCATGATCGCCGGCGAGACCCCGACGATTGCGGCGGCCCAGGCAGCGGCAATGGTCCGGTGGGGAGCCGAGGTCCAGGTGCCCGATCGGGCGCGCCGCTTCGAAGGCACCGATGTGGCACTCGCCCGGCTCGACACGCTCCTGGCGTCGACTCCTCCCCAGGACGTGGAGTTGCGACGGCAGCTGCGGCTAGATCGCATGGTGGCCCTGGCCGACCGGGTACGCATGGCGGAGGCTGCCCAAGAAGGCGATGAGCTGCGTCGTGAAGGTTCGCTGCCGCTCTATGCCGAACAGGCCTATGGCGACGCGCTGCTCTACATGCGCCGCCGGCAGGAGGCGCGCGATGCGTTCAACCATATTCTCGAAAGCGAGCCGCACAATATCCCGGCGCGTTACGGTCTCTTCTTCGCGTCCGTCGAACTCGAGGATTTTCCGACTGCCTATGCCGCGGTCGATCTCCTTCTGAGCCGGGACGAGCCGATCTGGCGTCGTTACCTCAATGACGCGACGCGCTATGCCAATCCGGAGCGCACCGCGGCCGAGATCGCTGCCGCCGACGCGCGCTTCTACGGCAACCAGCTCGACGAGGCCTGGGATCGCATTTCCGTGCTGGCCAAGGCGGCGCCCGCCAATGGCCTGGTGCGGGTGTCGGCCGCCCAGATCGCCAACGCACGCGGCTGGCCGCGCCTGGCCGCGGCCGAAGCCGAGATCGCCGTAAGCCTGGCGCCCGACGAGTTGGGCGCGAAGATCATGCTGGTGGAGGTGGCGTTGGCGAACTTTCGCTACGCCGAGGCCAACCGCCGGCTGGCCGAGCTGGTGGCCTTGTATCCGGAGGATTCGGCGGTCAAACGCGTGGCACGTCAGGTTCGTGCCCAGCAGGGCTGGTTGTTCGAGGTCGAAGCGCGGCCCAGCAACAGCACCGGTGGCGGCACCAACGAAACCGGCCAGGCCTTGCAGGCGGCAGCCCGTCTCTACTCGCCACCGATCGCCGACAACTGGCGGCTGTTCGCGCTGACCGACTACGGGTCCGCCAACCCCATCGAAGGCTTCGTGCAGCGCGAGCGTGCCGGCGTCGGAGTCGAGCTGCGCCTGCCGGCCCTGCGCGCGACCGCCTTTCCCACCATGTCCTGGGGGACACTCAATCGCGCCGGCGGCGGCGCCACTGTCGACTGGTTTCCGACAGACCAAGTGTCGCTCGGTGTTTCGGCCGAGGCCTTCAGCCTGGAAACGCCGCTCCGGGCGTTGTTCTACGGCATCACCTCGGATCAGTACGTGGCGCGCGCCGCCTATCGTTGGCACGAATCCCGCAACCTGGCCGGCGTCGCCTCCTATCAGCCCTTCACCGACGGCAATCAGCGCCTGACGGCTGGGCTCACCTTTACCGAGCGGTTGATCGACATCCCGAAGTTCGACCTGACCGGCCGCGCGGATCTGTTTACCTCGTCCAACACGCTCGCCAACGCGCCCTACTTCAATCCGAGCGCCGACCTCTCGGCGACAGTGGGCTTTCTCGCCGAGCATGTCGCCTGGCGCTACTACGAGACCAGCTTCACGCACGCCTTGAAGGTCGATGCCGGCCTCTATGTCCAGCAGGGTTATGCCAACGACTGGATCGGCGTCGCCTCCTACGAGCACCGCTGGCGCATCGATCCTCGCACCGAGTTCCGTTACGGCGTCGTGGTCAGCCGCAAGGTCTACGACGGACTCGAAGAAAAGAGCATTGGCCTCATCGTCGGCCTGAGGCAGAGAATATGATGCGCGCGTTGATCTTTCTGCTGCTTCTCTGCGCTGCCGGAACGGCCAGCGCACAGGGCGCAGGTCGTCGCTTCGTCTCGGTCGCCTTCCACGACGTCGTCGACACGCGCGAGGAGCTTACGAGCGACGCCGTGACCGCCGACAAGCTCGTGCGCTTCTTCGACTGGCTGAAGGGCACCGGCTGGACGGTCGTGTCGCTCGACGACGTGCTGGCGGCGAAGCTGGGCAAGCGGCCTTTGCCGGACAAGGCCATCCTTCTCAACTTCGACGACGGCTATCGCAGTCTCTACACGCGCGTTTTTCCGCTGTTGAAGATCTACCGCTATCCGGCCGTGGCGGCCTTGGTCGGAACCTGGATGGAAGGGGCGCCGGGGAGCACCGTGCGCTATGGCGATTTCACTGTGCCCCGGTCGAATTTCATCACCTGGGCGGAGGCGCGCGAGATGCAGGCCTCGGGCCTGGTCGAATTCGCCTCGCACTCCTACGATTTGCATTGGGGCGCGCGCGCCAACCCCCAGGGCAACGCCATTCCCGCCGGCCGCACCTGGCGCTACGATCCCGCGACCACGCGCTACGAGAACGACGACCAGCATCGTGGCCGCATCCGCGCCGATCTCGACCGCTCACGGCGCCAGATCGCCACGGCGCTCGGCCGTGCGCCACGCGCCCTCGTCTGGCCGTTCGGCCGCTTCAGCGGCCCGGCGCTGGAAGAAGCCAGGAAGGCGGGCTTTGCCTTCGCCTTTACCCTGGAGGCCGAGCCGGCCGATGCCGCCGGCCCCCTGGCGCTGCACCGATACTTTCCGAGCCTCGGCCCGCCGCTGGGCGAAATCGCCGACAATCTGCGCTTCGATGTCGAAACTCCCGAGACGGTCCGCGTGGCCTGTGTCGTCCTCGACAGTCTCGCCGCCCTGAACGGCGCGGCTCAGGACGCGGCGCTCGGCACGATGATCGAAAATTTGCGGACGCTGGGCGCCAACAAGGTGGTGATCGACGGTCAGGCGGCGCTGTCACCCGGTGCCGCGCTTGGCGATGTCTTCTTCCCCTCGCGCCTTCGCCCGATGAGTGTCGACATTCTCTCTCGCGCGGTCTGGCAGATCCGTTCGCGCGGAGGCATGGAGGTCTATCTCCGCCTGCCGGTCCAGGCCGCCGCCGCCGCCGTGGGCGAGGCCGGTGTGCCCACTCTTTATGCCGACATGCTGCGCCACGCCGCAGCCGACGGCATTGTCGTGGACGCGCCTGCCCAACCGCCATCCCCGGCCTCACCGCACAAGAACGCCGTCCGCGGCCGGCGGGCCGCCCTCGATCCCGCGGCGCTCGACCCTGGATCGCGCCAGGCATTGGCCATTTACCGCGCCGCGGCGACCGTCGATCCGGTGTTGCGCCTGATGCTGGCCGTCCCGGCGCCGGTCGGCCCAGCGGCCTGGGCAGACTACGTTCTTTCGCCGGCAGCGGCAGGCGCGGACGCGCTGGCGCAGCAGGCCACGCAACTGCGTACCCAGGGATGGCTGCGGCCAGACCTCGCCGGCCACGTCGTCCTTGGCATGCCCGCCGCGCCGTCGGCGCAGGTCGATGGGCTGCGCCGCGCCCAACGGCAGGGTGCGACCGGCTTTGCCGTCTGCCCGGGCGGGCCGGCACTTCCGCCGTCGGCCGCGCTTTCCGCCGCCTTCTCCGCGGCGAGCTTTCCGTACCGGCCGTAGATCATGCAGTCGCTCGACGTCGGCCTCGATATTCTCTTTCTGGTCATCCCCCAGTTCTGCTTCGGCTACCCCTTCGTGATGGCCTGGTACTGGATGGCGGGCGGGCTGCTCTTTTATGCGACCCATGAACGGCATTTGCCGCCTCAGACCCAGCCACCGGACCTCGAGGTCTGGCCACCCATCAGCATCATCGTGCCTTGCTACAACGAAATGGCGCACGCGGAGGAGACGCTTACGGTTGCGGCCGCGTCGGACTACCCCGATTTCGAGATCATCGCTGTGAACGATGGCAGCAGCGACGAGACGGCCGAAGTCCTGAATGCGCTGGTCGCCCGAATCCCGCGGTTGCGTGTTGCCCACCTTGCCGTCAATCAGGGCAAGGCGATCGCGCTGAACGCCGGCGCGCTCCTGGCGAACAACGAGATCCTGGTCTGCATCGATGGCGATGCGCTGCTCGACCGGCAGACCTTGCGCTGGGTCGCCCGCGCCTTCCTTCCCGGCAATGTCGGCGGCGTGGCCGGCAATCCGCGCGTCCGCAACCGCAGCACCATTCTTGGGCGCCTGCAGGTCGGCGAGTTCTCCTCCATCATGGGGCTGATCAAACGCGCCCAGAACATGTATGGCCGTCTGTTCACGGTCTCGGGCGTGATCTGTGCCTTCCGCAAGACCGCGATTGCCGGCGCGGGCTGGTGGTCGCCGCGGACCCTGACCGACGATGTCGACATCACCTGGCGCGTCCAGATGAACGGCTGGCGGGTGGTCTACGAGCCCAATGCCATCGTCTGGATCCTCATGCCGGAAACGCTGCTGGGCCTGTGGCGACAGCGCCTTCGCTGGGCCGAGGGCGGCGCGCAGGCGGCGATCGATTACTTCCTGCCATTGCTGCGCGGCCACGCCGCCCCCGGCATGTCGGTGATCTATATCGACTTCGTGGTCAGCGTGACCTGGGCCTACACCATGGTCTTCACGTTGGGCCTCGGTCTGCTCTGGACCCTGGGTCTCGCCCCACCGTTGCTGCAGCGCGGATTTGAGCTTGTGCCCCAGTGGTGGGGTCTCACGCTTGCCGTCACCTATCTCGTGCAGGCCCTCGTGGCCCACCTGGTCGAGCGTCGCTACGAAGCCGGCATGCTGCGCAATCTGTTCTGGATCATCTGGTATCCGCTGGCCTTCTGGCTGCTCAGCGCACTCACCACCGTGGTGGCCTTGCCGCGCGCGATATTCCGGGCGCGCGCGGCCCGCACGACCTGGGTCAGTCCCGACCGGGGGCTGCGATGACACAGGACGAAGAACGGTGGCCACCGCTGATTGTCGCGACCCACCAGCCCTTTTGGGTACGGGGGCGCGATTTCCTGCTCACGGCGGCGATGTGGCTGCTCCTCGCCGCGATGCTGAACGCCGAGTTTGAGTTGTTTCTTGGTGTTTACCTCGAACGTCTGGGATTCGACGCCTTGCTCTATCGCCTTGGTCTTGCCGATTTCGACCCAAAGCTGGACTGGCTGGCGTTCGGCCGGCATCTCCTTCCGTACCTGATCGTCGTCCTCGTGCTGATCGCGTCGCTGACGACCTTCGCCGCCCATACCCTTCTCAGGCGGCATCGCGCGCTGCGGGAGGCAAAGCCCCGGCCACTCAGTCTCGCCCGACAGGCCCGGGATGCAGCCTTGCTGCCAATGGCCGTACGCGCAGACGTTGTCTCGAACGAGCGGCGCGCAGGCTTGGGCGAAACGCCCGTCGTCGACGGGCGAAGCCTGCTTGCCATGCTGAACGGCCAGGACAAGGAAACGCTGGCGGAGGCGCGAGCCCTGCGCATTGCCATGGTCGACGTGACGGCCGACGGCCGCTACCGAATCGAGCGCGCGCCCGAGCCTCTCCTGGAAGGCGGAGCTGGGTCGTGACGAAGAAGTCGATGTTCCTTGTCCTTGTTGGCTTGGCCCTGTCCGGTGCCGCGGGGTGGGCCGCTGCCGCAAGCGCGCAACAGACCGGCGGGGGCGCGAAGACATCTCCCACGCGCTTCAAGACCGAGATCGTCGTCCGGACGATGAGAAATCTGCGCAATCAGGCGGAGGTCGCGTCGTTCGTCGAGTTGGCGGGCCGGCATGGGGTCGATGTCATCAACCTTGCGGTGAAGCAGGACGAGGACGACGAGATCGCATCGGGTCTCGTTTTCTATGCCAGCGAGATCGCGCCGCGCGCGCCCGGCTACACGGCGTTCGATGCCCTGAAATCCGTGATCGAGGCGGCCCATCCGCGTGGCATCAAGGTGCGCGCCTGGATACCGCAGTTTCATGACCAGGTCGCTGCCCGCGCGAATCCCGACTGGCAAATGCAGATCTATGCGAGCGCACGCACGAAGCCATACTACGGGGGAACCCGGAAGGAGTACTTCGTCAATCCGCTCAGCGCCGGGGTGCAAGACTATCAACGCTCGATCGTCGCGGAAATCGCCCGCAACTACGCCGTTGACGGCATCGTCCTCGATTGGTTGCGGTTCGACGACTACAACATGGACATGGGCTCCGATACGCGGAAGCGATTCATGGAGGCCTTCGGTTTCGATCCGGTCAGCATCAATTTTTCATCGGACAATCCACTGCGCACGCAGTGGAACGCCTGGCGCACGGCGCAGATCGCTCGGTATGTCGAAAGCGTGCGGCGCGCGGTCAATGAGATCAAACCCGGTCTCGAACTGGGTGTTTACATCCTGCCGCCGGAATTCATCGAAGTGGGGCAGGACGCGGGACAATTCTCTCGCCACGTCGATTTCCTGGCGCCCATGGTCTACTTCGACGACTGGGGTTATCCGACAAGTTGGGTGAACACCAACGTACTGCCGCAGACCTGGGAAAAGGCCAAGGGGGTGGCCGTGATTCCAGTCATGGATACGGATTGGAGCGATGCCGCCTATGGGGAGATCCTCACGCACATGAGGAAGGATTTTCCTGGAATTTCGACCCTGTCGTGGTTCGTCTATGGCGCTTGGGACGAGGCGACTTTCGATCGAATCAATAAGCTCCGCTCGCGGTAGCGAGGCCGGGATGACGCGCCGTCAGCCTAGCCGCAGCAGCGGTATGGCGGCCGCGGCCATCACGACCGCCACGATCCGCGTCCGCGTAAAAGGCTCTTTTAGCCAGACCACGGCGATTAGGATCGCGAAGACAGAGCTGGTATCGCGGAGTGCGGCGGCGGGAGCGATCGGCGCATGGCTCCAGACCCACAGGATGAGAAGGTACGAGGCCATCGACGCCACCGCGATCGGGAGCGCCGCGGGCCATTGTCCGCTCGGCAGCCGCCACGGCGGCCCTTGGTTCCGCTGACGCCAGCACATGGCCAAGGCGTTGGTGATGGAGACGACGAAGCCATAGGCCCAGGGATTGCCCGATGCGCGCACGCCCTGCGCATCGCACATTATGTAAGCGGCGGTGCCGACGCCGGCCGCCAGTGTCCAGCCGAGCGCTTTCAGGGTGACGGCCTGGTTGCGGGCCGCGTCGAGGGAAAGGACGGCCAGCGACAGCGCGATCGCGACGATACCGGCGAGCGCCGCCGGGCCGAATTTTTCTGCCGAGAGTACCGCCGCCATCGGCACGACCAGCAGCACGGCCACCGCGCGCATCACGGGATAGACGAGGCCGAACCCGCCCAGCTCATAGGCGCGCAGCAGCGCCGATATGGTGAGCACGTTCATGAGCGTGGAGGCCAGGATCCATATCCACGCCGCCGGGTCGGGCAGGCCGGACCACAGCAGGGCGGGCACGACCAGCACGGCGCCCAGCAGCATCTGCGCCGTCATCGCCTGCGCCGGATTGCGGTTTGCCTTCACGGCGGCGTTCCAGCCGGCGTGCAGCAGTGCGCTCAGCAGGGCGGCGGCGACGTCGGTGATGTCCATCGCTCAGCCGGCCGTCCTGACGCGATCGCCCGAGACGATGACCACGGCATAACGCGCGGGCTTCGATGTCGGATTGTGGTAGGCGATCGGCTTGTCGAGGACCATCGCCAGGCAATCGCCGGTGCCGAGGTCGAAGCGCTCGCGGCCGAGCGTGACCTCGATCGCGCCCTGCAGAACCCATACCTGCTGATGCGTCACTCCCGGGCGCGCGCCGGTTTCGTAGGCCACGCGCGCACCGGGGGGAAACGTCACCTCGACGATCTGGATGGGCGAGGGGAAACCACCCGGCGAGACGTTGCGGCGCCGGTAGCCCGAGCCGGGATCGCGCCATTCGATCTGCTCGCGCCGGCGCGACACGGGCTTGGACGATGCGCCGAGTTCCTCGAAGAGCGACGCCAGCGGCACGCCGAGGCCGGTCGCGAGCTTTTCGAGCACGACGGCCGTGGCGCTGCTCTCGCCGCGCTCGATCAGCGAGATCATCGAGCGGCTGACGTCCGACGCCTCGGCCAATGCTTCCAGCGACAGGCCGCGGTCGGCACGGATCTGGCGCACGCGGGCGGCGATGCGATCGTTGATGGTCATTGGATTGGAGGTATCATCCAGTATATTGGACAGCAGGTCAATATTCATCCGGACCGCGAGCCTCCGGCTCGCATCATGATCATGAGCGAGCGGGACGCTCGCGGTCCGCATGAATATGAGAAGAGCCCCGCCGGGTGGGCTAAGCTCGCCCCATGGAAGCATCGGATCCCTATACGAGTCTCGGCGTTCGCCGTCGCATCAATGCCGCCGGCGCACTGACGCGGCTGGGCGGCGCCGTCATGGCGCCCGAGGTGATGGCGGCGATGGCGGCCGCCTCGCGTGCCTCGGTCGATATCGGCGAACTGCAGGATGCCGCGAGCAGCCGCATCGCCGAAGCCACCGGCGCGGAGGCGGGGCTGGTGACCACGGGCGCGGCGGCGGCGCTCACCTTGGCGGCGGCGGCCTCGATCGCGCGCTGGGACGTGGCGAAGATGGCGGCGCTGCCGCATGCCGAGGGCTTCCCGCGCGACATCCTGATCCCGCGCACCCATCGCACCGGCTATGCCCATGCGCTCGCGGCCTCGGGCGCGCGGCTGATCGATATCGGCCACAACGACCGCGGCACCGGTGCCGGGGTGCGCGGCCTCGAAGCCTGGGAGATCGAGACGGCGCTCACGCCGTCGGTCGTGGCCATGGCTTTCTCGGTGAATGCCATCAGCATCGTCGACCTGCCGACCGCCATCGCGGTGTGCCGGACCAACAACATTCCCCTGATCGTCGATGCCGCCGCCCAGTTGCCGCCCAAGGAGAACCTGCGCCGCTTCATCGCCATGGGGGTCGATCTCGTGGCCTTCTCCGGCGGCAAGGCGCTGGGCGGACCGCAGGCCTCGGGCATCCTCGCCGGCCGCCGCGATCTCGTGGCCTCGGCGCTGCTGCAGCAGCTCGACATGGATGTGGCGCCCGAGACCTGGGTGCCACCGCGGCTGATCGATCGCGCCAACCTGCGGGGCGTGCCGCACCACGGCATCGGGCGTGGTTTCAAAGCGGGCAAGGAGGAGATCGTGGGCCTGCTCGCGGCGCTCGACCGCTTCGTCAAAGCCGACGATGCCGCCGACAATGCCGCGCTCGAAGCAAGGCTGAAGAAGATTGCCGTCGCCCTTGCAGGCTTCGACGTCACCCTGGTGCCGGCACAGCAGACCGGGCGCGTGCCGGTGCTCGAGATCGCCGTTGCCGATGCGCTGGCTGTGAGCGCCCGGCTGCAGCGCGACGATCCGCCGGTTCATCTGTCCGAGCGTCATGCCGCGCGTGGCGTGCTGACGCTCGATCCCCAGGTGCTGCTGCCCGAGCACGACGCGCCGCTCGCGGCGGCGATCCGTGCCGCGCTGCACGGTGCTACAGTGAAGCCATGAAGCTCGCGAACCATGACCGCTACGACTACGTTCCGTTACGCGGCCGGCCCGACTATTCATGGCCGGGCGGCAAGAAGCTTGCCGTCTACTTCGCCCTCAATCTGGAGCACTTTGCATTCGGCGAAGGGTTGGGCGCGGAGCTGGCACCCGGCGGGCCGCAACCGGACGTGCTGAACTATGCCTGGCGCGACTGGGGCAACCGGGTGGGCGCCTGGTACCTGCTTGACGCGTTCGACGGGCTGCGGCTGCCCATGGCCGCTCTGGTGAACAGCGCGATCTACGACTATGCGCCTCAGCTCGCGGCGGCCTGCCGCGCGCGCGGCGACGAGATCGTCGGCCACGGCCGCACCAACGCCGAGCGGCAGGGTATTCTCGACGAGACCGCGGAAGGCGCCCTGATCGCCGCGGCCACGGCGAGGGCGACAAAGGAAGAGGGGCATCCGCCGCAGGGCTGGCTCGGGCCATGGATTTCGCAGAGCCGCCACACGCCGGACCTGCTGGCCGAAGCCGGCTACGGCTATTTGCTGGACTGGTGCATGGACGACCAGCCGATCTGGTTCCGCTGTCGTGGTGACCGGCGGATTCTGGCGGTGCCCTATCCGCAGGAAGCCAACGACATTCCGTCGGTCGTCGGGCGCAAGGACGGCGCCACGCAGTTCGCCGACATCGTCGTCGACCAGTTCGACGAGATGCTGGAGCTGTCGAAGGCGCGTCCGCTCGTCATGGGCGTGGCGTTGCACGCCTATATCGTGGGCCAGCCACATCGCCTAAGGCACCTCAAACGCGCCCTGCGCCACATTGCGGCGCACCGGGATGCGATATGGCTGACGACACCCGGAGCCATCGCCCGGCATTGCGCCGGCCTGCCGGCACGGATCGTTCCCTAGGTCCGGTGCCGCCGGGCGTCGTGCTGGACAATGGCGCGCGGCGCTTAGCATACTGACTGCGGGGAGCTTAGGGAGACGATCGCATGCTCAAACGTATTCTTGCCGGCGCCGTGGCGCTGGTCGTTCCATTCTCGGCGGCACAAGCCCAGGAGAAGGTCCTGAAGGCGGTGATGCATGCCGACGTGCGCGTCATCGATCCGATCTGGACCACCCAGACCATCGCCAGCATCCACGGCATGCTGATCTACGACACGCTGTTCGGCAACGATGCCAATCTGAAGCCGCAGCCGCAGATGGTCGGCAAATACGAGGTCAGCCCCGACCGGCTGACCTACACCTTCACTCTGCGCGACGGCCTCAAGTTCCACGACGGCACGCCGGTCACCACCAAGGACGTCATGGCCTCGCTCAAACGCTGGGGCTCCAAGGACGGCGTCGGCATCCGGCTGTTCTCCTACGTGGTCAAGCAGGAGGCGGTCGACGACAAGACCTTCAAGATGATCCTGAAGGAACCCTACGGCATGGTGCTGGAGTCGCTCGGCAAGAGCGGCAGTTCGGTCGCCGTCATCATGCGCGAGCAGGAGGCGCTCACCGACCCGCAGCAGCAGGTCAAGGAGGCCATCGGCTCGGGCCCCTACAAGTTCGCCAAGGATCTCTGGGTGCCCGGCAGCAAAGCGGTCTACCTCAAGAACAAGGATTACGTGCCGCGGCCGGGCAACGAGCCGCCGTCGTCCTTCGCCGGCAGCAAGATCCCGGGCGTCGACCGCATCGAACTTGTGTGGATCTCCGATCCGCAGACGGCGATGTCGGCCCTGGTCAACGGCGAGATCGACTTCTACGAGGCGCCCAACAACGACTTCCTGCCGATCCTGGCCAAGGCCAAGGGCGTCAAGCTGATGATGACCGGCAAGATCGACAGCACGCAGGGCATGATCCGGCTCAACCATCTTCATCCGCCGTTCGACAACATCAAGGCGCGGCAGGCGATGTACCACCTGATCAACCAGGAGGATTTCTTGCGCGCCATCGTCGGCAATCCGGAATTCTACCGGGTCTGCCATGGCCTGCTGACCTGCGGTGGCCCCTACGAGAACACCGGCGGTTCGGCCTTCATGAAGGACTACAATCCCAAGAAGGCGCTGCAGCTCATGAAGGAAGCTGGCTACAAGGGCGAGCCGATCACCGTGCTGTTCACCACCGACCACAACACCATCACGCCGGCAACCCAGGTGCTGGTGCAGTGTAGGTAGCTAATGAATTGACCGGATTATGTAGCGAGTGAATTGACCGGCTTTGATGGGCCTCCTTTTGGGGAGGTCTGGATGGGCCGGGCAAGAACACTTCAGGACATCCGGATCATGAGGTTC
>JAESGK010000632.1_pt1 | contig 12253 bp, 10 predicted proteins | sample 9269681 | NCBI WGS metagenome assembly JAESGK01 (sample SAMN14515347, study PRJNA621673) | algae metagenome | isolation source: Timaviella obliquedivisa GSE-PSE-MK23-08B and co-occurring heterotrophs from... | place: USA: Grand Staircase Escalante National Monument, Utah | collected 2006-08-15
CCAATTTAACGCAACTGGCTAATCTTGAAAGGGTAAAATCCGAATTCACAATAAAGGGCAAGCGCATCGACACCCTCGCCTTTGATCCTCAAGCCAACGGCTTCGTTATCATCGAATATAAGCGCGAAAGAAACGTCAGCGTAATCGATCAGGGCTTTTCGTACTTATCGCTCATGCTAGAAAACAAGGCGGAGTTTATTGTTGAATACAACGAGAGCTTGTCCAAAAATCTCCGCCGCGACGACATTGACTGGTCACAAAGCCGTGTTGTCTTCGTTGCCCCCAGCTTCACCGAGAACCAGCGTCTCGCCACAAATTTCAAAGATGTGGCGATCGAGCTTTGGGAAATAAGACGTTACGAAAATAATATCATCAATTTCAATCAAGTGAAAAAGACGTCGCGGGAGAGCATCAAGCAGATCGTGGATGTGGGCGGTGAAATTGAAGAGGTTAGCAGAGAAATTAAAGTCTACAGTGAAGAAGATCATACTATAAAAGGCAATGATGAGTCCATTGAACTATATGAATCGCTGAAAGCTCGTGTCTTGGAACTTGGTGATGTCGAAATTGCACCGACTAAAGTTTACATCTGTTTCCGCTATAACAACAAAACATTCACCGACGTCGACATTCGCAAGAGTACCGTTAGGCAGCGCATTAACCTAAAAAAGGGTGATCTCGACGATCCCAAAAACCTATTTGAGGATGTTTCCGAGAAAGGCCACTGGGGCGTTGGTGATTATGCGGCGACTCATTCGTCGACAAGCTTTGATATCGACTACGTTATGAGCCTAGTGAAACAGGCGTATAATTTTCAAAGGCAGGGCAAAAACTAGGTTCTTTGGTCGGATACTTGTCGTGGCGGGATAAAGAAGGATTTTCAGTTCAAACTTACCTGCCGATGCCTTAAAAAATATTCTTCCACACTACGACCACGTTGTGAACAAATGTCGAAAAAAATACAGATATCTATTTAGCGCACGTTTTCTAGCTCCCATAAACGCGATTTGCCATTGAGTTCTTTTTAGTCGATGCGTCATGAATTGTGCTAAAATCTAGCAAATGGAATCAATAGATAGGTTTTGGATCATTTTTATATGTTTTGATTGCATCCCGGGTTAGCTGTAAACTTTTTTCAAAAAAATCTATCCCACATGTGTACGTAGTTGTGAACAAATCCAAAAACCCTTTTCCAACTTACCCGCCGGAGCGATAGCTAAGAAACAATGTGGCTGCTCTGAAAACACGAAAGCAAAGGTATATGGGTGAGCAAAAGGAAGAACAAAACGCGTCGCTGTTAAATCGCGACCAGATTTTGACGGTTGGCGACCTAGAGGCTTTTAAGCGTCAGCTTTTCGAAGAGCTTCGGAAGTTTCTCAAGGAGAAACCAACACGTGAAGATAAGCAATGGCTAAGATCTGCCGACGTCCGGAAGATGCTGAGTATTTCAGCCGCGACCTTACAGAATCTAAGGGTTACTGGTGTGCTGTCTTTCGTTAAGGTTGGTGGTATTATGTTATACAAGCACGCACATATAGTTGCGTTGCTGGAGACGGGTGGCGGAACAAAGTAAATTATTTGCGTAATGGATAGAACGCCGATTCTTATTCATTTCATGCACCGTCTGGTTTCAGATAGCAGACTGAAACCGGTTCATCTCCAATTATCCATTGCGATATGTGATAAGTGGGCGAGCTGTGGTTTTATGCGATGCTGTTATGTGTCGCGTAGAGTGTTAATGGAGGCATCGAGGATTAGATCAACCGCGACTTATCATAAAGCGGTTCTGGAACTGCAAAGATTCGGCTACGTGAGGTATCGTCCTTCTTACCATCCGAAGAGGGGAAGCCGAATCGAGATTGTTTGGAAAACGCAAACAGACGGTTATGCAAAGTAATAGATTGACATTTGATAAAGCAAAGCAGATACCGATAGCAGGATATCTTGCTGGTCATGGTATCGAACCGGTAAAAGTTTATGGGAATGACCTTTGGTATTTCTCACCGTTTCGTAGCGAACGTACGCCATCATTTAAGGTTAATACGAAATTGAATCTTTGGTATGATCACGGCATAGGCGAGGGCGGTTCGATTTTGGATTTGGGAGCAAAGATGCATCAATGCACGGTAACGGATTTTCTGCACAAGCTTTCTGAAGACAATGCTCACGATTTTTCGTTTCACCGCCCGGCTATCTCGGATTCCTCCACAGCTAATCGACTGGAGGCCATATCTGCTGCCGATATCTCCAGTCCTGAGCTTGTAGCATACTTAGGAGAGCGTCACATTGGGATAGATACTGGCAGACAGTATTGCAGTGAGATTGACTTTAAAATCGGAGAGCGGTATTACAAAGCACTTGGCTTTCAAAATCGATCCGGTGGCTACGAATTGCGGAATAACTGGTTTAAAGGATCATCTTCACCAAAAGATATTTCGCTACTGACTGCTGGTCATCGGAAGATAGCTGTCCTCGAAGGGTTTATGGATTTTCTTTCACTGGTCCAGCCCACTGGCAGTGTGATGACCGAATTTCAGATTAATTCGGATTTTTTAGTACTCAACTCATTGGCCTTCATTAATCGAGCCCTGCCGCTGTTAATGGGGCGGAGTGAAGTAAATCTTTTCCTAGATAACGACGCCGCTGCTGCCGACGCAAAACGGGCCTTGCAAAATGCCGGTATCCGAGCGCACGACAGATCCAATTTTTACGCAGGCTATAAGGACTTAAACGAATATCTGGTGAAAAACGCGGAGCGAACTTTAACGACTAAGCCATCTACGCCAAGGTTACGGCGATTAAAGCGATAGGTAACGAAGGTCTGGGCCAAGTCGCTGACACCTTGCAAGTACCTTAAGACATGACAAAACGTTCAAAAAAATATTTGAAAGCTATTTCAATCAATGACTCCGGCTACCGGATTTTGGCTTCAGTTGCTCATGTTTTTATACGACAGGAGCAAAACACAAACTAGCGATTGCTGTCTGGCTATTGCAGATTTTCGGACTTGAAAAAATATAATCGGAGCGTACCAAAGTCGAATTACAAGCTAGCGCGAAAATGATTGATGATTTGATTGGGATGCAGATTTATGACGGGAACAGATAAGACATGTTGGAAGGAGCAAGCCATGTTTTCGCTACGCTCAAACGACTTAAAATGCAGCCACTGCGTTAATTTTTAACAATACGACTATGGCGAGACCGCGTTTAAAAGATGAAGATAGAAGGGTAGTGGCTGTCAATATCCGACTGATTACATCCGAAAGTGAGAAGGTGAATGAATACGCAGCAGCGAGCGATCTAACGCCGGCGAACTGGATTCGGAAGAAAATATTCACGGGCAAATTTCCGCAGATTAAAGCATCCCCCCTGGACGCGGAGATTTACCGTGAGCTTCACAAAATCGGTGTGAATCTCAATCAGGCCACTCATAAGATAAACAGCGGTCAGGTTCCACGCGACTACATGATAGTCCTCGCGGAACTGTCAGCACAGATTAAGAAGATAATATACGCACTGGTAAATGACAGCGGACCAAGTGAAGGGTAAGAGTTTCCGGGGTGCATTGCGGTACAACCTTGAGAAGGTCGAAAACAAGGTAGCCGAGGTGCTGGATATGTCCTTTTCAAAGCTGTCGGAGAACAGCATTATGAAGGAAGTGCGGATGGTACGTATGCAACGCCCGAATCTTCAAAAATACTTTTACCACACCTCGCTGAATTTTCCTGTGCATGAAAACCTTTCTAACGATGCGATGCTGAAGATTGCACATGAATACTTAGAACAAAATGGATTTAATCAGCATCAATATTTAATCGTCCGGCACTATGACGCCGAGCATCCACACGTTCACAGAGGAGGAGGGATTACTGATGTGATCCCTTGGTGGGGACGTGTCAGCCTCAACAACTCAAAGTTCGCTGACGCTCACTTTTTGTTTGTAGCCTGTCCTCATTGAAGTGAGGCACTTCATTCGGCCAGCCTACAAACAAAAAACCCCAGCGGAGCTGGGGCTTTGAGTTGTTGAGGCTGCAGAGGAGGAGGGAAATGAACCTACTCCTAATACTTTGATTTTCAATATTTTATCATTGCTTCACCGACTGCTCGCCTAGGTGCTCACCTACTTGAGTTCGGTTCTACAAATCGCGTGTAAGGTATGAAATTCTGACGGCCCTCGCAAAGAGTGAGACCTTTTAGAATTAACCAGCTATGAAACAAACGTTTGCATAACTGTCTGGAGTCAAGTGTCCAATGTTTTTTAACACCGAACTCTGCCGTACTTCTGAACATAGTCATTGCAGCAGACTGAAATTGTGCACGTCACGATAACGACGGGCAGTATGGAGAAAAAACCTTCCTCAATTTACAATCAAAAGGGCCACGCACCTGAAAGGAATCAACTGGTCACGGTAGGAGACCTGGACAGCTTTAAACGTGAGATACTGGAAGAACTAAAATGCTTAATAGAAAAAAACGAATCCGCCAAGGGAGTAAAACAATGGCTTAGATCGGCAGAAGTCCGGAAAATGCTAGGGGTATCGGCTGGGACACTCCAGAACTTCAGAGTCAATGGTCTGCTCAAATTTACCAAAATTGGGACAGTCCTGTTTTACAAATACGAAGACATCATTGCGCTTCTGAACTCCAATAGCAGTCGAAAATAGACCGGTAGCAGCATGGACCGGCATCCGCTCTTTCAGTTTATTGACCGAATGGTTTCAGATAGCAGGATGAAACCGGTTCATTTATTGTTGTCAATAGCGTTGTGCGACACATGGGCCGCAAGGCAGTATGCGCCGATCTATGAGATAACCCGAGCAGCTTTAATGCGAGCGTCGCGAATTCGGTCAACTGCAACATACCATAAGGCAATTAAGGAACTGCAAGCATTTGGCTACATTAAATACCATCCTTCTTATCATCCGGGCAAACACAGCCGGATCGAAATATTAGACGCCGGCAAAGGCAAGGATTAGACCAAGCTTCTGCCCAGAGGCGTGGAAAAACGCCGACACCTCGTTACTATTCTAGCGGCAAAGACGGGCGCTCCATCCTTAATACCCCGGCAATACAATGACGAACCAAGCTCGCTGCAACCTTGCAAACACCTTAAAACCCTGATTGAGTAGGTATTTTCAGTCAAATAACTCTTCGAGTGGCGCGCCATCTTTGCCTGGGTCTTTGCATCGTAATACACCGACTCCTTACCACGCTCACAGTAGCCGTAATTAACAACAAGGTGCCCAAACACCTTGCAAGGATCTTCACGCACGTTTGAACGAAAATCTTGATGTTTGCGCAACCGTTTGGCTTGCACCCACTGACCTCAGTCGATCGCGGGCTGTTTGAAAATGGCCGCCTCACGAAACCTTGCCGCAGTCTTCCAACACCAAACCACCCGCCGAACGGCCGTGTTAGGTTCACGACAAACTATTAGCACCGACACGGCGGGTCCGCACGGGTGTTGCAAGCTCAGTGTTGCGGCGAGCATCGGTGAGCCTCCGGGTTACCGAAGGCCATCGCGTTGAGTTTTGCTGGAGCCAAGTTGCACCGGTAAGCCCCGTACCAAAGATGGTAATGTCGATCAAATGGGCAGGGCCACTAGCGGAACACCCAACAACAGGATGCGGCCGCGGCTGAACAAAGAGAAGAAAGTGAACGCAAAAAAAAACAGAAATAAACAAGCTCACGGAAGGTCACCTCAAAAAATTGATTTTTAGCCAAACTGTGATACGTGACCTCCCGTGTTTATAATTAATTAATTCGAACCCTCCAACCGCCAGCCATCATCATAGAGACCGAACTTTGCCTTATTGGTTGTGGTAGTCTTGGTGATCTTTCTCGGCATTATTGAAGCAAAGGGTGTTATATTTTCAAGATTGGCTGTGTACTCCACAACGGCGCTCTTACCATCGCCGCTTAATTTTATGCCAGTCACTTCACCGAATTCTTCATCGCCGATCTTCACGTTTTGAATATTCTCTTTCCGATCTTCTTCAGAAGTTTCGAGAAGAAATGGTCGCGCTTTCTCGGTAAACGAAATAAATGGCTTTCCAACATCCGCTAGTTTCTGCACCCGCTCAACGTTGATTAAGCCATCGGCTTCTAATGTTGATTCAGTCGCAATCTTTGCCTGCTGTGGTACGGCCGTATAAACTTTGAATACATAGGGGCGAGGAAAATCCTTCCGCAAAATTTCCGCTGCACTTTCCCGTGAAAGGTTATCACTAGAGCAGCCGATCAGGGCCAATAAAATCACTACGCTCAGTCTTCTCATATCAGTGACATTTGAAGTTTTAATTTACAAAAGTCATTCCATTTTTTGACGCGACAAGATTTCCGCTGTCGAACAAATTATAGTCCATACAGACTTATGCAACGTCCCTTAATGGGTAACGGCCGTAGCGACAGAGGCCCTTTCTGGTTTAACTAAACAATTTTTTGATGTACAAGGTGCGGTTTCCAAACGACATGAATTAACTGTGTCCTTTTCCTTAAAATACTAACCTGTTGAAAAGCTTCACAGACGTCATTAAAAGTAGCCAAGCAGCTTCTTAGGAAGGGTAAGTTGATACCTTTCCATAAGAATTGGCTCCGCGATGGCTATGATCTGGAAAACCATAGTTTCGGAAAAACCGTGACGCATACTTAGTAAAGCAGTATCCAGAGGTTTAAGGTATTCTTCTTGTGTTTGATCAAAGCTTATGTAATCAACAAGCCATTCAATACTCACAATTTCCCTCTTAAACTGTTCTTCCTTAATCCATCGCTCGATCGCAAGAATAAAGAAATAGGCTGTCTGTGAACAGAAGTCTCCGCTCACCCTTAACTCATCAAGAGTATTTTTCATCTGCATGGAAGACGATGTTAGAACGTGAAGGTCGAGAATTTTTGGAAATACTAAAAGCAAATTTGTCTTGAAGAGCCGTTTACGTACAGAAATACCCAACACGAAATGAACAGCATGAATTACTAGGATACTTCACGACAATGAAGTGCGAGAGGCTCCTTTGGCGGCCTCTTTTTTTTTACGTCCTCATCAAGGAATATTTCAGAAGGCCAAAAAAGACTTATAGCAACTGAGTTCTGGGGTGAGAGAAGTCCTTTGGTTTAGTTGAACATTTTTTTGGTGCACAAGATGGGCTTCCGCGTGACCCGGCACAGCATGGCGGGTAAAAAACGGTTTCCTCCCCCTTCGGGGTCCCCTCCATTTTTTACCCGCCATGCCATGCCTTTGACTGTCCTGCTTCGCAGTCCAGGTCACGCCGAAAGCCCCTCTGGTTTGTGCATCAAAAAAATGTTCAACTAAACCAAAATGTTTTATGGAAAATCAAATTGTAAACGTCCCACTTACCTCGATCAAACTTAGCGAGACAAATGAAGTCTTAAGAGGTCGGATTACTAAAGTCTCACTGTCTGATTTGGCAAACTCCATTAACGAAGTCGGTGTTATTCAACCTGTAACTGTCCGTCCTATTCTACATTCCGAAGAAGGATTTACGTATGAACTCGTAATTGGAGAGCGACGGGTTCGAGCATGTAAAATAGCGGGAATGGAAAATATACCCGCAATGATCCGTGACTTATCAGATGATATGGCTCTGATTGTTCAGATTACTGAAAACATTCAGCGTCAAGACGTTCATCCACTACACGAGTGCGAAGGATATAAACTTATCCTTGAAAAAGACAATACACAAACCGCAGCAACATTGGCAACGACATTTGGGAAATCTGAAAGCTATGTTTTAAAGCGATTAAAGTTAGATGACCTAATACCCGGTGCCAAAAAGGATTTCCTGGCTAACAAAATGAATATCGGGCACGCTATGATATTGTCGAGACTATCCGCGGAAGATCAGCATGAACTAATAGAATCACTTTCAAAATACCGCGGTGGATACACTACCGTTCCTGAAATGGAAAGATACGTTGATAGCCATTTCCGGTGCACGTTGTCGAATGCACCATTTGATCTAAACGATGCCGAACTGTACGAAAAGGCTGGCGCGTGCATGAGCTGCCCCAAGCGTTCAGGGACAACACCGTTATTGTTTTCGGAAGTCAAGGAGAAAGACCAATGCTACGACAAAGATTGTTTTAGACACAAAGTAAAAACGGTCGTTCTAAAGAAAACGATTGAGATTATTAACACCGAGCCGGGCGTAGCCTTAATTCGTGACTATTCATCTCCCAGCGATGAAGTTAATGAGCTAGTCAAATCGCACAATATTAAAGTTCTAAAAGAGAATGATGATTTTTCCCCCAAGAAAAATGACGGAGAGAAAAGCAAAGGGCTCTGGCTATCAGGGGAACGGATCGGCCATATCACTACAATTTTCATCAAGCAGCATATAGCTGAAACCATCACGGTAGACGATAAAATTGCAAAAATCCAACAACGTGTTACCCGCTTTCGCGAGCTGGACAAGGAAAAGGTTTATGCAAAAATTGTTGAAGCAATAACGAACCATCCCTCGCAGAATGTATCATTTAATAAGAAGATGACTGCCGATGAGGAGGCGTTTTTGTGGTTTGTGATCTTTGATAAAGCTAGCTATTCACTGAAACGAGACTTTTTGAAACTTATGCGGGTAAGCGACGATCAACCCGAAAAAATCTATAATGGTTTAAAGAAGCTAAAACCAGAGACAAAGGCCTACATGCTCCGGCGCTTGATCATTGACCAGTATAGTAGTAACAATCCTGCAAGTACTTACGGTACGATCATATATCACATTGCACAGCAACTGAAAGGTATTGATGTCCCATCTTTTGAAAAAGAACAAAAGGAAATCCGCCATAAGCGGGAGGCAAATGCGAAAGCGAAAATCAAAATACTTCAGCAAGAAATAAAATAGAATAACCTATGGTAAAGAAGCCCCTTTCCGGAGGCTTCTTTACCTTTTAGATCATTCAAGATACAGAGGCTTCGGGCTCCGAACTCCAATTAAACGGGTCTAGCGGACTGCCGAAGTTTGTGCATGTCAGAAAAAACCTAAGCTATAATAATCTTTATTTGACGTGCACGTCGTTCCGGGAAATCAAAGCTTTGGACAATCGAAGTAAATGTTCCGATCACCCGGAACGTCTACATTCATTTTAACATTGATTACCGTGCTATCGCCATGACAAGATCCCGCAACCTGTGAAGTAAAAAACTTTTCCCATGGAAAGTACACGTAATGTATTACCTCGTCATTTGGCGCATTGATCTCATAGTGCCCATTTTCGTCGGTAAACGTGCCACAGTGGCGGAGCGTCGTGACTTGAACACCTGGTATTCCGCGACCTGTCTTAGTGTTAACGATCGTACCTACAATTTTAATCGTACCTATGGGTCTTTTAAATACCTGAATTTCATTGCTGAGGCAAATTTGGCCAATTAGGTCTGTCCCTTTCAAAACCTTGTGAAGAATTTGGTGCACGCTATATGTTCCCTCATTCAAACGAAAAGCCTGTAGCTCATGCACTTCCTCTGTCGGGTAAATCACCGTCCATCCGGCTCGTCTGAATGTTAGCAGGATTTCTTCTATCGAATAGCTTCGCCCTTCAAAGAAAAAGTCACCATCGTCCGTCTCCACGGGCGGTTCAGATGAGCACTGAAATATTGTTACCAGAGAAATGATGGATAAGATATATCTAACGAACATTTTCGCTAATGTGTAGATGTTTAGCGGCTACACATCCTGAAGACACCAAAAACGACTCTTGGTAGTAGACCCTAATGGAAAAAAAGCTTCCGCAGACGCGAAAGCTTCTTGGGCTCCAACTCGATGATTCTTTCTAGTGCGAGGGTAAAAGGCCCTCTACCCATTAGAAGGTAGAGGGAAAATTGAAAATTGCTGAAGTTTGGTAAGCAAACAGCAAGGTCTCTCAAACGCGATTTTACGAAAACTATTTCAGTCCTCTAAGTTTGTCAACAATCTTTTGCATTTCTTTTAGCAGAACGCCGACGGAGTTAATCGTTCGGGATTCAGCATTGTAAAATTTCTTTCTAAGACTACTCCAGGATAAGTTTGCCTTCCGTTTCGTGCTTGTCAAACGACTGAGTCCTTTCACGAGATCGGTTACTCGGTTCTTGTCAAGAATACCTAGTTCAACATAAATGTAGCAGATGAAAAGAATTTCTTCGGAAGGAAGGTTTATCCTGAACTTCTCTAAATTTTCATCTTCGGAGAAATTGGTAAGATCGGTGGCCCTGGCCTTTTGCACGATAAGTAGGAAGTTAATCTCTTCCTCCAGCCACTCGGAAAGTATCTCTTTAATTGAGCCAGAATGGCTTTCGTAAGCAATGCCATTCTTAATCAAAGCTTGGTTTACCAACTTCTGGATATGCGCTAACGTTTCTAATTGTCCAGTAATGTCCTCTTGTGTTTTTAAATGTTGTTGGATTGTTCTGAAGTTAAACTCGCAGTAGTCTTCGGCGTTGTAATTTAAACGGAACAGTAAATACATTAAATCTTCATCAGCTTTTTCTTCATGGGGTTCCGAAACAAACTTATGTAAATTTTTTTTAAGATCCCTGATATATTGAAGACGTTGATAGGTTAACTCTCGCTCTGTGTTGAGACTATGGAAAGGGGCTAGTGCTAATTGTTTAAGTTCGGGGTTTATCTTCAGTTTTGCTAAGGAGTTATCAATCTCAGTTAAACTCTCAGCTACGTCATAACTAATAAGTTGTTTATAACGAAGAGGAATCCATGAATTTTTATCGAGGTACCCCTCATAATGACTCTCAATAAACCCTAGCAAGTCTTCCAGCGATACGTACAGATTTTTACAAATAATTGTATGGTCAAACTTGATAGATTTCCTGAAAGGATTTGCGTACTCCCCGACATGGGCTACCAATATCAAAATATTCTGCTGACAGGCGCGTATATAAACTTGCAAGCGGTTCTGCTCTTGGTGTAAAAACGCAGACATAGATATATTCGCTTTTATTGCCTCGATCTCTAAACTGAGTTCGTGTTTAAATGTCTGAACATAATGGCGGGTGACGGGAAGGCGCTGTGCTACTAGGTGGCTGAGATCACGGTCAATTATGTTTCGGAAATAGTGTAATTCATTACCCTGCATACCCAACACTTAGAATGAACTATTATTAATCCTATCGTTATAAATAGCTTTGGCACCCGTTAAGGGGCCACTGATTTCGGTATTGCCATAGAGCATGTTTTGGATTTTTCGCTCTATTGGCAATCACGCTATTGCGTACAGTGTGTCAGCTTCTTTTGGCGGCTGACCGGCCCATTGCACTTCATAATAGTATACCGACATTAGCATCACTAAGATTTGAGTTAAATGGGTCAATATGATCTTTGTCAATCGAAGTGATGAGTTTATGAGCAAATCTTGCCGTCTAGGCAAAAAATGTCAATGGGGAAAAGCCGTATTTTTCTACGGTTTTACCCCAGAATTCACCTTAAAATTGGCAAATAGGTCTTAAAATCTTGATTTTAGTCCGTTTTGTTCGGTTTTAATGGTTCCCAGGCCGTCGGGAGCAACTTATTGATCAACTCCACTTTGTTCGTAACCCCAGTTTTGGCGAAGATATTGGATATATGTTTAGACACCGTTTTTTCTGAAATATGCAGCTCCTCGGCAATCACTTTGTACGAATGTCCCTTTATAAGCATGGGAAGGACTTCAATTTCCCGGCGTGAAAGTTGGTATTTTTTAAAGCTGTTTTCGTAAGGTGGGCTGACCGGAACACCCCATCCAGGAGCCACGCCTTCTGAGGCAGTCAATACGCTCATATACGCCTGCGCGGCCAGCCTGATAAAAATTTCCTTCTGGCTTTCGTTAAGCTGCTCAATTTGTAAGGTTTTTTCTTTTACCGTTTCCTTTAGACCGGCTTCGGACATTCGCAGCTTGCTGTATTCCATCCTTGCCTGCTGAATGGAGGAACGTACATAAATCACGCTCATCAAAAGGAATCCGGCATTTGTGACTGAATGCTCAATGACCTGGAAATCTCCAAAAAAGACAATAACCGGCAAGCATGCCCAGCACAGCATAGATATATAAGCGGCAATGGCATGGGTATATAATGAGTCGCTAGTAGGGTCATCCTGCTTTCTATATTCTTTGAATTTTATGATTAGCGCCCGCGTACTACTGTAGATGAATCCCAGCCCGTAAAAGAAAGGAATGATCACGGTAAGTTTTCGGCTGAGTTCCAGGTTTCCGGTTATTAAATAAGGACATACAAACAACACGAGGAACGGAGCGAGCAGAAAGAAGAA
>JAESGK010000634.1_pt1 | contig 12201 bp, 8 predicted proteins | sample 9269681 | NCBI WGS metagenome assembly JAESGK01 (sample SAMN14515347, study PRJNA621673) | algae metagenome | isolation source: Timaviella obliquedivisa GSE-PSE-MK23-08B and co-occurring heterotrophs from... | place: USA: Grand Staircase Escalante National Monument, Utah | collected 2006-08-15
ATTCCCGGGTGTGATCCTGCAAGCTTCGAGCTGATGACCGGACTGTATAGCAAAGACGCTTCGCACGTCTATTACTCCGATCAGGTACTGGCGGGCGTCGATCCCCGTACGTTCCGATTTTTAGGAGAAGGTATTGCTACGGACGGAAAAGTGCTTTATATCTACCATAAACGATCGGACACCCCTATAGACCTTTCCAGCTTTACCGTGATAGAAGGCGAATACGAACGTTTCTGCCGCGACAAGAACGGTGTGTATATGCTCTTTGTCATGCAGGATGAACCATTGGTACCGGCAGCAGGCGCCGATCCGGCGACCTTCACGACATTGGAGCGCAGCTACGGCAAGGATAAAGATCATGTCTATTTCTTCGGAAATTACCAGGGCAAGGGCCAACGATTTGTGCTGCTCGAAGGTGCCAACCCGGCGACCTTCACCATTGGCTATGACGCCGCGACAAAATCAGAAGCGCGCGATGGCAGTCGGTCTTATTTGTACGGAGAGCGTGTACACTAGTGCCGCAGGCGCTTCCTCAAGGTAAAAAAAATGCATAATTAACAGGGCCATGCTCGTGTAAGGTAAGCATGGTGTTTGTCATACCTATTAATTGGTCGCCGTCATAAATGCCTCTATATTTAACTGTTACGTTAAATCCGTAACCTCTAAACTGTTGCACGTATGAAATCATTTCGCACACTCACATTCATTTCCCTATTCCTCATCACGCTCCTTTACGCCTGTAGTGATGATGATACATCGGAGAACACCGGTCCCACCGAACCGGACCTGGTCACGCCCGATCTGTCTGTCAAAGTCACATCGTCTGTGTCAGGCTACGTCGTGAACGAGGCCGGCGAGCCGGTACCCTTTGCTGAAGTAAAGGCAGGAGGCAAGCAAAGCCTTACCGACGAATATGGCTATTTCAAAATCTCCAATATTTCCCTGCCTGAAATTGCAGGGCATGTAGCCGTAAGCCAGTCGGGATATTTTGACGGATATAAAACGTTCCAGCCTGCAGAAGGTGAAGAGGCGTTCGTGCGGCTGAAGTTGCTTTCGAAAAGTGCCGTGGGTACGGTGAGTGGTTCGGCTGGTGGTTCAGTAACCCTGCCGAATGGGGGAAGTATTACACTCCCCGCGAATGGCGTGGTTAACGCGCAAAGTGGTATAGCGTATACCGAAACAGTGACTGTAAATGCCCGAGCAATCAACCCAGGCGATGAGGATAATCTTTTTTTTGACAGACCGGGCGATGGGCGTGGTATCGATGCGGATGGTCACTTGAAAGGTTTGAAACCGTTCAGTACCATTGCTGTGGAACTTACCACCAGCGGCGGTCAGCGACTGCAGATCAAGGAAGGCGCAACGGCCCTTTTGAAACTACCCATCCCCGCTTCGTTGACAGCAGATGCCCCATCGGAAATTGCGCTTTGGTCGCTCGACATAACAACAGGCTTATGGAAACAGGAAGGTGTCGTTACCAGGAGCGGCGACGTCTATGAGGGCATTGTGACACACTTTTCATTTTGGACGGGTGCCGAAGGCTGGTCGCTCGTGAATTTCACGGCACGCGTGGTGGATGCGGCATCGCAGCCGCTGGCACATGTGCCTGTGACAATCAACATTCAGGGCCTTTCGAAAAATGCCGGCTACGGCCGCTTCGGCCACACCGATGCCAACGGCTACATTACAGGCGCTGTGTTTGCCAATACAGACCTGGTGCTGGATATCGTCACGCCTTGTGCCACGTCGGCTTACTCGCACGAGTTCTCGACATCAAACGTCGATACAGACCTCGGCACGCTCACGGGAAATCTGGGCCAAAACCTGGTAACGATGAGCGGTACTGCGCGAAACTGTGAGAACCAGCCCATCACCAATGGCTATGTGCAGGTATATGATAACGGATTCTACAACAGGATACCGGTTGTTAACGGTAGCTTCTCGTTTACCGGAATCGCCTGTACCAACACAACGGTTAGCGTAGTCGTGGTGGATAATGCTTCGAACGAGCAGAATATACCACAGCGCAGGGATCTTGTTTCCGGCGCGAATAACCTGGGTCAGCTTGTTGCTTGCGGTACCAGCACGCTTGGTATGATTACTTATACAGTGGGCGAAAACACGTTTACGATCGAAGAACCGGCCGATACGCTGGCAGCCTTTGCCGGCACGGGCGGTACGCCGAATCTGACCAATTTTGTTCAGTTTGTAGTCTTAAGCGGTGACAAGAACCATCAGCAAATGTCCTTTCAGATGATACAAGATCCTCAGAAAGGAACTGACTATGCGGTAACCGATGTATTTGCAACAGGTTTCCCGAGTGGCCGTGCGTATTGGCCTGTTCCGGTTGTTGTCAACATCACGGAACACGGTCATGTTGGCGGCTTCATCGCGGGCTCTTTCGCCAGCAAGATGATTGGATTGGACTCTCTCGCCAGTCCTACCGGAGTGGTGTACGATTTTACGTGCTCCTTCCGCGTGAGACGGCGTCATTAAAAAGGATTCGTTCTCTATGAAAAACACGTGGCTTCTCTCGAGCAGCCACGTGTTTTTTATGCACTATACTATGTGGTGCGGCGCTATAAACAAAAAAGGTGGCCCTTTTGGAGCCACCTTTTCGGTATACGTTGTTAGCGTAAGCTTATTCAGCTTTGCCTTCGCCGCCTTGCATTTTTTCTTTCAGGGCGCTCAGCGCTTCGAGGTCGCCCAGCGTAGACTTTTCGTTCTGCTGGTTGATCGACTGGATCGAAGCACCTTTTGTAGGGGCTTTCTTGTTGCCTCCCTGGCTACCTTTGTTGCCACCGGCTACAGGGCGTTCTTCCTCTGCAGACCAGGTTGCTTTGTGCGATAATACGATTCTTCTGTCATCTTTCGAGAACTCGAGCACTTTGAAGTCCAGTGACTCGCCAACCTCTGCCTTAGAGTTATCTTCTTTGGCCAGGTTTTTAATAGCGGCAAAGCCTTCGATACCGTACGGTAACTCGAGCACTGCGCCTTTGTCGTTCTTGTTGATGATCGTGCCTTTGTGCACTGAGCCAATCGTAAATACTGTCTCGAATGTATCCCAGGGGTTTTCTTCCATGTGCTTGTGGCTGAGGGCCAACCGGCGGTTGGCAGCATCGAGCTCGAGCACTTGTACTTCCATGGTCTCACCTACCTTCACGAACTCAGAAGGATGTTTGATCTTCTTGGTCCAGCTCAGGTCAGATACGTGCACGAGGCCGTCGATACCTTCTTCCAGCTCGATGAACAAGCCGAAGTTGGTCAGGTTGCGCACGATGCCTTTGTGCTTGGTGCCTACAGCGTACTTGGTCAGTACGTCCTGGCGTGTCCAGGGATCTTCGGTGAGTTGCTTGATGCCGAGTGACATCTTGCGCTCGTCGCGGTCGAGGGTCAGGACTACTGCTTCAACCTCGTCGCCAACTTTCATGAAGTCTTGCGGGTTGCGCAGGTGTTGTGACCAGCTCATTTCGCTTACGTGGATCAGGCCTTCCACGCCGGGCTGCAGCTCGAGGAATGCGCCGTAGTCGGCTACGTTCACGATCTTGCCCTTCACTTTCGAACCTACTTGAATTTCGGCCGGCAGTGCATCCCACGGGTGAGGCGTGAGTTGCTTCATGCCCAGGGAAATACGTTTCTTGTCTTCGTCGAAATCCAGTACAACTACTTTTACCGTCTGGTCGAGCTTCAACACCTCTTCCGGGTGGTTGATGCGACCCCAGCTGATATCGGTAATGTGGAGCAGACCGTCTACACCACCCAGGTCGATGAATACACCGAAGTTTGTCATGTTCTTGATGACACCTTCGAGTACCTGACCTTTTTCGAGGTTGGTGAGGATCGCTGCCTTCTGCTGCTCGAGATCTTTCTCGATCAGCACTTTGTGCGATACTACTACGTTGTCGTTGGTGTAGTTGATTTTAACAACTTTCACCTCGATGTTTTTATTTACATAGATATCGAAATCGCGAATAGGCTTCACGTCGATTTGCGAACCAGGCAAGAAGGCCTCGATGCCGAATACGTCGACGATCAGACCACCTTTGGTTCTGCGTTTTACAAAACCTTCGATCACCTGGTCTTTGTCCAGGGCGGTTTGTACATATTCCCAACCTTTCACGAGCTTCGCTTTTCTGCGGCTCAGTACGAGCTGACCCATCGAGTTTTCACGTTCTTCGATGAAGAGGTCAACAACATCACCAATTTTCAGGTTGGTCATTTCCTTGAATTCAGCCAGGGGCACGAGACCGTCTGACTTGAAGCCGATGTTCAGGATCACGTCGCGGTCGTTGATCCCTACGACTACACCCTGTACTACTTCACCTGTGTCCACAGAGGTCACAGTGCCAGAGTACATTTGTACCATTTCTTCGCGCTTCTCTTTCGAATATCCTTCACCAAAGCCTTTAGAAGCGAATGCTTCGAAGTCGAATTGGCCGGGGATCTGCTTTTCGTATTTTGCTTTCTTCAGTTCAGAAAGCGGGATGGCGTCGGTACCGATATCCTCGCGTTGCGCAGAGCGGAGGTCTGCCATCGGATCTTCGTCATCAGAGTCGACTTTTGATCCTTTTGCTTTAGATGTTCCTTTCGAAGCGTCGCTGGAAGCACCTGTAGGTTTTCTGGGGCGATCACCACCCGGGCGTTGTACTTTTGACATGCATTTGCCCTGTTTACATGCGTCCGGCGGGCGGGCGGACACACTTTTGTTTGTTTACTCCCTTCAAGCGACCGCCTGAAAGACCTGCTCTTTTGAGCAGGGCTGCAAAGATACGAAAAGGCTGAATAACAGCAAAATGGAAGTCCGGTGGGGCAAATCAGCGGGCCGGCCGCGGCATCAAACAAAAAGCCCTTCCGGGAACCAGAAGGGCTTCAGTAGAACGATTTGTTGCTGAGATTAGGGAATGTCCTCCAGTTTCAGGGTGCCGACTGCAAAATCCAGCAGGATCTTTTGGAAGGAGATGGTGAATTTGGCCTGGGCAAAATCGCCCTGTGCCTTGACGTAGTTCTGGTTGGATTGCGTGTATTGTACCAGGTCGGTAATGCCCAGGTTGTAACGCTCCGTTTCGAGGTTATACGACATCTCTGCTGCGTGCAGTTGCACCTCCGCAGCCTGATAGGCGGCAATCGCGTCCTGGAAGTTCAGGTAAGCCCTTTGTACATCGATCTTAACCGTGTTCTCAATATTACTTTTGGTTAATCGGGCATTGTCATACGCCACCCGTTGACGCTGCATCGTAAGTCGATTATTCAGGTTATTGAAAATTGGAATACTCAACTGCAGTCCGTATTGCAATTTTGTATTATCGTCATAGAACTGATCGCGAAAGCTGATCACATCCGTGCCGCGCAGCTTGTTGTAGGCAGAGCCATACCCTGCAAATGCGACGAGGTTGGGATAATATGCACCTCGCGAGGCACGAACAAAATTCAGCGCAGCGTTCTCCGTATACAACGACTGTTTGTAGTCTTCGCGGTTTGCTTTCGCCGTAGCATAAAGCTGATTAAGGTCTTGATCAAGCGACGCCATAAAATTGGCATCCCACTTTGGATCTTCCAGTGCAAAGTCTGCCGCGGCATCGATCAGCATTGTCTGCGAAAGTAGCGCCTTGTCATTGCGCAGAGTAACACGGGCACGCAGGAACGCGAGCTCCGCGCCTTTCACCAATGCGTCCTGTGTGATCCCATCTACCTCGGCTTTGGCACCCAGCTCTACCTGTCCTTTGATCTGGTCCAGCTGGGTCTTGAGCAATTCGATGTTGCGCTCGGCAATCTTCATTAACTCCTGGTCCAGCAGCACTTGCAGATACTGAGACGACACATCACTGATCACCTGCTGCTCTGTGCGCTTTACCAGGCTGTTTTGCGCCTTGAGCAGGTCGCTGGATTGCCGGATAGTATAAATACGGTTGAAGCTGTTGAAGAGCATCATGTTCGCGTCGATACTGCCATTCATTTGGTCGGTAACGCCATTCATTACCTGGCCTTCATTATTGTTGAAGAAGTTGCCATGAATGCGGGAGGCGGTAAGTGAGCCATTAATCGTGGGCGCCAGCTGCGCGATGCGGTTGGCGCGAACAGCCTCGCTCAACTCCAGGTTGTTCTTCTCCTGATTGAGGGTGACGTTATTTTTGATAGCGATCTTCAGTGCCTCTTTATACGACAACCGGGCCGGCACCTGCGTAGTCGATGCTTCCTGCGCCCGGGCCGCTATCACCAGGCAGCTAAACCAACATATTGCAACGATCCTCTTCATAGTTCTTGTATAGTTCTTAAGCGTTAGGCTCCTACCATCACCTTCTCATCCGACACGATGGTGCCGTCGGCCACCTTCACGATACGTTTGCCGTAGCGCGCGTTCTCTTCCGAGTGTGTTACCTGGATGATGGTGATGCCTTCTTCGTTGAGCTTCTGGAATATTTCCATGATCTGCTTGCCCTGGTCGGAGTGCAGGTTACCCGTCGGCTCATCGGCCAACAGCAACTTGGGTTGTCCGACGATGGCCCGCGCGATACCGACCAGCTGTTGCTGCCCCCCGCTGAGCTGCTCGGGGAACAGGTCTTTTTTGGCGACCATGTTAAACCGGTCCAGCATTTCGGCCACCATGCTTTTGCGCTGGCTGCCGCTCACGCCTTTGTACAATAGCGGCGTCTCGATGTTTTCGTAGACCGTCAGCTCGTCGATGAGGTGATAGGCCTGGAAAATAAAGCCGATGTAGTTTTTATGCATGTCGGATTTTTGTTTCTCCTTCATGCGGTGTACGGGCTCGTCAAAGAAAAAGTACTCGCCGGCCGAGGGCTCGTCGAGCATGCCGATGATGTTCATCAGCGTGGACTTCCCGGCGCCGCTGGGGCCCATGAGGGTGAGGAATTCTCCTTGTTGTACATCCAGGTTGACGCTCTTCAGAATGAAGGTGCGCTGGAAACGTGAGTCCACGTACTTGTCGATGTCGCGTAGTTTGATCATAGTGTTGTATAAAAGGTCAGAACATGTTAGAGCGGGGTGATTCCACGGGCTCCTGAGCGCTATGACCGGTATCGGGTCTTTGCCAACAATGGTGCCAATGGACTTTTTAGCGGAAGATGCACAAAAAAGGGATGTTTTCAGCATGAACTGCGTCCGCTTGTGCAAAATGGTGTCCTAAATCGGACGGTGGAAATGAACGCTGTTCGTGCGTTGACATGGAGGTCCGGGGATGGGGCTGATAGGGCTTATGTATGCCTTTAGTACGCTGTAAGTAAGGCTTTGATACGGGTATGACCCCCTCGGTGGGTGGTGAAAGGCGTTGCAAATGGGAGTCAAAGGTGAGCTTACCTGAAGGTTCTTACGGAGATGTCCTACGGATGATCTATGGATGTCCTACCTTGAAGTACCCTTAGTAAGGTCATCCGTAGGACATCTATGGGACATCCATGGGATATGTATAGGGGAAACCCGCCTTTGACTGGAAGTCGCCTGTCTCGCGCCGGCGGTTTAATAGATGATTGGATACAGGATCACATCCACGCGCCGGTTCAGCTGCATGCCGTTGTAAGTCTCGTTGCTATACACGGGATTGTCAAGTCCCCAGTTCTTGACATTGATCTTGTAGGATGGAATATTTTTCTGAAGCAGCAGTTGCAGCACCGCCTCGCCCCGCATTTCAGAAAGCCATTCATTAAAGGCCCGGCCACCGATCGGGTCGGTGTGGCTGATCAGCTGCAGGTGATATTTTTCCAGCAAATCGGGTATGGAGTCGAGCCAGTGATACAAAGCATCTGCCTGGAACTCATCGATCTCGTAGCTGCCTCCACCGAAGTAGATACTTCTGCGCAGCTCGTCGCGTGTCTGCTGGGCAAGGGCCGGCAGCAGCGGTAACAGAAGCAGCACAGTGAGGAGCAGGCGAGCCATGGGATTATAACGTTGGGTACTCTAAAGTTAATCCATCCGGCGACCGAAATACAGGCCGATCCATGCAAACGGCAATTAACGCTCGTCCAGCAGCAGGCGGAGGCTGTCGAGGGTGTCGGCCTCCGCGGCGGGCTTGTCCTGGCGCCAACGGCGGATGCGGGGGAAGCGCAGGGCGATGCCCGATTTGTGTCGCGCGGATTTTGCAATGCCTTCGAAGGCGATCTCAAATACCAGTTCAGGTTTCACGCTTCGTACGGGTCCAAAACGCTCCAGCGTATTTTGTTTGATCCACCGGTCTACCACGCGGATCTCGTCGTCGGTCAGGCCGCTGTAGGCTTTTGTGAAGGGTACGAGCTGTTCTTGATCCCATACGGCAAATGTATAGTCTGTGTAAAGGTTTGCGCGACGGCCGGCACCGTGCATGGCATAGATCATCACCGCGTCCACGGTCAGCGGGTCGATCTTCCACTTCCACCAGTCGCCGCGACGGCGGCCGGTGCGGTAGGAGGACGTTTTGCGTTTGAGCATGATGCCTTCGCTTACCAGCTCGCGGGCTCGCAGGCGTTCGGCAGCAAGGGCTTCCCAGGTGTCAAATGTTACCAGGGCCGATAAGCGCAGCACGGGGTGTGGTTGTGCGCAGATCGTTTCGAGTATGGCGCGGCGATCGTGCATGGGGCGCTCGCGCAGGTCGGTGCCTTCCCACTCCAGCACGTCGTAGGCTACGAAGGCAACGGGTACTTCACGCAGCAGTTTGGTGCTGAGCGTTTTCCGGCCGATGCGTGTTTGCAGGTGGTTGAACGACAATGGACGGTCGTCGAGAAATGGCAAGATTTCGCCGTCGAGCACGGTGCCGTCGGGTAGCAGATCGAGCATGACCGTATATTCGGGGTACTTGTCTGTTACAAGCTCTTCGCCGCGTGACCAGACAAAGAGCTGGCGGTCGCGTACGATGATCTGCCCGCGGATGCCGTCCCACTTGTGCTCGGCGTACCATTCTTCCGATGCACCCAGGGTGGCGACGTCGTCTTCCAACGCGTAGGCCAGGTAAAACGGATATGGTCGGGAGATATCGTGCTGTTCTTCTTCCAGCAGTTGCGTGAACGTACTTTGATCGGGCGACCAGTTGCCCATGAGCTTGTGCGCCAGTACGGTTTCGCGCGTACCGGTATGTTTGGCCAGCGCTTTCACCATCAGCTGTTGGGATACACCCATGCGAAAGCCGCCGGTAATAAGTTTATTAAACACAAAGCGCTCGGTGTGATCGAGGCGACTCCAGGCGTCGTGTATCTGTGCTTGTTTTTCTTCGATCATGAGTGGCTCCAGCGCACGGATAAAGTTAATCCAATAGGTCAGTGATTCATCGGACGTGGTGCGCGGTGGTGGGAGTAACAATGTGATGGTTTCAGCCAGATCGCCAACGACGTGGTACGATTCTTCAAATAACCACAGGGGTAAGCCGGCTTTTGCGGAGGCCCATGTCGCGAGCAGCGTTGTGTTGACGGTGCGCTTCGGGCGGCGGTGCGACAACAACGCCATGGCCCACAGCTTGTCCGCATCGGGTGCCCGGCGAAAGTAGTCTACCAGGGCATCGATCTTGCCAAGTGTTTTGGTGGTCTGGTCCAGCGCGGTGAACAGGTTGGCGAAGTTTTTCATGCTGTGGTCCCTCCCGTCGTATTCTCCTGTTCCTCGATGGGGTCGGGATTGGTTTTCTCCTCTCCTTCTACCATCTCGCTCAGCTCGCCTTCGTAGTGTGTCTTCACAGCATGTGCTTCCAGCCCTTGCTCGCGCAGCCATTGGGTATAGATCTCGGTATAGCCGTGTGTGACGTATACCCGCTCGGCGCCGGTCTCGCGCACGGTGGTATTCAGACTCTCCCAATCTGCGTGGTCGGACAGCGCAAAGCCGCGATCGGCTCCGCGCCGGCGGCGTGCGCCCCGCAGGCTCATCCACCCCGAGGCAACGCCCAACGAGTAGGGTAAAAACCTGCGGATCCACGGGGAGCCTACTGCCGATGGGGGGCAAATAACCAGGGAACCTTCGAAGTCCTGTTTTTTGTGTTGCGTCGTCACGCGTTGCGTCTTGGGCAGGACCATGCCCTGGGCGCGGAATATGTCGAGTATATTATCGACAGAACCGTGTAGAAACACATTGCCAATGGTTGTGTCGATGTTCTTGATGATGCGCTGGCTCTTGCCGAGCGTGTAGCCCGCGATGACAGACACTTTGCCCTCTGCGCGATTTTGCCGCCACCACGCATTGATATCGTCCATGATGGCCTGCTGCGGCTTCCACTGGTACACCGGTAGTCCAAACGTTGATTCGGTAATGAACGTGTGGCAACGCACGAGCTCAAAGGGCTCGGACACGCCGTCGTTTTCGAGTTTATAGTCACCCGTGAAGACCCACACCTCGCCCTGGTGCTCTACGCGGATCTGTGCCGACCCGGGAATGTGGCCGGCGGGGTGAAATGAAAATTGGACGCCGTTGATCACCACGGGCTCGCCATAGCGGGCCGTCTGCAGGTTGTTTTCCAGGCGCAGGCGGTACCGTATTACGGGTGCAGCGGATTCTGTGCACAAATAGTGTGCATGGCCCGGCCGGGCGTGGTCTGCGTGACCGTGGGTGATGAGCGCGCGGTCTACCGGCTTCCAGGGGTCGAGGTAGACACCGGCGGGTGGGCAATAAATTCCGTGATCCGTAAATTCCAGGAGGGGCATGGCGCTGTTCTTTTGGGGAAATGTACTTAAAAAGCCGTACCCGGCTACCGTACCGATGCCGCGTCGGCGTCCATATACGCTTGCACTACGGACCGGGCTATAAAAAATATACCATACATAAAATGTTTTCCGACCGTATCGAAATAATTAGTATACTGGTACCTGTTATTACTGTTATCAAACCTACCATGTTACGCAATTCTATTCTTGCTTGCCTGATCATTACCGGAACAAGCGTTTCTACCCTTGCCCAACGTGTTTTTGTACAACCCAAAATGGGCGTGACACTGTCGACCATTACAAACCATGCGGGTGTCTTTGATTCGCCGATGCTATATCCTATTGTTACGGCCAACGGGATCGTGATGGTACCCGGTAATTTTCCCGGTGCCGGGCACCAGGAGGTGCCCGGCCAGCGCACAAAAGTCAAAACCGGTTTTACGATCGGCGCGGCTGTGAACATTGCGTTATCCGAACGCTTCTCGTTACAACCGGAGCTCAGCTATGTCCGCAAGGGCACCCAAACACATTATTCGACAAACACGCAGGAAACTGTTGCGGGAGTCGAGAGAGTTGACCGGACATGGGGCGAAGGCAAAGTAACACTGGAGTACCTGGAGCTGCCTGTCCTGGCGCGCTACAACTTTCCCGCGCAGGGTAAGATCGCCAAATTCTTTGTTGTAGCCGGCCCCGTGGTTAGCATGGGTCTGGGCGGCCAGGTGCGTTCGGACGCCGGCTATCTATACTATACGCGCGTTATCGATACTAATCTCGGAAACGGCCCTATTCAAAGTCACGGCGAGGGAGCTTCCGTGCGTCGAGGCTCGGTAGAATTCAAAGATGCTACGTTTTCGAACAATGGCCAGGACCTGTATGTCAATAGCCGGTACGACGTCAGCGCACAGATCGGCGGCGGCGTGGCGCTCGTCGAGTACCTGGTCATCGAGGTCCGGTACAGCCGCGGTTTTGTCAGCCTGTACGATCGTTACGACAACGCCTATAATCAGACCCTGCAAGTGTCTTTTGGCGTGCCGCTGATCTTTTAGGGTTACGTCGCGGTCACGACTTTACCAGCCTGTGCCACCGCCGTTCCAACGCCGGTAACGAAACGATCCGGGCAACGGCAGGCTTTCCGCAGGCGTTGAATTCAGGTCATACGATTTTTTAATACCGAGGTCTATATGGCCTCTGATATGTTTGCGCTCGGTCTCTTTGGGGATGTTGCAGCCCGTTTTGCGCCGCGTGTCCGCCAGGTGAAAGATTTTCCAGGCGCTGTACTTGTCGCGGAACAGCTGGAATGCATCTACGCCGCAGTGGCTAAAGGTATCGCCGGCATAAAAGGCATAATCACACCAGGCTTGGGCAAAGTCGCCGTCCAGCTGCACTTTCAGGTTCCAGATCTCTTCATACCACACTTGCGGGTGGGGCGTGCCGACGGCTTTCAGAAAGTCGTCGAGGGTGGACTCGCGGCGCAGTGCCGGGGCGTCGGTTTTGTCGCGGTAGACGGTGGCCATCGTGACTTCCGGCGTGAAGGCGGCGTGCACCATGGCGCTGTCGCCTTTTTCCATGCCGGTAAACAGTTGCGTTATGATGGCCT
>JAESGK010000636.1_pt1 | contig 12190 bp, 10 predicted proteins | sample 9269681 | NCBI WGS metagenome assembly JAESGK01 (sample SAMN14515347, study PRJNA621673) | algae metagenome | isolation source: Timaviella obliquedivisa GSE-PSE-MK23-08B and co-occurring heterotrophs from... | place: USA: Grand Staircase Escalante National Monument, Utah | collected 2006-08-15
GCACAGATACATAATAAAGAAGGTAGCCACGAGGGAAACCGGTATGTCGATCAACGGCCGGATGGCGATAATGAAGTCGCGGAAGAACAAGTAGATGATCAGTACCACCAGCAAGAAGGAGATGAGCAGCGTTTCCTGCACTTCCGAGATCGAGCGCATGATGAAGATCGTCTGGTCCATCGCGATGGAAAGGGTGATGTCGGCGGGTACTTCCTTCTTGATCTGTTCCAGGCGTTTGTAGAATTCCTCGGCGATCTCGACATAGTTGGATCCCGGCAGCGGCACCAGCGCCAGGCCTACCATGGGAATGTTGCTTTCGCGTAATACCGACTCTTCGTTTTCGGGTCCGAGTACGGCGTGGCCCACATTTTTCAGGCGTATATCACCTTGCGGTGTCGCGCGCACGATGACGTCGTTAAAGTCCTCTTCGGTATATAACCGGCCAAAGGTACGCACTGTCAGTTCGGTGGCATCGCCGGCGATCTTGCCGGAAGGCAGCTCTACGTTTTGCTCGTTCAGGGCGATCTGTATATCGAGCGGTGTAAGGCCGTAGGCGCTAAGTTTGCCGGGGTCGAGCCAGATACGCATGGCATATTTTCTTTCGCCCCATACCTGAATACTGCTGACGCCGGGTATAGTCTGCAAGCGTTCGACGAGTACGTTGTTGGCATACTCCGTCAGTTGCAGCGGATTTTTGGTATTGCTTTGCACCGTCATGGTAATGATGGCGTCTGAGTTAGCGTCGGCTTTTGAGACGATTGGCGGACCGGGGAGATCGTCAGGCAGTGAGCGACTGGCTTGAGATACTTTGTCGCGTACGTCGTTGGCGGCGGCCTCCATGTCTATACCCAGCTCGAATTCAACGTTGATGTTGCTTCGGCCCATGCTGGAAATGGAGGTCATGTTTTTGATGCCGGCAATGCCGTTGATGGATTTCTCCAACGGCTCGGTGATCTGCGATTCGATGATGTCGGCGTTCGCACCGGAGTAATTGGTGCTGACATTTACGTTGGGCGGGTCGATGGCGGGATAGTCGCGTACGCCCAGAAAGTTGAAGCCGATTACGCCGAACAACACCAGGATAATGTTCATTACAAATGCCAGTACTGGCCGGCGGAGGCTTAATTCAGAGATGTTCATTGCGTGTAGCCGTGTTAGAACGTCTTAACTTTTCCAATCTTCACTTTCGAGTTGGGCCGTATGGCCATCAGCCCTGACGTGATAACGGTATCACCGACCTTCAGTCCGTTCAGGATCTGCACATAGGCAGAGTCGCGCAGACCGGTCTCCACCACGGTATACTGCACGCTGTCTTTTCTCAATACAATAACCTGTTTGTCGCGCGCTGTCGGTATGATCGCTTGCGACGGCACCATCAGGGCCTGGTTGTCTTTACCCAGTTGTAAGTTCACCCGCGCAAATACGCCCGGCACCAGCTCGGGGTGGCGAGCGTTTACCACGGCGCGTACTTTCAGGGTGCGCGTGTTTTGGTCTACGCTGCTCTCCGTGGCAAGCACCGTAGCTTTATGAGTTTGTTTGCCACCATCCACTGTAAATTGTACGGCATACCCTTTTGTAATGTCCTTTGCATATTTTTCCGGCACGGAGAATTCCAGCTTGAGCTGATCTACCTGGCGCAGCGTGGTAATGATATCTGTCGGTGCGAGAAACGCGCCCAAACTAACGTTGCGCAGACCGATGCTGCCGGCATATGGTGCGCGGATCTCCGTCTTGGCAATGGCAATACGCGTGGACTCGATGTCGGCCTTGAGATTCTCCACATCGAGCGCGGCAAGGTCGTAGTCTTGTTGGCTGATGCCGTTGATCGCTACCAGCTCGCGGTTACGCTCTTCGGTTTTTTCTTTGATCTTGAGCTGTACTTCGAGCTTGCGCAACTGGGCTTGCAGGTCTTCGTCAAAGAGCTTTACCAGCAGCGATCCTTTGCTTACCAGGCTTCCTTCCTGAATGTTGAGCTTGACAATGCGCCCGTCTACTTCGGCGCGAATCTGAGTTTCTTCAAAGGGCAGCAGCGATCCTGGCACTTCGATCTTTTCGCTAACCGAGCTTTCGCCTACGAGAAATCCGTCGGCCATAACAGGGCCGCTGTTGCGGCCGCGTCCGCCAGCGCCGGGGGCGTCTTTCTTTTTCGAATGGCAAGCACCGGCGATAAGGGCTCCGGCGATCAGTACGATTGCTATATTACGTTTCATGCTGTTGGTGTCTGTACTACTGTTGGCGGTCGTCACACTAATCCTGCCGGGATTAAAGTGTGTGTGCGGTCAGGCATTCCCCTGTAAAAGGCGATGGTGTAATGCGAGCACCTGGGGAATGACAAGGATCGAGTCATCGTTGTAAATAATATCGTCGGCAAGGGCCTTTTTCTCTTCTTCTGACAGCTGCTTCCGAATGATCGCCCGCACTTGTGCTTCAGGCCTGTTGTCGCGTTTCATCACCCGGCGAATGCGTACATCTTCCGGTGCATACACCACGACCGTCCGGTCCAACAGCCGGTACACACCGGTCTCAAATAACAGCGCGGCTTCACGTATGACATAGGGCTTATCCCCATACCGATCAGTCCATCGAACAAAGTCATGCCGCACACGCGGGTGTACAAGGCCGTTGAGTATATCCAGCTTCTCTTGCTGGTTAAAGACGACTTCGCTCAGGTACTTGCGGTTCAGCGTACCATCGTTTAGGTACGACAAATCACCGAATTCTTTCTTTATCTGCGATATGAGAATTCCATCGGTGGTCATTAGTTCTTTCGCGTGGCTGTCGGCATCATACACAGGAATTCCCAGACATGCGAAGATTTTGGTGACCAGGGATTTCCCCGAGCCAATGCCGCCGGTAATGCCGATCTGCAGAGGTTTATGCACAATATTAGAATTTAACGACGATGGAATCCACCGACAGCACCCGACTGTATGGCGGCAGCCCCTGTATAACCGGTAACACCCGCTTAACACCTTTCGAGAAGCTCTTCAAATCTACTACGGCATTGACCGAGTCGTGGTTATAGCTTTTTAAAAAACGTTGGGGAATGGCCAGTGTGCACGTTAGCTGGCGTACACCCAGCGACGGCCGGGCACCTTTCGGCAGGTTGATGATCTTTAGGGTGATAGAATCTTTGATGACGGTGAGCGGGTCAACGTTAAACTGTACCGCTACGGTCGGCGGGTCGCGGCGAATGAGGTCTTCGTTTACAAACTTCACTTCTACATCTTCCGAAAAGTTTTCGTCGATGTTGCGTTGGGATAGTTTCAGGTATACCGGCTCTGACAGCGCCATGACCAATTTCCAGGGACCTTCGATGAAGATGGAGTCGGGCGAGATTGTTGCATTACTTGTCATGGCATAGCCCTTTCGAAACAGAATGTTTGGCGAGTTGAGGGCGAGGCTTATCCAACGTGTGCCCTTCGGCTCTAACGCAATACGCAGCGTATCGGATAATACGAAGTTGATCTCGAAGCGTTCGAGCTGGTTGGCAAACAACGGTGGCAGTGTGCTGCCTACAATTTTTCTGATCTCTGACGGGCGCTCGAGGGGAATGATCAGTGGAGGCATGTTCAGTCCGAGGCTGCGGCGAAAGAGATCCCAGCCCGGACCGGTAACATTGATGCGGACGCTTTTGGGGAGCGGGTGTATAGCTACGTAGTCCTCTTCGACATAGTCGAACGACAGCGGGAAACTGATGTTGGTAGTATAATTTTTGTTGAGCGCATTAAAAAACCAGAAGACCGTGGCGGCGAAGACGCATAACACCACGGGCTTCCAGTTTTTCCGATTAAACTGTAAAAGATTGAATATGGAACTGATGACACTCATTCTTTTGTGCAGTATCCCTGCAACACCCGTGCCCGGCGCGGGTATCGACCGGGTGGTGAGGTCAACGGGTTAGGATGCCTTCTTGGTTGTGTAAGCTTTGGTTGCTTCCATCGAGATGGCCGATTTGTTAAAGCGAATGCGGCCGCCTTTTTCCACTTCGAGAATGAAGGTATCGCCTTCTGTCTCGGCTACTGTGCCGTGGGCACCGCCGACGGTGATAACATAATCGCCGCGTTTGACTTCTTCATTGAATTTCTTTTGGTCCTTTTGCTTTTTTTGCTGCGGACGGATCATGAAAAAATAGAATATGACGATGATCGCGCCGAAGACGATGAGGCTCTGTGGCTGGAATCCCTGTGCTTGTGCCAGAATTGAATACATAAGAATTTATAAGTTTTAAGGGTTCAAAGGTATCCTAATTACGACAAACATACCAGTCTGCCCGCGGGAATTGGGGGGGCGCCGTGCTTCCGGTAAAAAAAGAACCCGGCGGGCGCAAAAGCCCGGCCGGGTGTCTTTAACCTGTAAGTAAAAATCGTTAGACGTTAATCCTGGTCGGCGGCGTCTGCCTTTTCGAGCTCCTCGTCGACGATCTTCTCGATGGTCTCGCGCTGCCGCTCGTCGATGGTCTTGTCTACTTTCGCCTGCTTCTTCATAAAACGCAGCATGGCGTTTTTCTTGATCTCATAGGCGATAAAGACGGTATATTCGTTGGACTTGCTGTTGAAGTATTTTTTCTCGTCCATCTTGCGCAGGTCGGCCATGTTGGTGTTCATGACCTGCCGCACCAGGCTTTGGAATTTATCGGCTACGTCGGCGGCATTGGCGTTTTCAGTCTGGCCGAGGTATTGGTCGGCCACCTGCTTCATGGTGGTGTTTATCTGGCCTGCGAGCTCGGCTTTGGCGTCGATGTCGGCTTTGCCGTGGGCAATGTTATCCTGCGAGCTGACGCCCTTGCCGGAGGCCCGCCAGAAGCGATTATTGGATTGGTAAGCATTGCTTTGGAAGGGCTCTTTTACTTTTGAGCCGAAGGGGCTCGAGGCGCAGGCCGTGAGCAGGGCCAGGGCCAATATGGTGGTTAGTCGACAAAGCATCTGCATAAGGCTGGTTTGTTGCGTTAAAACTACGAAAAATTGTGCCAGAGATAGCAAGTTCTTGGCTGGCTGGAAAAATTGGAGTAAATCGCATAAACATTCAGCCCCACGCCTGCCATTGTTTGTTTTGTAAAGATTGATTGACACACTGAACTGTAAAATTTTTTTTCTTGACTTTCGAGGACTTTAAATTCGATGAGAAGCTGCTGGACGGCTTGTCGTCGATGGGTTATACTAAACCCACACCGATTCAGGGACAGGCCATTCCGATGATCCTGGAGAATCACGACGTGATAGCCTGTGCACAAACCGGCACAGGAAAGACCGCTGCCTACATTCTGCCCATCCTGAACAAAATACTGCACGCAGAACACCGGCATCTGAATACGCTCGTCATCGCGCCTACGCGCGAGCTGGCACAACAGATCGACCAACAGATCGAAGGCTTTGCTTATTTCCTGGGCGTAAGCTCCATTCCCGTGTACGGTGGTGGAGACGGCGCCACGTGGGACCAGCAACGGAAAGCGCTCGAGCAAGGCGCCGACATCATCATTGCCACGCCCGGTCGGCTCATTGCCTTACTGGCAGCCGGCACCATTAAGTTCGATCACCTCGAGCACCTCGTGCTTGACGAAGCGGACCGCATGCTCGACATGGGCTTCTACGACGATATCGTGAAGATCATCAATTACCTGCCCAAAAAGCGGCAGACGCTGCTGTTCTCCGCCACGATGCCGCCTAAGATCCGCACGCTGGCAGGCAAAATCTTACAAGATCCAAAAGAGATCAGCATCTCTATTGCCAAGCCCGCTGCCGGTATTCTGCAGCAGGCCTACGTGGTACACGACGCGCAGAAAGCCATTGTGTTCAAGCATGTGCTCAAGACTGTGGCGTGGAAAAGCGCTATCATCTTTGCCTCTACGAAAGAGACCGTTAAAAAACTCGACACGGTATTTCAACGCAGTGGCCTGCAGGCCCGTGCCTTTCACTCCGATCTGGAACAACAAGAGCGTGAAGAGATCCTCCGCGCGTTTAAGAATAAACAAGTAAACATACTGATTGGTACCGACGTGCTGTCGCGGGGTATTGACGTAGAAGGGATCAGCCTGGTGATAAACTGGGATGTACCACCCGATCCGGAAGATTATGTTCACCGCATCGGTCGTACAGCGCGTGCCGAGACTACCGGCACTGCGGTAACGTTTATCAACGAACGCGACCAGCGGAAATTCTATAACATCGAAACGCTTATTGAGACCGTTATTCCAAAACTGCCTTTGCCACCTGAAGCGGGCGAAGGACCGGAATACGAGCCCCAGAAAAAGAGAGCCATCTCGGGCCATGGCCGCGGGAGTGGCGGTGGTCGCTCTGGCGGTGGTGGTGGCCGGGGTGGACACGGCGGTGGTCATGGCAAGCCCCGCGGCGAAGGCAATGCCAATGGCGCGAACTCGAAATCCAACGGTAGCGATGGCGGTCGTCGTCGTCCGAATCGACGCCGAGGTGGAAATGGCGGTGGTGGAGATAACAAAGGAAATACCGGCAATGCCGGAGGGAATACAGGAAACACAGGGGCGGTATAAGCCCCTTTATTTTTTTAGTACGGTAATCAGATCGTTCAGCTTGAGTAGTGCCTCTACGGGGCTGATGGTATTGATATCGATCTTACCAAGCTTTTCTTCGATCTCGACGAAGCGCGGATCGGCCGCAAACAGGCTCATCTGCGGCGTGGCCACCGGTATATTCTCCATTCGCTTTTTGTCTTCGTTCTTGTGCTTGTCTTTTTCGAGGAAATGTAATATTTCGTTCGCGCGTAGCACGATACGGTTTGGCATACCCGCCAGCTGCGCTACGTGTATACCAAAGCTGTGCTCGCTTCCACCTTCTTTCAGCTTGCGCATAAAGATGATCTTGTCACCCACTTCTTTTACCGACACGTTAAAGTTCCGCACGCGCGTCAGGTCTTCTTCGAGCTGGTTCAGCTCGTGGTAGTGTGTGGCGAAAAGCGTCTTAGGCTTATAGTCTTTGTGGTTGTGTAAATATTCTACGATAGCCCAGGCAATCGATACACCGTCGTAGGTGCTGGTGCCACGGCCGATCTCGTCCATCAGGATCAGGCTGCGGTTGCTAAGGTTGTTCAGGATGCTGGCGGTCTCGATCATTTCCACCATAAATGTCGACTCTCCTTTCGACAGGTTGTCCGATGCGCCGACGCGTGTAAAGACCTTGTCGACAATACCGAGGGATGCTGCGTCTGCGGGTACAAAGCTGCCCATCTGTGCCAGCAACACGATGAGCGCGGTCTGGCGTAGCAACGCCGACTTACCGGCCATGTTCGGGCCAGTGATGATCAGTACTTGTTGCTTTTCGCTGTCGAGGTATATGTCGTTGGGAATATAGGACTCGCCTACCGGCAGTTGTTTTTCGATGACCGGGTGACGTCCTGCTTTGATGTCGAGAATATACGAGTCGTTGATCTGCGGGCGGGTATAACGATTGGCGCGCGCTACAACAGCAAAGGAAAGCAGGCAGTCGAGTTGCGCGAGCACGCGCGCGTTGAGCTGGATTTGCGGAATAAAGGCTGCCGCGGCTGCGATGATGGCGGTGAAGATGCGTTGCTCGATCACGATTAGCTTGTCTTCCGCATTCAGAATCTTTTCTTCGTAGACCTTCAGCTCTTCGGTGATATAGCGCTCGGCATTTACCAGCGTTTGTTTCCGGATCCAATCCGAGGGCACCTTGTCTTTGTTGGCGTTGCTTACTTCGAGGTAATAACCAAAGACCTTGTTGTAGGAAATCTTGAGGGAGCCAATGCCGGTGCGTTCTACCTCGCGCTTCTGGATTTGCAGCAGATAGTCTTTGCCTGAATAAGAGATCTTTTGCAGCTCATCCAGCTCAGCGTCGATGCCTTCTTTGATGAGGTTGCCCTGGTTGATGGCAATGGAAACATCTTCACGCAGCTCTTGCTCGATCTTCGCTACCAATGATTCGCAGAGGTGGAGCTGGCCGGCCAGCCGTTGCAGGCCGGGCGTTGTCTGCCGGCTAAGCTCGTGGCGGATGGGCTCGATGGCTTTCAGCGAGCGCTTTAGCTGCAGCATCTCGCGCGGGTTGATGCGGTTTACGGCTACCTTTGAGATGAGGCGCTCCAAGTCGGCAATCTGCTTGAGCGGCTCCACGAGTGCTTCGGTCAGGTTGTTGTCGGCATAGAACGTGTCCACTATCTCCAGGCGCTCATCAATGGCATCCTTCTCTTTCAACGGCAGGATCATCCACTTGCGCAGCTGGCGTGAGCCCATGGGGGTTACCGTGCGGTCTACGATGTCGATCAGCGGCACGCCGCCGTCTTGCTGAGACGTTACGATCTCCAGGTTGCGTACGGTAAATCTATCCAGCCACACATACCGGTCTTCGTCAATGCGGGCGATCGACGCGATGTGTGATGTATCTTTGTGTTCGGTGTCTTCGAGATAATGCAATATGGCGCCGGCGGCGACGATGGCTTCGGTATAGTCGTCTACGCCAAAGCCCTTCAGTGTGGTGGTCTTAAAATGCTTTGTTAGCTTTTCATATCCATAGTCGTATCCATAGATCCAATCTTCCAGCGCGTATGTGCTGTAGTCGTTGCTGAAGAGGCTGTCGAATCTCGCGCGGAACTGCTTGCAATAAATTACTTCCGACGGCGCAAAGCCCTGAATGAGCTTGAGAATATACGTTTCGTTGCCTTGTGCGGCATAGAACTCTCCTGTAGAGAGGTCGAGAAAGGCTACGCCAAAGGCATCTTTTGTACAAAAGACGGATGCCAGGAAGTTGTTTTGCTTGCGGTTGAGTACGTTGTCGTTAAATGACAGACCCGGTGTTACCAGTTCGGTCACGCCGCGTTTCACAATGCCCTTTACAAAGCGGGGGTCTTCCAGTTGGTCGCAGATGGCCACCCGGTGGCCGGCGCGTACGAGCTTGGGCAAATAGGTGTCGAGGGCGTGGTGGGGGAAGCCTGCCAGGGCGGTTTCGGAGGCCGAGCCATTGCCTCGTTTGGTAAGCACGATGTCGAGTACCTTGCTGGCCGTCATGGCATCGTGCCCAAAGGTTTCGTAAAAGTCACCCACACGGAAGAGGAGGACTGCACCGGGGTACTTTGCCTTCAGGGCATTGTATTGCTTCATCAACGGTGTTTCAGCAGAGGTCTTGGTTTCGGCCATGGGGCAAATTAAATACTTTTTCTTTTGTTTGCGGAAGGATTCACTCGTCTGATCTGCATGAAGAAGCTAATACTGGAAGAACTCGGAAGAATGTCTGTTGCGGAGTTTCAGGAAGCACCGAAGCTGCCTATTTGCCTCGTACTGGATAACATTCGCAGCCTGCATAACGTGGGCGCGGCCTTCCGCACGGCGGATGCTTTCCGCATTGGTAAGATTTACTTAACCGGCATTACCGGTACGCCGCCGCACCGGGAGATTCAAAAGGCCGCGCTTGGGGCGACGGAGTCTGTGCAATGGGAGTATGTGGCGGAGACGGTGGATGCTGTGCGTAAGCTGAAGGAGGAGGGGTATACGATCGTTGCAGTGGAGCAGACAACGGATAGTGTTTCGCTGGAGGCGTTTAGGCCTTCTGCTGATGCACGGTACTGCCTGGTGTTTGGGAATGAGGTGAATGGGGTGAGTGAGGAGGTGCTGCCGTTGACGGACGTGGCGTTGGAGATTCCGCAGGCGGGAACGAAACATTCTTTGAATGTTTCGGTTTGTTTGGGGATTGTGGCCTGGGAGTTTTTTAGGGGGTTGCGGTAGCGTGCTGGTTCGCCAAAATTCATGGCGGCAAGGGGAGTACTTCGGATATATAATAGTATTGAAATAGAATCGACATAGTATTGAAATAGCATTGTAATAGCCCTATAAAGGCTATTTTAAACCTATTTCAAACTATTTTCGTATCGAAAACTGTTCTGCCTTTGGCCTGGCTTTCGCGCCAGAAAAGGTGGTCGACGGGACGAGTCGCCCTCCCTTCGGGAGGCAGGCCTCCCTTCGGTCGGAAGACTCGCGCCAGATGACGCGTTGGGCAACTTGGGAATGTATCAATTATTCAATTTCTGATTAACAAAAAAAGCCGTCCCGGGATCCGGAACGGCTTTATATGTTATCGTGACACGTGTGCGTTAGGCGATTTTGAAGGCTTTCTTCACGGCGTCTACGTAGTCGAGTTTTTCCCAGGGGAATAGCTCTACTTTCACTGTTTTCTCAGAGACTTTACCCTTGTTAAAGATTTTCTCTACCACTTTAGGCTCGCGGCCCATGTGTCCGTAGGCTGCGGTTTCGGCGTAGATCGGGGTGCGGAGAGCGAAACGCTGCTCGATGAAGTATGGACGCATGTCGAAGAGCTTCGCAACCTTCTGCGCGATCTCGCCATCGTTGAGCTTCACTTTGGAAGTGCCGTAGGTGTTTACGTACAGACCTACTGGCTGGGCTACGCCGATGGCGTATGCTACCTGTACCAGTACTTCGTCGCACAGACCGGCTGCAACCAGGTTTTTGGCGATGTGACGGGTAGCGTAGGCTGCCGAGCGGTCAACTTTTGAGGGGTCTTTGCCGGAGAAGGCACCACCGCCGTGGGCTCCTTTGCCACCGTAGGTGTCGACGATGATCTTACGTCCTGTCAGACCGGTGTCGCCGTGGGGACCTCCGATTACGAATTTGCCTGTAGGGTTGACGTGATATTGAATTTCGCTGTTGAAAAGCTTCTGTACGTGCTTGGGCAGCTTCTTCTTCACGCGGGGGATAACGATGTTGATCACATCGTCTTTGATCTGCTTCAGCATGACAGCGTCTTTCGCGAAGTCGTCGTGCTGGGTAGAAATTACGATGGTGTCGATGCGTTGCGGCTTGTTGTCGTCGCTGTACTCGATCGTTACTTGCGACTTGGCGTCGGGGCGCAGGTACTTTATCGCCTTATTTTCGCGACGGAGGATCGCCAGCTCGCGGAGCAGCAAGTGGGCAAGCTCCAATGGCAGGGGCATGTAGTTGTCGGTTTCGTTTGTGGCATAGCCGAACATCATACCCTGGTCACCAGCGCCCTGGTCTTCTTTCTTCTTGCGCACAACGCCCTGGTTGATGTCGGGCGACTGTTCGTGGATAGCCGAAAGGATACCGCAGGAGTTGGCTTCGAACATGTACTCGCTCTTGGTGTACCCGATCTTGCGGATAACTTCGCGGGCAATGTCCTGAACGTCCAGGTAAGCTTCTGATTTTACCTCTCCTGCCAGGACAACCTGGCCAGTGGTAACGAGGGTTTCGCAGGCGACTTTGGAAGCAGGATCGTAGGCAAGGAAATAATCGATAAGGGCATCAGAGATCTGATCTGCTACTTTGTCGGGATGGCCTTCGGATACCGACTCGGAGGTAAATAAATACGGCATAAGGATTTACACTGGGTTTTAAATTTTAGCGGCAAATTTGGTTGAAACTGCAAAAGAAATCAAATCAAACGGCTTTACGCCAAAAATAAAAATACCGCGGGTACTTTAGGCAATTCAGGACGCAGGTTTTTCCATTTACTTACCGGCAACGTTTTAATACTCTCCTCTTTACCTGTAAGGTCTACTGCGATGCACAGTAGTGTATCGTCGTGCAGGTTCCGCAGCAAGTTTTGCAGCATGGCGTTATTACGATACGGCGTCTCAATAAAGAGCTGTGTTTGCCGGCGGCTCTGGGACTCTTTCTCCAGCGTCTTGATCGCTGTGGCCGCTTCTTTGCTATCAATTGGTAAGTAGCCATGGAAGGTAAAGCGCTGGCCATTCAGGCCGGAGCCCATTAAGGCCAACAACAGCGATGAAGGACCCACCAGCGGCGCTACCTGAATACCCTGCTCATGGGCGTACTTCACGGCCAGCGCGCCGGGGTCGGCTACACCGGGGCAACCCGATTCGGAGATCACGCCCAGGTTATGCCCTTCCAGTAAGGGTTGAAAAAGGGCTTTGAGTTCGGCCGGTTTTGTATCTTTGTTGAGAACTTCGAACTGCAGCGGCTCGATGGAAGCGTAAAGCTTCAGGCTGCTGAGAAAGCGACGGGCCGTGCGGACGTCCTCGGCCAGAAAGTGGCGTATGCCGGGCAAGGCCTGGCGCACGTGCTCCGGGATGACGGTTTGCTGAGTTTCTTCTGCTATGCTACTGGGAACCAGGTACAGGACGCCTTTTTTCATGTGTTTAGTTGACGGGGGCGCTAAGTTCGTAAGAAAACAACACTATGGGCAAAATCCTGATCGTTGTAGGTGTAGTTTGTATT
>JAESGK010000638.1_pt1 | contig 12170 bp, 11 predicted proteins | sample 9269681 | NCBI WGS metagenome assembly JAESGK01 (sample SAMN14515347, study PRJNA621673) | algae metagenome | isolation source: Timaviella obliquedivisa GSE-PSE-MK23-08B and co-occurring heterotrophs from... | place: USA: Grand Staircase Escalante National Monument, Utah | collected 2006-08-15
GCGGCAACTGCAAAGGCGAGCTGGAAGACTATGGCGCCGGCATCTCCGACCTGGACGAAGCCATCAAACTCGACCCCAAAAACTCAGCCTACTACAAACAACGTGGCAACTTCCACTACCAGCTCGGCGATAAAGAAAAAGCCTGCTTCGACTGGCGCAAAGCCGTCGAGCTTGGCGATGCTAAGGCACGGTTTCAGATAGATCAATACTGTAAGTAACAGAAGTATATAAAAACGAAAAGAGCAACCTGGTCAGTTGCTCTTTTCGTTTTTTACGAGATTTCGGCGCGCCCCTGCCGGGCGCACCATAAAAAGAGAGCAGCCCGTTGGCCGCTCTCTTTTTACTATTCCAGATAAGCTATTATATCTTACCGTACCTCATACGCCGGCACCTTCGGCACCGTAAATCCTTTCGTCTTCAACTGAGTCTGAATCTCCGTAATCCCACGCTCCAGCTGCGTATCGACACCCTTCGCCCCTTGTGTCAAATCTTCGGGCACAGCGATATCAGGATCAACACCGTGTCCTTCCTTAAACCAGGTACCATCAATATTATACATCCGGAACGTCGGCACGGTCACACCGCCACCGTCGATCAACCCCGGTACGCCACTGATCCCGATCAAACCACCCCACGTACGGGCACCGATCAGCGGACCAAGTCCCGCCTTACGGAAGTAATCCGGGAAGGCATCGCCCCCGCTACCGCTCCAGCCGTTGATCAGCATCACCTTCGGACCAAAGTTACCCGCCGGAGGCCATGGCCAGCTGGCACCATCACGAATCGCCCAAAACACCAGCGGCGGACGGTTCAAGAGCTCAATAAACCGATCTGGAATCTGACCTCCGTTGTTAAAACGCTCGTCGATAACCAACGACTTCTTGTCCATCTGTGCATTGAACTGACGAATCAATTCATTCTGTCCATCGACACCCGTGCTACGCACATAAATATACCCAGCCGCACCACCGGTAGCATCTTCAACACGCTTACGGTTCTGCTCGATCCAGGCCAGGTGACGCAGACGCGCCTCATCAAACAACGTCTCCACTACTACAGTCTTCGCGCCGGTGAACGATGCCGTGGTGTTATAGGTAACCTCCACCGCTTTACCCGCCAAACCCTGGAAGGCCGCATACGGATCTAATGCCGTGGTGAGCTTCACGCCGTTTACGGCCAGAATATAGTTACCTTCTTTAATCTCCACCCCGGGCAGATCAAGCGGCGAGCGTACTTCTGCATCCCACGCAGCACCACGAATAATCTTCTTCACTTTATAGTAAGAGCCGTCGACTTGCCAGTCAATGCCGAGGTAGCCTACAGAGTAGTGTTTCGAGTCCTCTTCTGCCCCACCACCTTTATAGGTGTGTGATGCGTTCAGCTCGCCGATCATCTCACCGAGAATATAGTTCACCTCCTCGCGCGTCAGCGCACCGGTCAGCATCTTGAGGTACTGGTCTTTTACAGCTGCCCAGTTCACACCGTGCATGGTAGGATCATAGAAATAGTCGCGTTCCAGGCGCCACGCATCTACCAGAATCTGTTTCCACTCTTCGCGCGGATCAATAAACATTTGCATTTCCGACAGACGCAGCGCCTTATCGGCCGATTGATTCTCCTCTGCCTTGATGATATACAGGTTGTCGTCCTTCGCGATCAGAATCTTTTCTCCGTTGGCAGCGATCTGATACCAATCGACCTGGTCGCTAAAGGTTTTCTGCTCGCGCTTCTCCAGATCGAAATACTTCAGCGGTTTGCGTTGATCTTCTGCACCCGTGTTTGGCATCTGGTGGTATACCACTTTGCCTTTTACTGCGCCAAGGTTACCATAGTTGCCCGGATTCATCGGTAACAGCACCAGGCGGGACTCCAGGCCGTCCAGGTCGATCTCTACTTTGGCTACCGTATCATCCTTAGACTCTTCTTTCTTTTCTTCTTTGCCTTTCTTCTTTTTGTCTTTCTCTTTCTTGTCAGAAGCAGCCTCATCGGCCTTCACATCTACCACGTCATTCTTCGGCGCCAGCGGCGAAGGAGTGCTTTTCTTCAATGAGATTGCTGCGATCTTGGTGCTGTTCGGATATACGAAGGTGTTGTCGATGTCGCTGTATACCGGTTGGAAAAACTGGTTGGTGAGTAAGTACAGGTATTTACCTTCAGGGTCGAATACCGGCTTGCGTGCCGTGTAGTAACCACCCGTCACCTGTGTGAGCTTACGGTTGGTGTAATCAAAAAGGAATACACCCTGGTGACCGTTTACCAGGTCGTGGTCGAACGCAAGCCAGCGGCTGTCGGCAGACCAGCTGGCAGCGAAGTCTTCGAGATCATAATGCATCATGCGCAGGCCGCGGTCGGCTTCGACCGTCTGGTTGGTCGCTACGTCATAGATCTTGATGCGCATGGCTTTGTCGATAAACGCAACCTTCTTGCTGTCGGGCGACCAGTACAATTTATAGCGGAAGCCGGCGCCGTAGGCCGTCAGCTTCCGCTCGGTGGCATCACTCTTGGTGTCACGCAGCGTCAGCTCATATTCTCCGGAGCGGTCGCTCCAGTACGCAATATACTTGCCGTCGGGTGACCACGACGGGTAACGCTCTGCCACACCAGGGCTTTGGGTCAGGTTCTTCACAAAGCCATCTTCTGCCGGAACGCTGAAAACTTCACCGCGCGCTTCTACCAACACACGCTTGGCATCGGCCGAGATGAAGGCGTGTTGCGGATGACCAACGTTCTGGATGGTGGGCTTGAGGGCCAGCCCATCCGTTACAACGGATACTTTTACCTCTTGCGCTTTACGTGAGGCCAGATTGAAGAGAAACAGTTTACCAGCCTGCTCGAACACAATATCTTCGGGACCCAGCGACGGGAAGTGTACGTCGTAGTCCGTATAGTGTGTCAGTTGTTGGAAGGCCTTGGTGGTGGTGTTATATTCCCACAGGTTCATGCGGTTGTCCGGACCGCGGTCGGTCAGGAAATAAATGCTGGTGCCATGCCACATGGGCAGCTCGTCGGCCGCGTCGGTGGTAGCGGAAATATTTTCAGACGCCAGTGTTTCGAGGTTGAAGAGGTGGATCTCGGCATTCCAGCCACCGCGGTAGCGTTTCCAGTTGCGGCCGATCTGTGAACGGAACGTAAGCGCAACCTGCTTGCCGTCAGGCGACACCGAGCCAAATTCGGCGTAGGGCATGGGCAGTTTTTCGGGCAGCCCCCCGCTGGGTTTCAGTTTGAAGAACTGGTTAAACCGTTCACGACCGGCTTCGCGACCGGAAGCGAACAGGATGTGCTGGCCATCGGGGAACCAATCGACCACACGGTCCGTTCCCCCGTGGTATGTCAGGCGAGCCGGAACCCCGCCCAACGTCGGGAGGGTATAGATGTCGTAGTTACCATCGTAATTGCCGGTAAAGGCAACGGCCTTACCGTCAGGCGAAAACTTCGGATATACTTCTACGCCGGCCGGCGAGCTGAGGCGACTTGCCACGCCCCCGGTTTTCGGCACAACCCACAGGTCGTTGGCGTATGTAAAAACAATGTGCGTCTGCGAAACGTCGGGGTAACGGAACAGGCCCGCGTCGATCTGCGCCGTCGCCCCGTGCGACAGCAGCCCGACTAGCATAAGGGTTAACAAATGGATTTTTTTCATGAGGTTTTGGTTAAGACCGGGATTTTAAATGAAAGCATATACGGATTAAGTAAGGTTTAGGATATTTGTACCCTAGTAAGATCGAAAATTACGGCAACAATGAAAATAACAGCAGATAACCGGCTTAAAAAACTCATCGTCGTAGGCGACCGCGTGCTGATCAGACCCACGACCTATACCGATAAGACAGCCAGCGGTTTATACCTGCCACCCAGCGTGCAAGAAAAGGAAAAGATACAAAGCGGTTATGTTATTAAGGTCGGCCCCGGCTACCCCCTGCCCCTACCCGCCGACGAGGACGATGTCTGGAAAGGCAAAGAAGATCAGGTGAAATACCTGCCCCTGCAAGCACAGGAAGGCGACCTGGCCATCTACCTGCAGAAGGGTGCTATCGAAGTACTTTACGAGGAAGAAAAGTATTTCATCGTCCCCCAGGCATCTATTTTGATGCTGGAGCGCGAAGAAGATTTATAACCATTCAATACACGACAACCATGGCCGGCCTCCATTTAGACGTGCTCCGCGTAGGAAAAAAATACCGCCTTACCAACTTTGGCGAGCAACATGATTTTATCGTAGAAGCCACCCTGTCGGGGGGCGACTTCCGCGTAAAAGATCTCAACACACTCGAACCATACAACCTCAAGGAGCTGATCGCGTATGGCCATGGCAAAGACTATATCATTGAAGAACTGTACATGGAGTAAGTCAACACAACACTTATTTCGTGAATCGACGTAAATTTGTGTAGCATTGCGGCCGCGCACGTTCCCCCTGGTGCGCGAAACCGGACGAAGAACTTTAATTCACGCACATGAAACTTCTCGTCATCGAAGATGAACAGAAAGTAGCGGCCTTCCTCAAAGAGGGCCTGGAGGAGCAAGGCTATGACGTGAACCTCGCCTACGACGGCTATACCGGCGAGAAGCTTGCGCTGGCCAACACCTACCAGATCATCTTACTCGACGTTATCATCCCCGTCGTGAACGGCCTCGAACTCTGCAAAAAGCTCAAGGCCGCCAAGCCCACCACGCCTATCCTGATGCTGACGGCCCTGGGCACCACCGACGACAAAGTTACCGGCCTCGACGCCGGCGCAGACGACTATCTGCAAAAGCCTTTCGAGTTCAAAGAGCTCCTCGCCCGCATCAAAGCGCTCACGCGCCGCGCACGTCACGACGCCGAAGAAAAAACCAATATGCTTACCGTAGGCGACCTACGCCTGGACCTTGACAAAAAAGTGGCCCTGCGTGGCGACCGCACCATTGCCCTGACGGCAAAAGAATTTGCCTTGCTGGAATACCTCATGCGCAACAAAGGCCGTGTGTTGTCGCGCCCCGACATTGCCGAAAAAGTTTGGGAAGTAACGTTCGACACAGGCACCAACGTGGTAGAAGTATACATGAACATCCTGCGTAAAAAGGTCGACAGGGATTTCCCGACAAAGCTCCTCCACACCCGCATCGGTCTGGGCTACGTCGTCCAGGAAGAAGCATGAACATCCGCAGCCGCTTAACCCTGCGGTTCATCATCAGCGTAGCCATCATCATGGTAATGGCGCTCATGCTGATCTATATATTCTCAGCGGGCTATCGCGAGGACGACTTTTACAATCGCCTGCGCAGCAAAGCCAACAACACGGCCAAGCTGCTCATCGACGTAGACGAAGTCGACGTCAACCTGCTGCGTAAGATCGAGCGCGACAACCCAGTAAGACTGCCCAACGAAAAGATCATCGTCTACGACTTTCACAACGAGATCATCTTTAGCACCGACGAGCAAAGCGTCATTCACATTTCACAAGACTTGCTGGACCGCATTCGCCTGGAAGAAGAAGTGCGTTACTGGCAGGATGACTACGAAGTGCTGGGCTTTCTCTTCAAAGGCCGCTACGATCGTTTTGCCGTCGTTGCCGCCGCAACAGACATTCATGGCTTCAGCCGCCTCAACAACCTGCGCACGATCTTGCTGGTAGTATTCGCCATCACCATCGTGGCCGTGTCGGTATCGGGTTGGTTCTTTGCCGGCAAGGCCCTGCAACCTATTTCTACTGTGGTGCACCAGGTAGACGAGATCACCATCAGCAGTCTCAACCTACGCGTAGACGAAGGCAATGGTCAGGATGAGATCGCGCAGCTGGCCCGCACGTTCAACAACATGCTGCAACGACTCGAGGCCTCCTTCATCGTTCAAAAGAACTTCATTGCCAATGCCTCGCACGAGCTGCGCACGCCCCTGACCGCCATCACGGGACAGCTGGAGGTCAGCCTACTCCACGCACGCACCAACGACGAATACCGCGGCGTGGTCAACTCGGTCTTAGACGACATCAAGAACCTGAACAACCTCGCCAATCGCCTATTGTTGCTCGCGCAAACCAGCGCTGACGGCTCAGACCGCAGCATGACGCACTTGCGCATTGACGAACTGCTTTGGCTCACCCGCGAGGAGCTCCTGAAACGCGACCCTGGCTACAGTATCAACATCGACCTCGCCTCCGACCTCGACGACGAATCCAAGCTCACCATCAACGGCGACGAGCAGCTCATGAAAGTAGCGCTGTTGAACCTGATCGAGAACGGCTGCAAGTACTCCCCCGACCATCGCACCGTGGTGCTCGTGCGTGCCACGCCCAGCCACCTCGTGCTCCAATTCCGCGACCAGGGTATTGGCATTCCCGAGGCCGACCGCACCAACATCTTCGAGCCCTTCTACCGCGGCGAGAATACCCAGGGTATCAAAGGGTATGGCATCGGGCTGTCAGTCGTGCAGCGCATCGTCATTTTACATAAAGGCACTATTACCCTTGATGCCAACCCTGAAGGTGGCACGACCTTTATCGTTACGCTTCCATTTTAGTCTCCGGTGACATTTCGGTTGAATCCCGCCATCCAGGGCCTGTACTTCAACCAACACTACAGCAGGCTCGCCGGCCAAACTTTTGCCGTCCGTAATCCGAAAAAGAAGTGAGCTGCAATTTCCACCCAGAATTCCACTCATAGCCTGGCATCGGTCTAAATACAGGATATTTTAGTAGAGTAAAAGCAGTAGATATCCAATAGATATTCAATACCTATATAAGTATTAGATATCTATTCTTTATTTATCCTTTAACTATTGCTTATATATTGGATATCCTGTCTTTTGCCTGTCTTTTAGAGCCCAAACGAGGCAAATTGGCCAGGAACTTTCCCGTCAGCCCGTTCACGCCCGGCCAGACTGCAGGCTTCACCCCGGAATCGCCGCTGCCCGCCTCGGGACCGCCTCTTTTAACCCCCTTTTAATTTGCTTTTAAGTCGGCCTTTACCTGCGTCAGCCACCTTGGCGTCATGAAAAAGGTATCTGTCATCATCACTACTTACAACGCCGGGAAGACGATCGCGCGCACGCTGAACTCGGTGTTGCGCCAGGAATGCATTGGAAAAGCGTTTACGTTAGAGCTGATCGTCATCGACGATTGCTCGACCGATGACACGCTCGAGATCCTCGAGACGTTCAACCTGGACATCCAGCAGTTTTTCTCGACGCCCGCCAACAGCGGTGGTCCCAACAAGGGTCGAAACATCGGCTTGCGGCACGCCACGGGCGACTATATCTGTTTCCTCGACCACGACGACCTGTGGCAACCTCATAAAATCCTGCTCCAGCTGAAAGCAGCAGAGCATGTACCGATTGTCACCGGCAGCTATAGTACGACCAATACCTACACCGGTATGCACACCCTGGCCGAAAATCTGGAAATGACCCGGTTCTTCGAATCCAACGAGACCTTTCTAAAGAAGCTTTCCAAAGAAAAGATCGATGTGCAGAATACGTATCTCGGCACAGTCATGATCCACCGCGACCTGAAGCATATCTTGTTTGAAGAACACTTCGGCATGCTGGACTTCGACTGGACGCTGCGGTTGTTTGAGAACCGCGCTTCCGCGGAAATCTCCGCGCACGTTGTAACGCGGGTTGTTGATGGCAATAATCTGTCGCTCAACGCAGAGTATCGAAAGAAAGATTATTACTACTCTCTGATGTGCCTGGAGAGCTTTGAGAAGCGCTATCCGCGCGAGGTGGCGCTGGCATTGAAACGTATCAATGGCAGCCGTGCACGGTACTGCTATTTGCAGGGCAATATGCCTGAGGCGCGCAAGTATTTGCTGAAGGCCATGCCGGGCATGAAAGAGACCTTGTATTACATCACGTCGTACGCCGGCAGCCAGTGGGTGCGGCGAAACTTTTCGGTGTTCGGATAAATTTTAATGCCGTTTTAATCCTGGTTTAATGTACTCTTTAACCTCTTTGTTCTACTTTGATGCCTGCAGCGACCATGTCCGTTATGCGTAAAAATAGAGTTTTCGGAATAGCGGCAATGGTCGCCATCGTGCTCCTGACGGGTACGGTGGCTTATCTGGCTTCGGAGGGTATCAGCATCCGGTTGTTGGAGGCGAGCCTGCGGGAGGAGAAGCTGAAGGCTGAAACGATGCTGTCGGAGAAGCTGCAGCTGGAAAAGGAAATTGTCAAACAGGAAACAGCATTGTCGACACTGCGGGAGACGAACGGCGCGTTGCAATACAACGTGGACCGTACAGCACGGGAAGTAAACGATCGCGATGCACGGATCAAGGCTATGCGCCAGGAGTATGCGGGGGCTACTCGTCTGAAGCAACAGCACGAAGCCTTGCAGCGCGAGCACGCAGCACAAGCGGTGGATCTGGCCGATGCCCGGCGATCGCAGAAAGGTATGCAAAGTGTACAAGAGGACCTGGAGCAAACCATCGCCCTGCTGTTACAGCAAAATAAGAAGCTGACCGGCGAGCTGCACGCGTGGCGGCTGTCGGCGGTGAAAGATGTGCGGGTGGAGCCGTATCGTAGGAACGAACGACTGACGCTTAGCGCACGGAAAACACGCAAGTTGGTGGTGCACGTGGATGTGGCCTCGCGGGTGGAAGACCTGCAGTTTCGCATTACGGACCCCGCGGGACGGTTGCTGTCGGCGGAGGCCGGCAAAATTTCGACCTCGGTGGTGAATGAAGGCATTCCCCCAAGGCACGTGGCCTCGACCCGCCAAACTGTACTGAAAGAATATCCTTACAAGCAGGTGGCGATGGTATTTACCCCTTCGGAACGACTCGAAGCTGGCATTTATCAGATCGACATCCTCAACGATACTGAATCAATAGGTAGTTTACAGGTGAAGTTTAGGTAATAAATTACCTTTTTTGGTAGGCCCGGCGTAAGCAACCGGGCCTTTTTTATGCCCCGGCCGCCACTCAAACTATTTCCTTTCCCACACATTGAGGAGGGTGACGGTGATCTTGTAGTTTTTTTCGAGATTTACGGTCAGACCTCATTGACCATGAAAAAAACACTAACCTTACTCCTATCATTAGCCCTGACTGCTACGGTCTTTGCCCAGAATGAAGACTTGCCGACCGACTTTCTGAAGTCGACCTTTCACAAAGAGCGCCGAGCCAAGCTGCGCGAGAAACTGCCCGCCAACTCAGTGGCTGTGTTCTTTGCCAATCCCGTGCGTAACCGCGCCAACGACGTGGAGTACGTATACCACCAGGACCCCGACTTCTTTTACATGACCGGGTACAAAGAACCGCATGCCGTATTGCTGGTATTTAAAGACAAACAGACCGCTGCCAATGGCTCGCAGTACGACGAGATCATCTTCGTACAGCCGCGCAACCCCATTCATGAAATGTGGACTGGCCGCCGCCTGGGCGATGTGAAAACACGCGAGCAGTTGGGCCTTGAGCAAGCTTTTAACAACAGCGAGTTTGATAAGTATAACCTCGACTTTTCAAAGTTTGCCAAGATCCTGTTCTTCGACTTTCAAAACGACGTGCGCGACGACCAGGACGATACTTCGGATCTGTACGACCTGATCGCCCAGTTCAAAAAGAAAACCAACTACCCTACCCCGGGTACCTCGTTAACTGTATCACGTGAGGCGCAGAAGAATAACCTTGACAAAGATGCGCTGGCGCCCATTATGGACGAGCTACGTGGTACCAAGACAAAAGAAGAGATCGACCTGCTGCGCAAGGCGGTCATGGTTTCGTGTGTTGGCCAGGTGGAAGTCATGAAAGCGATCAAACCCGGCATGTCTGAGCGCGAAGTGCAGGGTATTCACGAATTAGTATTTAAGAAATATCAGGCCGAAGACCTGGGCTATCCGTCCATCGTGGGAGGTGGCCACAACGGTTGTATTTTGCACTATATCGACAACTATAAACCGTCGCTGACAAACAAGGAGCTCATCCTGATGGACCTGGGGGCAGAATACCATGGTTATACCGCCGACATTACCCGTACCATTCCGGTGAACGGCAAGTTTTCTACCGAGCAAAAGCAAATCTACGACCTGGTGTTGAAGGCGCAGGAAGAAGCGATGAAGATCGCCAAGCCGGGCCTGCCTATGAGCCAGTTGACAGTGGTATGCCGCGACATTATTAACAAAGGTCTGGCCGACCTGGGCATTATCAAATCGCCTACCGACAGACACCTTTACTTCCCGCACGGTGTGTCGCATCACATTGGTTTGGATGTGCACGACCGCGGCGTTTATGTGCTGGCGGAGAACAGCGTGGTGACGATCGAGCCCGGCATTTATATACCTGACAACAGCGCCTGCGACAAGAAGTGGTGGGGCATTGCCGTCCGTATTGAGGACGACTACCTCATTACCAAAACCGGCTACGAGCTACTCTCCAGCTATGCGCCGCGCACGACAGACGATATCGAGGCGGTGATGAAGCAACCGAGTCCCCTGGACGACTTTGTGCTTCCAAACCTCAACAAAACCAATTAACCCGAGTCGAAGCAAGGCTGTTTTCTCAAGAAGACAGCCTTCTTTATTTTTTCTTCCCTACGCCTCCATTATTTTTTGCAGGTCTTACGTCTCCTCCTGTAAGACCTATATTATGATTTTTGTCAAGAAACATTTTACCCTCCAAAATCGTTACTTTTACCGCAACGAATACATGCCCTTGACACGCTTCCGATTGCCTTTTGTTCTGACACTCTGCTTCGCCCTTTCGAGCCTGGCCGTATGGGCGCAGGTGCAGGAGAACGCGGACCAAGCTTTTCAGCAGGCAGCCGAACATCACCGCCCGGTGTTGCTGGTCTTTGCCGGCTCGGACTGGTGTGCGCCCTGCATTCATTTTGAAAAAAAAATCCTGGCAGAGCATTCTTTCCAGGAGTTTGCTGGTGCCAACCTGGTATTGTTAAAGGCTGATTTCCCGCAGCGTACGCGCCAACCGGATTCGCTCCGGAAACAAAACGAAGCGCTGGCCGAGAAGTATAATCCCACGGGCATCTTCCCCTACATTCTGGTGCTGCGCGACAATGGTAACGTGGTGAAGATCTTGAATTATCACAACGAATCGCCAGCGCAGTTCATCGACGAGATCAAACCGTTGTTGTTGCCATGATGGTGGCGCCGTTAACGGAGCATCGGAAGCAGGCCCGGTTAATGGGTTCTGCCTTCGAGTTCGTCACAGTGACAGAAGCAAGCGACCCCGAAGATCATATCGACACCGCGATCGCGGAGGTGCAGCGTATGGAGGCCCTGTTGACGGAGTTCTCCGACACTTCCCAAACCGCTCAGTTGAACCGTGCGGCTGGTATCCATGCCGTGGAAGTAGATCCGGAAGTGTACTCCATCCTCCACCGCAGCCGCGAGATTGCGCGGTTGACGCAAGGTGCCTTTGATATCACGGCCGGGGTATTAAAAAAGCTATATGATTTTCGAAACAAACCCGCCACGCTACCCGGTCGCGCAACGATCGATGCTGCGCTGCAACGGGTGGGATGGGACAAGATCGTGTTGACACCACCGGGCCAGGTATATTTGTCGGCGCCGGGTATGCACATGGGGTTTGGGGCGATTGGTAAGGGCTATGCGGCCGATAAGGTGAAGAACATGCTGCAACAGAAAGGTATACGTAGTGGCGTGATCAACGCCAGTGGCGACCTGACGGCGTGGGGCGCGCGTCCCGATGGCACACCCTGGAAGGTGGGCATTGCCGATCCGAATGCGCCTTAGCGTGTTATTGCCTGGATACCGGTGCATCAGGCATCGGTGGCAACGTCGGGCAACTACGAACAATATTTTGAACTGGATGGTGTGCGGTATTCGCACAACATTGACCCGAAGACGGGCTTGCCCGTGCAGGGAATAAAGAGCGCGACGGTGGTGAGCCCGAGTGCCGAGCTTTCGGATGCGCTGGCCACTGCGGTTACCGTCATGGGCCCGTCGGTAGGGTTGCACTTCATCGATCAGCTGCCCAATACACATTGTTTGATCATTGACGATCAAAATCGTCTACACACGTCGCGTCACCTGTCCATAACTTAGAATTCTGCCACATGAAACGTTTACTCTACTGTCTGTTGCTCGGCGCTACGCTGCTGGCTTGCGAAAGTGTAAAGCCTTACCAGCGTGCTTACCTGAACGACCACGAGATGCAACCGGGCCAGCCGGGCGCACGCAGCCTGGAGGAAAACGTGCAGGCATACCGTGAGGGTG
>JAESGK010000642.1_pt1 | contig 12071 bp, 7 predicted proteins | sample 9269681 | NCBI WGS metagenome assembly JAESGK01 (sample SAMN14515347, study PRJNA621673) | algae metagenome | isolation source: Timaviella obliquedivisa GSE-PSE-MK23-08B and co-occurring heterotrophs from... | place: USA: Grand Staircase Escalante National Monument, Utah | collected 2006-08-15
AAAGATGAACAACTTACCCAACACTATCAAGGGAATTTGGGGTACTTTGACCAGTCCGGATCGCGTTTTTCGAGGAACGCATTTTTGCCTTCTTTCGCCTCTTCGCTGAGGTAATACAGCAAGGTGGCATTTCCGGCGAGCTCCTGGATGCCGGCCTGGCCGTCCAGCTCGGCATTGAACGAGCTTTTCAGCATGCGAATAGCCAGCGGGCTCTTGGCCATGATTTTGCGGGCCCAGGTTACGTAAGTCTCTTCCAGCATTTCGAGCGGAACGACTTTGTTTACCAGCCCCATGTCGAGGGCTTCCTGGGCGTCGTACTGGTCACAGAGGAACCAAATTTCGCGGGCCTTTTTCTGTCCAACGACGCGGGCCAGGTATGAGGCGCCAAAGCCGCCGTCAAAGCTTCCGACCTTCGGGCCGGTCTGACCGAACCGTGCATTTTCGGCCGCGATGGTCAGGTCGCATACGACGTGCAGTACGTGGCCGCCGCCGATCGCCCATCCCGCCACGGCGGCGATGACAGGCTTCGGAATGGAGCGGATCATCTTCTGCAGGTCGAGTACGTTTAGCCGGGGCGTTGCGTCGGGGCCGACATAACCACCATGACCGCGCACGCTTTGGTCACCCCCGCTGCAGAAGGCTTTGCCACCTTCGCCGGTCAGGATCACCACACGCACGTCTGCGTCTTCACGGCAGTGGTGCATGGCGTCGATCATCTCCTGTACGGTGAGCGGGGTGAAGGCGTTGTGTACCTGCGGGCGGTTGATGCTGATGCGGGCAATGCCTTCGAACTTGTGGAAGAGAATATCTTTATACTCCCTGACGGGCTTCCAGTCGTATTTAAAGCTCATAGCTCTTTTTTAATTGATGTTTCAAATGTTCGTATAGATTCTTATTGACCGATGCATCGGTTTCCAGTTCCAGAATCTTGGTCTGACCGTCGAATTCCAGGAAGTCTTTTAACAGGTTGCGCAGCTTGCGTTTGCTGTCGAGCGCCAGGTGACTGATGCCGTATTCCTCGCATAGTTTACGGGCGTTGAGCTTCTGGCGTGTTACAAAGTATTCGGCAGTCTCGGGCAGGTCGCCGGGGCCATCGATCATTTTGAAGATAACGCCGCCGTGGTTGTTGAGCAATACCACGCGCAGGTTCGGGAGCGGGTAATTGTGCCAGAACGCATTGCGGTCATAGAAGAATGCCATGTCGCCGGTAATCAATACGTTGGGACGGTCATTGGAAAGCGTGTGGCCCGCGGCGGTACTGGTGCAACCGTCAATGCCACTCGTGCCGCGGTTGGCAAATACCTGAACGCTTTTTTGTTTCGCGGTCAAGCCGATGAAGTTCGCATACCGCACACTCATGCTGTTGGCCAGGTGCAGGTTGCTGTCTTCGGGTAACGCTTGCAATACCTCGCGCACCAATTCCAGCTCGCCAAATTCGGGCTGCGGAAAGAAGTCTTCCAGTGTACGCAGGGCGCGACGCTCTTCTACCTCCCAGAATTTGTTGAAATTGTTTTGCTTCTGAGTCTCGAAGGTAGGGCCTTGCGGCAGGGCGCTGAGGTATAAAAAGAAATCGACGGGGTTGGCATTAAACACCCGCGTGATGCTCTGAAAGGCATCGGCGGCCATGCCGGCCGGCTGCAGGTGCCAGTGTGCTTTGGGCGCATGTTTGCGTAAGTATAGTTTGAGCTGCTTCGACAGCACCGACTTGCCAAAGGTGATGAGCAGATCGGGCTGCAACGTCTTCCGTACATCTTCGGTTGCGTGTCCCAGGAAGGTGTCGGCGTGACGCACCAGCTTTTCAACACCGTGTAGGTTGGACGTGATGTCGCCCACAATGGGCACGTTGTGTTGTTTAAAGAAGTTGCGCAGCGTGTCGGTCAGCAGGCGGTCGTACTCTTGCTGGCCCGTCACGATGAGGATGTTATGATATTGGCTCCACTCGGCGGCGATGACTTTCTTCTGCTCCTCGGTGAGCGTGAAGGTAGACGAGAATTCGTCCATCACGCGTATTTCGGTGCTAAACTCAATGCTCTCGCCGGCTGCGGGGTACAGGGGCTCGCGAAAGGGAGCGTTGATATGCACGGGGCCTTTGGGCTCCTGGAAGGAGAGGTTAATGGCCTCGTTGACGATGCGGTTGATGGCCCAGGCACTGTCGGGGTGATGGTAATCGGCGGGCAATTGGAACGATTGCTTGACATGGCGGCCAAAGATGCCGGGCTGGTGGATGGTCTGGCCGTCGTGCTGACCGACCCATTCGGCGGGCCGGTCGGCGGTAAACACCACCAGCGGCGTTTCGCTAAACCACGCTTCGGCTACGGCGGGGGCAAAGTTGTAAGCGGCTGACCCTGACGTACAAACAAGAATTGCCGGCGCCTTTTTCTGTTGGGCGATGCCCAGGGCGACAAACCCCGCGCTACGCTCGTCGCCAAAGGTACGTGTGGCAATAGCGGGATGGCGGGCAAAGGCCAGGGTGAGCGGGGCGCAACGTGAGCCAGGGCAAAGCACGGCCTGGGTGACCCCTTTGCGTGCGCACAGTTCGGCAATATCGTAGATCGGTTGGAAGCGGGTCATGCGTAATTCGTGTGCGAATATGGGGAGGGGGCGGGGAATTTTCAAATGCCTGGTAAAACACTGTTGCTGTTTAACCACCGTGCGTAAAAACATTGATTTTTAGGAGGCAACAACCGTATGCGGTTAAGCAATAGTGGTGGAGGGGAACAGTTATTTATTATATTTTGGGTAATGGAGATTCAGCGCGAATATTTTGTACGATCTGCCGAGGAGGTGCTACAGGCCTTGAAGACGGATGTGTCGCAGGGGCTTTCTGCCGACGAGGTCCGTCGCCGGCAAGAGCAATATGGAAAAAATACCCTGGAGGAGAAAAAGAAAGCGAGCGTGTGGAGGATGCTGGCAAGCCAGTTTGCCAACCCCATCGTGTGGATTCTAATCGCCGCAGCGGCCATAGCCTTTGCGTTTGCCCACCTACTGGAGGGCATTGCTGTTATGATCGTGGTGTTGATCAATACGCTTATCGGTTTTTTTATGGAACGACAGGCGGTGAGGTCAATGGAGAAGCTCAGCAGCATGGCGCGTACCAAGGCCCAGGTACAACGCCAGGGAAAAAAGACAGAGATCGATTCATCCGAGCTTGTGCCTGGTGACATCCTGTTTGTGGAGGCTGGTGATGTGGTGACAGCCGATGCGCGTATTATTTCCGAAAATAGTCTGGCCGTGAAAGAGGCCGCGCTGACGGGCGAATCGCTGGATGTCGAAAAGAGTACGGAGCCGCTCGGTGCCGATACGCGGACGGCGGACCGCTTAAATTCTATCTTCAAGGGCACGGTCGTCGGAAGGGGTAACGGGCAGGCTGTTGTCGTTGCTACAGGTGGGACTACCGAATTGGGCAAGATTGCCCGTATGACCGAGGAGGCCGATAAAGAAGCTACGCCCCTGAATAAAAAATTACACGCGCTTAGTCAGCGCCTGATCTGGCTGACGCTGATCTTGTCCGTACTGATCTTTGGCGCCGGTGTACTGCGGGGTGAAGACTGGTTATTTATGATCGAGACGGCCATTGCGCTGGCCATCGCGTCTATCCCGGAAGGGCTACCCGTTATTTCGACTATGGCCCTGGCCCGCGGCATGCTGCGGCTGGCGGATAAACAGGTTGTCGTGAAGACGCTGGAGGCAGTCCAAACCCTGGGAGAGACCGAAGTAATCTTTACCGATAAGACCGGCACACTGACGGAGAACGAAATGCACGTGCAAGTTGTGGCATTGGGTGACCGTATCGAGACGGTAACGGGTGAGCAACATAACCGCGACGGATTGAAAGAGGAATCTGCCTATAAAATGTTTCTATACGTGGCAGTACTTTGTAACAACAGCGCGTTGCCGGCGGAAGGAAAGGATGAGAAGGCAGTGGGCGACCCGGTGGAGGTAGCGCTGTTGCGTATGGCTTCGGAGCTCGGAGAAGACGTCGACAAGCTTCGTCAGGAGCAACCGCGTGTGGCGGAGCTGCCCTTCGACGCCGATATCAAAATGATGGCATCCACCCACAAACAAGGCAATGAACATTATATCTATGTAAAGGGTGCGCCCGAGGCGGTACTCGAGAAGTGTCAGGCCGTGCTGCGCGATGGAAATGAGACTCCGTTGACCGACCCGGATGGGTGGAAAAAGAAAGCCAACGACCTGGCCGGCCAGGGCTTGCGCATGCTTGGATTTGCATACCGGCGCACGGACCGGGTACCCGCGGATGACGAGGTGCCCGAGGGGCTGGTATTTCTCGGACTGGCAGGCTTTATCGATCCGCCCCGCGCTGACGTGAAAGACGCGCTGGCGGCCTGTCACGCCGCGGGCATCAAGGTGGCCATGGTTACCGGCGACCACCCGGGCACCGCCCATGCCATTGCCCAACAAGTGGGCCTGGCCGAAGGTGACAATGTCGTAACGGTCGAGGGAAAAGATATACCGGAAGGCGACCTGCCCGCAGACCTGCAGCAGAAGATCGCGGACGCCGTCGTATTCTCGCGCGTAGATCCTGCGCAAAAATTACGACTTATAACACTATACCAGGATCGTCAGATGGTGGTCGGCATGACCGGCGACGGCGTGAACGACGCACCTGCGCTGAAGAAAGCCGACATCGGCATCGCCATGGGCATACGCGGCACGGAAGCTGCCAAAGAAGCTGCCGACCTGATCTTACGCGATGATGCTTTTCCGTCGATCGTTACGGCCGTGCAGTATGGGCGAGTGATCTTTGAAAACATCCGCACATTCATTATCTACCTCCTGTCGTGTAACATGAGCGAGATCATGATCGTGGCGATCGCTTCTTTTGTCAACCTGCCCCTACCGTTGCTGCCATTGCAAATTCTTTTCCTGAACATGATCACCGACGTTTTCCCCGCGCTCGCCATTGGCATGAGCGAAGGCGAGGATGGTGTTATGAAGCGGCGCCCGCGTAAATCGTCGGACCCGCTGGTATCGAAGTCGAATTGGACTTCAGTGATCACTTATGCGCTAAGCCTCACCGCGGGCGTGATCGGCGCGGAGCTATATGCCGTATTTTATATGGGCCATGAAGAAGGAGTGGTCAACAACATTACGTTTTATACCTTGATCCTGGCACAGCTGTGGAATGTATTTAATATGCCCACTCGCGAGGTCTCGTTCTGGCAGAATCCTGTTACGCGCAACCGGTATGTGTGGTACGCGCTGGTGTTCTGCGTTGCCGTTACCGTCGTGACCTACCTGGTGCCCCCGATGCGCTCGGCATTGGGATTGGTATCGATACACCCGCAGGGGTTGGTGGTGGTGGTGGTCGCCAGTATTGTACCCATTGTGATTGTGCAGGTGCTTAAACGCGTGCTGAAGGTCGTTGAGTGAACTATTTTTTGATCACCTTTACGATCTTCGTATGCTTTTTGTCCTGGAGCGTAACGAGGTATACCCCTGTAGGCAGATGCCGAATGTCCAGCACGTCGTCCGCCAGACCGAAGGAATGCACGCGGCCGGCCAAGTCGGTAACGCTCACCTGCTGCACGGGGACGGCGGTCTCCAGGGTCAGGATGCCGGACGTTGGGTTGGGGTAGAGCCTTACGCCTGCGAGCGGGTTGTTGTCGATACCGGTTACAACGCTGCTTACCCGTAGGATGCGCGTTACCGGGGGGGCGGCCAGGAAATAGTCATCGCCATCCTGGGAGGCGGTGATGTCGGTTTCTCCTTCGCCGTGCAGGCTCACCACGTTGTCTTCGACGGTGGCTACTGCAGGATTGGACGAGGTGAAGGTCACGGGTAGTGTTGAGCTTGCTGTTGCCGTGAGCGTGAAGTCAGCATCGTCTGGCTTCTTCGTTGCCAGGTTTCCAAAGGTGATGGTTTGGGGTGCTTTGTTTACGGTCAGCGACTGGCTAGCGGGAGGAGCAGGCTCGTACGCGCTATTGCCTTCCTGGGATGCCGTGATGGTTACGGTGCCAACGCCCCGGATGACAACCAGGTTGCCACTGATCTCGGCTATGTCGGTGTCTGAACTTTCATAGGTTACGGGTAGCCCCGAGCTGGCCGAGGCTAGCGGATCGAATGGGGCATCGGTATAGACCTTGTCGCTAAGCGTATTAAAGGTAATGGTTTGCGAAAGCGGTATGAAAATGATCGTTACATCGATGTCGCCGATGTCGATCAGGATATTCGCTTCAATATTCATATCGCTCACGTCCAGGCTATATGCCTGATCGACGATGAAATTGTCTTGCGCCACGGCCGGGACCAGCGTATACGTCTTCGCGGCCAGGTTTGTGAAACTGTAGTTGCCGGCGGCGTCGGTGTAAAAAATCTGTACGAGCGTGGTGCCGTCATAGAGCAACAGCGGGATGTCGGGGGCCGGTGTTTCGCCCGGTAGTTTTGCCACCCCTGAGATATTTCGGCTTCCTGTAGGGGCAGACGTCGCGCGACCGGGCGTCAGGTTGGACACTGTGTTGAGGGCCGGGGTGAAGAAGGCTTCGTCCTGCAGGTAGGTATAATCTCCCGATAGGGTAGGTGCGAAGGCTCCATAGGTGACAGGGTTCGGGAAGAAGTACAGGGCCCGTGGGTCGGTGTCTGTTACAGTCAGGCTAAACGTATTGGTGCTCGTAATGGGTACCGTCTGCTCACGCGTAATCGTTCCGTCGACGGCTTTGCGATACAAGTATAAGGTGCCGCTCGAGATGTTCGTACCATCGCTGCCGATGATTGTGCCGGAGATGACATAGGGTGCCAGCTCGATTTCAAGCGGTGCGCTTTGTGAGTTATTGCTGTAGCAGTCTTCATCGGGATCGCATTGCACCACAAGGGTATAGTCGCCGGCGGCGAGTGGTGCCGGCAGTGTTATACTCCAATTTTTGGTGATGGTCGCACCGGGTAATGCAAAGGCGAACGGTTCGTTCGGGCGGGAGCCCGTGTATACAATGTTGTTATCGTCGTCGCGGATCAGAATTTCAAACGACTGCGTAAAGGAGTTGATCGAACCGGTATTCGTAATACTCAACGAGAAGTCGAATGTGACATCGGTGTTGTCGTATGGTGCAGAAGTGAGGGTAACGCTGTTGATGTGTATGACAGGCTGCACCGGGGCTACGGTAAAGGTAGTAGCACTGACCAGGATGTTGTTGGTATAGTCAGTTTCCGGAATGGCATTGGTGGCATTTATTTTCCAGATGACGTAGTGGGTGCCCACCAGTGTATTAATGTTTGGCACCCGTTGCGTTACATAGGCCATCTCCCAGCCGCTTGCGGCGATATAGTCAGGTGCTAGCAGCTCGGGCTTCAGGTCGGCCGTCAGGTCGTAGTCTCCGGCGTCCAGCGTCTGATCTTCGGAAATATAGACGTGCACGTCATAGCCGCCGACGCCGGTCGAGCCGTTGTTGACCAGTTGGTATTCCAGCTCGATCAGGCCTGAACCGCCATCGACCGAAAACCCTGTCTCCGGCGGCGCGTTGTTAGACATATCGAGGTCGATGTTGCTGGCACCGATCGTAAGGGCGGTGGCTATTGTATTGTTTGCCTCGTCGAATTCCTCGACACTGCCCACACCGTGATCGTCGTCGGCTTTGGCGATCAGAAAGTAGTCGCCCAGCGGAACGGGGGGGATGTTGATCGTGACCGTTTCATTGAAGACATCGGGGCCTGCCAGGGGAATTTCGTGCGTGTAAATAAATCTGTCGCCCGCGTCGAGGGTGTTGTCTGTACTCAGATAAAAGCTGCTACTCGTCGATTGGCCCAGATCGGTCGTGCCGGTATTTTGTAGCGTATAGTCCACCGTAATCCGGTCGCCTGCCGGTATCGTGGTGACAGCCGGTGTGAGGCTGGTAAAGAGAAGATCCACATTTTGCATGTTCACGGTATATCCGGGGAAGATGGCCACGTTATTGTTGTCGTCAGTTTCGGCAACCGTGTTATTGGGATCGATTTGTAGAATGAGATAGTAGTTGCTGGCAGCGATACCGCCGGTATAGCAGCTTACGGTAACGGCCTGAGTGCCGTTGGCGCCAATGGCGGGAATCGCGTTACTGTTTCCGATCTCCGGATCGTCTGGGCTCAGCACGGCATCGAATGATAACTTCACCTTCAACAGCGTAGGTCCGCCGGTAGGCGTAGCGCTATTATTTTTTACCGTGGTGGAGACGTTAAACGTCTGGTACCGGTCTACCGACGTGGGCGCAGTGACGCCTTCGGTGATGAGGTCTTGTGCGTAGGTGGAAACCTGTAGCAACAGCAAAAAAATAACGCAGAGGGAGCGTTTCATAGGCTTGTTTCAGTTGGTCCAAATCAAAAATAGGCAAATCCCGTGTGCGGAGGCCTTTGGTGTATGAAAACAGCCTACAATGTAAGAAATTGGAGTTGTAGATTAATCGATCATGATCAAAATATTCATGATCAAGCTATTATGGGGCGTTTAGACCGGCTGGTCAAACAACGGTTTGCGTAACGTTTGGAACTTGATCTCTGTTTCGGCCACCTCGTTTTCAGGTGTAGAGTCCACGGTAACGCCTGCGCCGGCATAGAGCGTAGCCTTGCCGTCGTGTAATTTGAGGCATCGCAGATTGACGAAGATGTGAATGTCGTTGCCGACGTTCACGGGCCCGAGAAAACCCGCATAAAACTCGCGGTCGTAGCCTTCATACTGCTGCAAAAAAGCCGACGCCGGCTCCAACGGCATGCCACAGACAGCTGACGTGGGGTGCAGCAGTTGCAACATGACCGATCCCAACTGCGAAAAATTGATTTCTTTCATGTTAACCGTAAAATCCGACCGCAGGTGAAGCAGGTTGCCTGCGACAACAGTTTTGGGTCCGTATTCGTCGTATTCGCGCACGCGGATCTTTTTAAAGCAACTGATTACGTATCGCTCCACCAGTGCCTGCTCTTCAATTTCCTTTTGCGTCCACGCTACCGTCTTAAGGTCTGTGCCGGGCACAAACCGCTGCGTGCCCGCCAGGGCTACCGTTTTGAACAAGGTCCTGTCGTGTACATGCGCCAACGTTTCGGGTGTAGCACCCAGCCAGCTGCCGGTCTCGGGCGTGCTGACGAACGACACCAGGGCGTGGGGATACGCGTTGGACAGGGTCTGAAACGCCTGCACCACGTCGAAGCCCTCGGGCAGGTCCACAATCTTACGACGCGACGGCACTACCTTTTCGAAGGAGCCTTTCTCGATCTCAGCCACGGCCTTGCGCACCAGCTCAGCATACGACATTTCCGTTTCCTGCCCTGTAGACGGCACGGTATAACAGGTGGGGGTGTGCGGCGTATAGGGCACCTGTTTCAGCTGCTCTTGCAGCCAGGTGTGCGACTGGATTTCGGCCGGCGTAGCGGCAGGCTGAAGGTTGCCGCCGGTGAAGGTGAATTTAAAATCAGCGGGCAGGAAAATGCGGTCGCGATTTTTCTGGAAAGGTGCAAACAGAAAACCCGTAGCAAGCTCTTCGAGGGCTGCATCCTGCGAAAGTCGTTGCAGTTTGCGCGACAGAATGAGGTGACAAATGGAGTCGTTGGGAAGACGCCATACCGCTACGGCGTATTGATTTTCGACAGCATGCCGCAAGAGATAAGCGATGTATTCAGTTTCGGTGAGTGAAGCGGTGTGCGGGGAGACGGAAGAAATGGTATTCATGCGGTCGTGCGTCGGCGCTAAATTAATCTTTTTTGTCCAGTACGGCCATTGTGATGCGGCTGATGCACACCAGGTCGCCGGCTTCGTTGGTGATCCGTATTTCCCAGACGTGGGTCTTACCACCGATGTGCAAAGGGCGGGTTACACCCTTAACAAATCCGGAGCGTACCCCGCGGATGTGGTTGGCGTTGATATCGAGTCCCACACAATATTGTCGACTGACATCAATGCAACTGATCGCGGCCACGCTTCCCATCGTCTCGGCCAGGGCCACGGAAGCTCCCCCGTGTAACAAACCCATGGGCTGATGGGTTCGTTTATCTACCGGCATTGTTGCTTCCAGGTAGTCTTCGCCCACGGCGGTGAACTGGATGCCCAGTACTTCCGCCATCGTATTCGGACCCCATTGGTTGAGGGATTCGACCGTAATGTCATTTCTAAAAATTCCCATAGTGGCGCCAATTTAATAAACAAAACGTATTCGCTCTCGCGCTCCACACTCACTCTGTTTTTTGCTATACTTGCGCCCGAAAACCGGAGAATTTGAGCACGAAGACCATTTACCTGATCCGCCACGGGCAGACTAACTACAATTTACAGAACATTGTGCAGGGCAGCGGCGTGGATACGGACCTGAACGATCGCGGACGGGCCCAGGCGCAGGCGTTTTTCGGGACCTATGGACATATTCCGTTTGACAAAGTGTATGTATCTGGTTTGCGACGTACGCACCAGTCGGTGCAGCCGTTTTTGGACAAGGGCCTTCCGTACGAAGCACTGCCGGGGCTAAACGAGATCAGTTGGGGCAACAAAGAGGGGCAAAAGGTTACACCCGACGAAGACGAGTATTACCACTATATGCTCAAGCAGTGGCAACTTGGGGACACGTCACTCAAGATTGAGGGCGGGGAGAGCCCCAACGATGTTGTGGCCCGCATGGCGCCCGCGATGGAGCACATCATGCGCCAGACGGACGAAAAGACGATCCTGATTTGTATGCACGGGCGTGCTATCCGTATCCTGATGTGTCACCTGCTGCGCTATCCGCTGAAAAGCATGGATATGTTCGAGCACGAAAATCTGTGTTTGTATCTGCTGCACCATACCGGGTCGATGTTTACCGTGGAGCGGTACAATGACCGCGATCACTTGCGCGCGTTGAGCTGAGCCAGCGCCGACCTCGCTTTACTATCGATGCTATTCTTATACTCGTGCCGCTTGTAGGTCAGGGCGCGGGTGAAGTGTTCTTTGGCCTTTTCCAAATCATTGGCTGCCCATTCAATATAGCCGAGCTGTAAGCTGGCGTTGGGCGCAAAGTACCAGGGCGCGTCCCCGGCCAGGTCGATGGTGTATTGATAAAACTCGCGGGCGGCAGCCAGGTTGTTGGTTTTGTGTGTGATGCGGGCCTGGCGATACGCGTACTCCACCTGGTCGCGTTGGGTGACGAGCTCATCGGTTGAAATAGTGGCTAGTGCTTCCTGCGCACGGGGGTAATACCCACCATCGGTGAAATACCGCACACGCGTCAGCTTGACATGCGGCAGCTCGGTTTCGGCCAGGCTGCGGGCAGCATACCGGTCGGCTTCGGCTACCTCCTTGCCGGCGGAGCGCGCCAGGGTGAAGGTAGCTTCGGCGTCGCTGGTGTTGCCGTTCAGCCAATAACACAGGCCTATTTTATACCAGGCGTCTTTGATGTAATTCTGTCCTTTGTAGTTATTGATAAACCACCGGTAGGCCGAAATGGCGTGCAGGTATTCGGCCTTCTGCAGGTATATTTCGCCTTTCAGGTATTCGGCGTAGGAGAGGGGCATGGCCAGTTTGGGCTCATTGATCTTGAGGAGCATGGCCAGCGCGTCTTCGCTTTGTGCGTTCTTCATCGCAAGCGAGGCGCCCAGGAAAAGCACCAGCCGGTTGCCAGGGTTCTTTTCCAGGAGGATCCGGGCCTCCTGCATCGCGGGCTCGGTCTGTTGCAGAATAAAGCCCTGGGTCAATGCATAGAGCACGTCGGCTTCAAAAGCCAGTACATGGTTGGAATGGCGGAATGATTCCAGCGTAGCCATGCCCTGACCCACTGAGCCTTCCATGTTTAGCAGGCCCAACAACCAGTTATACTTTTCAGGTACGGAGCCAATGATAACGTTGAGCAGGCCCTCGGTCTTCTGGATAGCGGTAAATTTGGGATACCGCTTTTTTATTTCCTGGGTGGCCTGATAGGCCTGGCGCAGGTTGAGGGCGCCGTCGAACTCATGCCCGAATTTGAGGTGTACAAAGGCCCATTGCAGGCCGATCTCTGCCTGCAAAAACAATTCGTCTACCGACGAGACTTTCGTCTTGCGGGCCAGGCGTTTCTCAAAGCGGTCTTCATATTCGGAAAATCTCTCCGGGTCTTCCGTCACCAATAGCTCGAGGGCCTCGGCCAGGG
>JAESGK010000644.1_pt1 | contig 12047 bp, 9 predicted proteins | sample 9269681 | NCBI WGS metagenome assembly JAESGK01 (sample SAMN14515347, study PRJNA621673) | algae metagenome | isolation source: Timaviella obliquedivisa GSE-PSE-MK23-08B and co-occurring heterotrophs from... | place: USA: Grand Staircase Escalante National Monument, Utah | collected 2006-08-15
ATATTACCTGCCGAAGTTTCTCAAAAATGACCCGCCGAGGTTGCTGTCATTTGGGTGCCGAAGTTAGTGTCTTTAGGCCGCCGAAGTTAGTGTCTTTGGGCTGCCGAGGTTAGTGTCTTTAAGCATGCATATTGAGGGCAACCTTACCTCCAGAAATAAATCGATTCTTTTTCGCATAATCTTCCGGTAGTTTCTTATCGGTGTACACGACAACATTATTCCGAATTCGATCATCATCAATATCGCCTAACCCATAGGTACGAGTACCACGTAAGAAATACTCACCATTCAGATCGAAAATTAACTTACCGTATGACGTATCACGAGTCATGTGATAAAGAAGCACTTTAACGAGATTAGTCTTGCCAAAACCTGATTGAGCGAAGACCATTGTACGTCTATTTCGCAGTTTTCCAATCTCGAACAAGATTGGTCCCTTATCTCTAAAGACTGTTTCCCCTACACAGAGATAGCCAATTTCAACCCCATTTTCATTCGTTTTGTTGAGAATTGATTCTATTTCTCGCTTGTTTAAGTGCCTTGCAATGTAGGAAACAATTGGTAGTTTTCTGACAGCAGTTGTGAAGGAAATTGTAGAGCCGCTATCCGTGAATGTACCTAGAATCCGAACCTTATAAGTGTAGCTGAACATCTTTTGCTTGTCCCGCTCAGAAAGTTCCCTTTCTGCAATTCGGGCATAATGCACAGCAATCAAAGTTTTATCTTGCGATTTAAAGATTGGATCTTCATCATAAATCTCAGCCTCAACCCTTGCCAGGTACTTCGTATTACCCTCATCTTTGGGAGTTAACACAATAAAATCACCAGTTTGCGGGCTGGCTTTAGCATCCTCATAAGAGGAGTATATTAGTAGTGCATCTTCAGTTGTTTTCTGACCGTAAAGAACACCAAAATCAACCTTTCCCATGAGTCCCCCTAAAATCTCTCGTGCATATCTAGAAAAAGATTTTCAATATCAACGTTATCCATTCTTTGATCCCTATAAAGAGAGTATTTGAGACGGGCTATAATTTCCTCTTTAAAGTTCTTCTTCAATGATATGAAGTTATGGGCTTCACATAATGGATAAGGATAACCAAGAATATAATGTTCTTGTGTCAGGCGAGTTAACTCCTTAAATACTGAGTCTAGTTCTGCTCTATCTCTTTCAAGATTCTCAGATTCAATTTTCGGGATTGCATTGAAAATGTTTACATCTATTATGAGCCAATCATAATTTTGCAACTTTTCAACGTAATCTAACCTAGCCGTGAAGAATAATCCAAATCCTCGTCCTCCACGAGTAGATTTTTTGATAAACATATCTCCTTGGTAAGCTGATTGGAGAATTACATCAGGAACCTCAAACCAACAACAGAGCTTTTTACGTTTCGGATCAGTTTCCATAAATGGATATTCGTGTTTGAGTTGATCTTGTAAATAGTTATCGATCTGTTTCAATGTGTACGAAAGCTCCATCTTGATGGGAGATTGCTTGGTTACAGCGACTATTTTTACTCCTTTTTGATGAGCATATTTCCCTAATTTAACTAAGTACTTCTGCTTTATTTGTAAGGGACGTAACGTGCCGTCTCGCAAAATAAAATCTCCTGATTTTGTATCTGCCAAGTCAACGATTTCTAAAACAAGCGCAATCTCTAATACCTCCTGACAAAATCCTAATAATGTTGACAAGTTAGTACAAATTTGTTCTTTTTTATACGGAAAAATTTCTTCTGGTGTTTCACTTAAGAAAGCTAATAAACCCTTAACTGGTTCTAAAGTTAAGAATTCATCATAAATAGCGATCAAGTGGTCTTGATGTGTAATTAAAATATTTTGCGGATAATATGCCTTCCCTAATATCACTGGATCATCTAGTGAATTCATCCGAATCTGCTGACCTCTATGAAAGCAAATATAGCCAGCCGCATAGATGGCAATGCATAAACCGTTGTAAAATTGCTCACTATTGTAGCTGCCATCGATTGCGTAAAATCGCCTATTGCTATCATCGATCTGATCGAATGGAATGATTTCAAATATTTGAGGAGTTTCTATGTTTTCCTCATGCCCAATCACAGGAATGCCATAACTTTTGTTACTCCTTGTATTGATATGTTTAGCGACTAGTTCGATGGCACTATCTGGTATCTCTTTTCTGGGCATGTCTAGCTTTTAGCACTCTCAACTGAAGTAATTGTACTTATCTTCGCTAGGTTGACACACATCTAATGCAGCTTGCGTACTTTGAATTTGGCTTTGCGATCACTATAATTGTTTACTCCCATACCTTAATGCTCATTTGTCTCAGGCTGCTAGTAGTTATGTTTTAGGGTAGCCTCCGCGTTGATAACGCAGTAGGCTAACAAATTATTTGATTGGCAAAGGAAAAATCAAGACTCCCAAAGTGGGTGCTCCAGGCAATGTTCAGTTGCTCTAGGCAATTGACCAACCACTGCACATTAGACCGACTCTGGGTTTCGTAGTGGCTAAACAGAATCGCAAACCGCTTTTCCAGATAGGGCTTCACCTTTTTGCAAACTAAAACAATTTTCAGCAGTAAGCCCACCGTCGCGGTTGTGCCGACATTGTTGAGTAAATCCATAAACACAAAGTGCTGAGGACGCTGGGGACTTTCCACTACCAAAAAATTCAAGACCTGATTGCAGGTTCTGACTAAGGCAAAGTCATTGAAGGGCTGCGAGCTATTAGCTGCCGCAATGCTGTTCAGGTAGTCATGTAACTGGTTATGAAACCGACCGCCGCCAAACTGCGTGTCTACTGTATTGGTTAAATACTCGTAAAAATCGTCTTTGAACCCCTGGCAGGTGCGGATCTGGCTCGATTGGACGGTAAATCGATTCGCCATTTCTCGATAGCTGCCGTTGCGGTCTACTTTGCCAACAAACTGCTTCATCGCCAGTTTCAGTTCTCCTTCGGTCAGCAGGGTCGGGTTTTTGACAGGCTGAATCATCCGAGCACTTTGACGACGCAGTTCGTAAGTTAGAAATTGAGACAAATCAACTTCAAACTGCTTCTGTGCTTTGCCTTGGGCCCGCTGAATGGCTTGCTTTTGCTCGAAGCTACTGTCGTCACTGAGTAAGCAGTGAGAATACAGGTAGGGATAACGACGAATCAACCCGATCAGCGGGCGAGACCCGTGCTTTTTGATCTGGGAAACATCCTGTTCGTCCTCTAGCAAAAACTGGGCTGTGCGGCAGAGTTGGTTGTAGTGGCTACTTTGGAGGTAGCTTTTGACCAGCGATCGCAGCCGCTTGACCGATTGCGATCGGGCCAATCCAGCTAAAGGCGGGTTGAGCGGCGTTTCCAGCAGAGCAAAAAATTCTGGCACCGCGTCCTGAAACTGAGGCTGCGACTGCCAACGGTTGATCAAAATGTAGCAGCAGCGGTTAAAAAAAAGCTTAAAACTGGTTTGGGCGTCCGGGAGAGCGGCAATTCGATCCAGGGCCGCCTGCACCTCCCAATCGCTGGTGCCAAAGGCAACAAAAAAAAGTGATTTGAAGCGATCAATCACTTGCTCAGGTAACTCTGCCTGCACCCAAAGCAGCAAGTGATCATAAACTAGCTGCTCATCTGGGGTAGACTGCCAATGCTTCTCCGCCAGCAAGCTAAACATATATAAATTTAGTACTCCTAAACCAACAGGGGATAAAATTGCAGACAAGAAGCCCAGAATGCAACTTTCACACTTCCAGAATATTAACCGATTAAGGAATGATCAGTGATCTAAAGCAGTTAATTTTTGTGATTTAGATCACTTTTGACCAACAAATACTCAGGATCAATCTGCTGCTCTCTGAGTGAAGAACAGCAGATTGATATAGTGATTACAAAGATGCGACTTGCTCAAGCTAGACTATTTCAGCCATCGTTGGGATTCAGATGTCTTCGATTACAGTCACGATGCTCCGCACGAAAATTCATCAGGGAGTGCTGACCAAAACTCGGTTGAACTATGTTGGCAGCATCAGTATTGACCAAGACTTAATTGAGGCAGTTGGGTTGTTCCCCTACGAAAAAGTGCAGGTTGTCAACAGTAACAATGGCGATCGCCTGGAAACTTATGTGATTCCAGCCGCGGCAGGCTCTGGGGCAATTGAACTGAATGGGGCAGCGGCCCGAAATGGGGTAGCGGGTGATCGGCTGATTATTATGAGCTATGCCCAAATGTCGATCGCTGAAGCCAAGACGCACCAGCCAAAAGTCGCCATCCTAGATCAGCGCAATCAAATTGTCGAAATTTTTCTTTACGACCACTTGCTGGCTGAACAGGCTGAGCGCCCGGCACTGATCTAGACCTGGCGATCGCGACTGCCAATTAGACTGAGGGCACAGACAATCTTTGGGGGCAGACTGCACCTCAAAATGTCTTAATTCCGGTCGCAATAAATTATGGTTTGTCACTTTTGTTCATGAAAACTTTGTATTCTGAGATAAAGGGACTTTCATAATTGACTAGAAGCAAGGCAAGCCTGTGCAGGAAGATTTTCGGCTAATTATTGATCTTGTGACCGTGCTTGGTGTCGCCGCGATCGGCGGCTTGTTAGCGGCGCTGCTGCGACAGCCCGTGCTCTTAGGCTACCTGCTGGCCGGGATGATTGTTGGCCCAGCGGGTTTAGGCATTATCAAAGAAGTGGTTCAGGTGGAAACCTTAGCCCAGTTTGGCGTTGCTTTTTTGCTGTTTGCCCTGGGGGTGAGCTTTTCGCTGAGTGAACTCAAAAAAGTCCAGGCGATCAGTCTGGGCGGCGGCGGCTTGCAAATTGTGCTGACGATCCTGGCCACAGCCGGGATTTCCCTCGGAGTCGGATGGGTGACTTCGCCAGCCCAGGGGATGTTTCTGGGTGGAATTTTGTCGCTCTCGTCAACCGCAGTTGTGTTGCGCTGCTTGATGGATCGGAATGAAACCGAGTCCACCCACGGCCAGGTGATGCTAGGAATTCTGGTCGTCCAGGATTTGGCCGTGGGGCTGATGCTGGCCGTATTGCCTGCCCTCGATAAGCCGCCGGAAGAAATTGGGCTGGCGATCGGTTGGGCCTTGGCTCAAATTGCGATGATTGCGGCCGGGGCGATCGTCGCCGGGATTTGGGTGATTCCCCGTCTGCTGCGGCTGTTGGCCCGCACGGAGAGCCGAGAACTCTTTCTGCTAGGGGTGGTGGTGCTTTGTCTTAGCATTGCCTTGCTGACTGAGCAATTAGGGCTTTCGATTGAGATGGGCGCCTTTATTGCGGGGCTGATGATTTCAGAAGTTGAGTACGCTGACCAAACCCTGGCCTATGTGGAACCCCTGCGGGATATTTTTGCGACCTTATTTTTTGCTTCGATCGGGATTCTGATTGACCCCGTTTTTCTGTGGAATAATCTGGAGTTGATTTTAGGGCTAGTGGCTTTGGTGATCCTGGGCAAGTTTTTGCTGATTACGCCGCTGGTGAAGGCGTTTGGCTATTCCTGGAAAACGGCAATCCTGACCGGGGTCGGTTTGGCCCAAATTGGCGAGTTCTCCTTTGTTTTAGCCAGCGAAGGGCAGTCTTTAGGGTTGGTGTCGCGCCAGGTTTATCTGCTGATTCTGGGCACAACTGCCGTCACGCTGGTTGCGACTCCGTTTATCGTCAAAGCCGTGCCGCAACTCTTTCTGTGGGCGGAAGCGGTGCCGTGGCTGCAAGCTTACCTGAGTGCTTCTGAAGAAGTCTTAGACAGTAGCAGTGAGAGCCGCCAAAATCACATTATTATCTGCGGCTATGGGCGAGTCGGGCAAAGCATTGTCCAACTGCTGCAAGAGTACGAGCATCCTGTCTTAGTAATTGATCAAAATGAGAGCGTTGTCCAACAGTTGCGCGAAGCCAAGATTCCCTACATCTACGGCAATGCTGCTAGCCCTCAGGTGCTAGACAAAGCCAAGGTTAACCAAGCCTTGGGAATGGCGATTACCCTGCCTGACCCAATGAGCATCCGGCTTTGCCTCAAGCGATCGCTGGAATTCGCCCCTGATCTAGATGTGATTGTCAAAGCCAAGAGCGATCGCGATATTGAGCTGCTTTACCAGCTCGGCGCTAAAGAAGTCGTGCAGCCGGAATTTGAGGCCAGCTTAGAACTTTCCGCCCACCTCTTGTTTGGAATTGGCCTGCCGGAGCTTGCGATTCAGCAACAGGTGCAGCAAATTCGCAATAGTCACTACCTCGACTTTCGGTCTGAACGACCAGCCTACGCCGTAGCGCGAGAACTGCGAATGGCCGCCCGCGAGATGAATAGCGGTTGGTATGACCTGCCCGACGATTCTCCTCTGGTTGGCTTAACCCTGGCCGAAACAGAACTGCGGCGGTTGACGGGTGTGACTTTAATGGCAATTTTGCGCGATGGCGGTGAGGAGCTAGATTACCCGAATCATCAAACCTTACTGAAATTGGGCGATCGCCTCTTAGTTGTCGGTCAGCCAGAGGAACGCTTGGCTTTCCGAGAACTGATGGAAGGTAAAGTCACATTGCCGGTCGAAAATTCTGCCTGCCAGTGGTTGAGCCTGCCCTTTGACAGCACAGCCGTTGGTAAAACCCTAGCCGACCTCAGCATTAGCAGTCAATATCGAGTCTTAGTGCAGGCGATTCGCCGCGAAGGCAAGTTCATGCGGTTTCCGAGCGATCAGACTGATTTGCAAGCGGGCGATCGCCTATTGCTGTGCGGTGCGGCGGATGATCTGCCAATCGTTTCTGATCTATTGACGACCCGCAGACTGCCAATTAGTCTGCCACTGACCACTGCCGTTGAAACCGTCCCGCTTGAGTCTTAGATCAAGATTCAACAACAGAATGAGACAAGGCAATAAGTAGATGCTTTTGCCCTGTACTTGAAACTGAATTCTTACAGTTTGGTATTTCCCTTTGGGATCGCATCAAGGTTGTCACTTGCGGGCCTTGCCAAAGTACCATTACTGTTAAAGTTCTTGAACCAAACAGTGAATCGACCCATCAAACATATTCTGCCATCTGAGTCCTTCATTGCTTTTAATGCATTCCGCATTGCAACCTCCACGCTGATTTGGGCTCGTGATGCAAGTGCTGCTGGTGATTACCTTGATCGCTGTGGTTTTTGTGTGCCCTTGCCGGATGAGCTGCCAGAATTGTATGGGCAAGAGCAGATTGAAATGTTGGCAGAGCGTTATGGCGGGCCGGGCATTAGTATCAATGGAGGCGGTGTTAGATGTGGCAATGTCAACGGTTTTCAAATTAAGGGCGTTGGGCCAACAGAGTTAGCAGGTGTAGGCGCAGACTATTGGCATTCTTATGGAGGTGCTACCCTCAAAGAAGCTTTAAGAGAGACAATCTGGGGCGAAGTACTTAATCGGGCGCTGCCGTTCGGTGCAGTAACCGTTGAGGCCATTATTGTCGTTAGTGGGAGCGAAGTTGAGCTGCCTTATCCCGCTTCCAACGGACAGAAAACTTGTCCGAGAGCGCTCATTATCCGCCCACAGTTTGTTCGACCCGCCCACTATTTACGGGCACCTCTGTTTCGAGCGAGTCAGCAATTTAAGGCTGGCAACGTAACCGATACAGAGCGGACTCAGGCTGCGATCCAGTCTCTTCGGGCAGAACTAATCCATATCCTGGCTGCAACCCCTCAAACATCAATCGTAGATTTACTGACTCAGACCTACCAGCGCTTTGCAGCCCAAGTTGCGGCAGCACGGGCGAAACGGCTTTTTCATGGTTCGCTATCAGCATCAAATATTGCTTTGGATGCCCGTCTGGTTGATTTTGGGATGTCGAGTTCAGTCTCCGATCATGGCCGAATTATTATCGCGCGCGGCTGCCCTGATGTTTGGATGCAACATTCAATATTGGCAGCCTCAATCCATGACCTCGCATTTTTTATCCGTAAGTATAGCAATCTGATTCTCGATCACGTAGAGGTCAGTCGCGTAGTTATGAATGAATTTCAGAGAACGCTTGACGATCGCTTCGCGGTTGAAATTTTAAAGCTAACTGGCGTGCCGGAGCAGAGATTGTTAAGCCTGCCTAACTCTGAACTTCAGCAATTCTTCAAACCTTTTCTCGGCCTAATTGAAGCTGGAAATCGAGAACCCTTTAAACTTCTTTCTCCCTGTCCTGATTATGTTCCCTGTATGCCAACTCAGATGGGAAGGTATCATCTTTCCACTTGTATTAAGCTGGCAATTTTAGCGTCTACAAAAAATGAGGCAAATGCTGTTCTCACCGCTGAACTTCCTGAGGCAACGCTAAGACAAGCTTTTGTAGAATCAATTTGGGGTTTGCGAACGCTTTACCTGACTGAAAGAGAGGGGGAAGCTGCTAGTCGGGCGATCGATTTTCTCAAATTCAATGCGTTTCGTTTGAATACAAATATTTCATCGCTCTATGCTTATAATCTTAATTCTGCGATTGATCATGCGATCGCCTCTGGAGGCGACCTCCAGTCTTTTATCCTACAGACCGTACAGGGAGCAGCCCAGTGGGTGCAGGACTCAAAGGATCAGGGGGTTTGGATTAAGAGTAATGATATCGAAGTCTTTGGAAAGGAAGACTTAGGATTAGTGTGTGATAGCCATTCGCTCACTTTTTCTGAGCTTTCTGAGCGCCTCCCTGATCCTTTTTCTTTGCCTCAAGATAGGAAAGGTTTATGATCGCCAGTTTTTACCAGGTTTATCAGCGTGCCGATCCGAGTCAAGACAGCACCTACTGTCAAATTGGCTATGCAATGCTGCTGCTTGCGCAATCACCGAGTGGAGCCACCCGCCCGATATCGTATCTGCAAACGATGTTATCTCCAGCAATCCTGACCGAACAAATCTGCTTTCTGTTCGATGAAGAGGGAAAACCGGTATCCTACCTGATCTGGGCTTATCTTGCTCCAGATGTTGAGAGGCGAATTTTGACATCATTCAGTCTGGAACTACATGAATCGGAATGGAATGAAGGGTCTTCTTTGTGGATCGTTGATTTAGTTGCACCTTATGGGCATCTAAAGCATGTTTTGCGCTTTGTTCGCGACCAGCTTTTCTTGAATGAGCCAAGAGTTCGCTATCTGCGAACCAATCAGCGGAATCGGCGCGTAGTGGAGCACTCTCGCACAAGGCTTGCAGGCTGTCTTAGAAGCATGCCCCCCCTCTCCCCTTACTGCCGCTGTGGGCGGTTGGATTGTGAATACTATCAGTAAGACTTGGCAGGGCTAAATATCCAGGTCTGCTAGGTTGAGGCGCGGCCCGTAGGTTTCAATAAACTCGCGGCGGGGGGCCACCCGATCGCCCATCAAAATCGTGAAAATGCGATCGGCTTCCGCTGCGTCTTCGCTGGTAATTTGCTTCAGGGTGCGGGATTCTGGGTTCATGGTCGTGTCCCAGAGCTGCTGCGGCATCATTTCTCCCAAGCCCTTAAAGCGCTGGATCGTGTAGTTGGCATTGGAGGGAAACTCATTTTCCACCAACCGAGTCAGTTCGCGATCGCTGTAGCAATAATAGTGCTGGCGACCCCGCTCCACTTTGTATAACGGCGGGCAGGCAATATAAATATAGCCCTGATCCACCAGCGATCGCTGATAGCGATAGAAGAAGGTCAGCAGCAGCGTGCGAATGTGGGCACCATCAACATCAGCATCTGTCATTAAGCAAATCCGATGGTAGCGCAATTGATTGGCATCAAATTCTTCGCCCTTAATTCCTAACCCTAGGGCGGTAATCAGGGACTGAATTTCTGTGTTTTTGTAAATCTTAGCATCGTCGGTTTTTTCGATGTTGAGAATTTTACCGCGCAGAGGCAAGATGGCTTGGAAGCGGCGATCGCGTCCTTGCTTGGCCGAACCCCCGGCTGAATCGCCTTCCACGATGAAAATTTCAGCCTCGCTGGGGTCGCGGGAGCTACAGTCAGCCAGTTTGCCGGGCAAAGTAGAAGACTCTAGCACCGACTTGCGGCGAACAAGTTCTCTGGCTCGCCGGGCAGCTTCCGCCGCATTGAAGGCTTGGATTGCCTTTTCCAGAATTGCATCCACCACATTGGGGCGAAAATCGAGGTACTCAGTTAGCACTTCGCCCACCAGAGAGTCCACAATGCCCCGCACTTCCGTGTTGCCCAGCTTGGTTTTGGTTTGTCCTTCAAACTCTGGGTCTGGCACTTTGACCGAGATCACTGCCGTCACCCCTTCCCGGATGTTTTCACCCGCCAGGTTGGGTTCCGCTTCTTTCAGCTTTTTTGTCTTGCGGGCAAAGCTATTCAAGGTGCGGGTGAGCACCGTTTTTAAGCCTTCTAAATGCGTACCGCCATCGATCGTGCGGATGTTGTTGGCAAAGCCGAGCAAATTATCGGTATAGGCATCAGTACACCATTGCAGCGCCACTTCCACTTGCACATTGTTGCGCTCACCCTGGACGTAGATAATTTCTTCGTGCAGCGGGTCTTTATCGCGGTTGATGTAGCTGACGTATTCTTTGATGCCGCCTTCGTAGAAATAGGTTTCAATCAACGGCTGATCACTCTTCAAAAGCTCTAAGCGATCGTCTTGAAACTGAATTTTAACCCCAGCGTTCAGATAAGCCAGCTCTCGCAGTCGTCCAGACAGGGTTTTATAGTCAAACTCAATTCCAGTCGTAAAAATTTCAGTGTCTGGCATAAAGGTAATTGAGGTGCCAGTCCGATGTTCTGAGCTGGATTTTGGGGTTAGCTCAGTCACCGGAATCCCCCGTTCAAATCGCTGGCTGTAGACTTTTCGATCGCGCCAGACTTTGGCCTCTACCCATTCTGAAAGGGCATTCACCACCGAAATGCCTACACCGTGCAGTCCACCAGAAACCTTGTAGCCGCCACCGCCAAACTTGCCCCCCGCATGCAGCACGGTCATCACTGTTTCTAGGGCCGACTTGCCAGTTTTGGAGATCACATCCGTCGGAATACCCCGACCGTCATCCGTCACTGTCACAGAGCCATCAGCATTCAGAGTAGCTTGGATCTGCTTGCAGTAACCCGCCAGAGCTTCATCGACAGAATTATCTACCACCTCGTAGACTAAGTGATGAAGTCCGCGCGGGCCAGTGGTGCCGATGTACATGCCTGGGCGTTTGCGAACAGGTTCCAGACCTTCGAGCACTTGAATCTGGTCTGCACTGTAGTTGGAAGTCATAAAATGAAGCGCTCCTGTAAGCGTTCTGAGGCAGTCTTAAGACTTTAAAATGTCAAATCTAACCAAAATTATAGCACAAAAGGCTTGAAGACGATTCTAGGCGTTCCTAAAACCCTAATTGACTTAGGGGTGAACCGCATGAAATACATAGCGATAAATCAGCATAGCAGCCTAATCCGCTCAATTGCCTACAAGCCGGGAAAACCTACGATCGCAGTCAAGTCGCACTCTATAAATACTGTGCAATTGTCAAAAAAATGAAATTTCATTGATCTGCTCGACCTTGTCAGGCTAGCGATCGACGAATTCGCTATGCTACTCTTATAAAATCGTCTTTGATATAAATAGTCACAAATTTAAATTGAACGCTCGGCTCGGTAGCTCAGTTGGTTAGAGCAGGGGACTCATAAGCCCAAGGTCGGCAGTTCAAATCTGCCTCGAGCCATTTAGTTTGCAAGCATCAGCAGCCGGCATTGCTCAGCTAAGGAGTGATGTCCTTAAACCCTCTGGAAGATAGGAGTTCGAGCATTGTGACAGGACGCTCAAGATAGCCCATTGCCATCGCTGGGATCCGGTTTTTCTGTAATCCCCAATGGGGTCGAACCCAATTATGAATCAACCGCTGCACGTTCAAAGCTCGCTGTAATCCTTCAACGACTTTGGCATAGTTGATTTTGTCGTCTGTGATAAGCGCTGGCTCGTCGTCGAAGCGAACTATTCTGGGCTTCATTGTGATTAGCATGAACCTCTGATTGAGGACTGATAGTCGTAAAAGGATGTTTTGACCTTGCCCCGAAAAAGTGGACAATTCCCAAGAGTCGTCAACTCAGGAGAAAGTTCACATGACACAAAAACCCCGCAGGCTATTTACAGACGAGCAGAAAGCGGAGGCCGTCCGCATCGTCAAT
>JAESGK010000645.1_pt1 | contig 11996 bp, 7 predicted proteins | sample 9269681 | NCBI WGS metagenome assembly JAESGK01 (sample SAMN14515347, study PRJNA621673) | algae metagenome | isolation source: Timaviella obliquedivisa GSE-PSE-MK23-08B and co-occurring heterotrophs from... | place: USA: Grand Staircase Escalante National Monument, Utah | collected 2006-08-15
GCCTGCGTCAGCTACGCCCAGCAGGCGGTTGCTTTGCTGGCTTTCGGTTCCGTAGCTGTAGGTCAGCTCGTCCATGTTCTGGCCGTTGGCGCCTTTGCGCACGAGGCGCTGCAGGTTACCGTTGAGATCATATTGGTAGCCGGTTTCGGAGTAGGCGTCGGACGTCTGGGGGCTGCCTTCGTCATTCAGGTGAGTGGGTAAGCCCCAATCGCTTTTCTTTTGGCGGTAGTCGGCGCTGGTGATACGGTTCATGGCGTCGTATGTGTAGCGATAACCATTTTGAGTCACATCACCTTGGCCAAGACCGTTGTTCCAGATAACCGCGGAGATATTACCATTGAACTGAGGCGTACTGGCCAACGAAGGGATAACCGCATTGTACATCAGGTTCATCCCAAAATAGTCTTGGGGATCGCCCGAACGTTCAGGGATTAAGCTACTTTGGTTGATCCGTTCCAGCCAACCGCGGATGTTATAGCGATAGTCTCCATGTTGTTTGAAGGTGCTGCCGGCATTTTCGCTGTGTAGTTTTTTGGTGATGAGTTGTCCCAGCTCGTTGTATTCATTTTTAACGAGCAGTACCTCCGGTCCCCCGTTGATGGTATGCCGTACGGTCAGCAAACGTCCCACATGATCGTAGGCAAACCGGCGCAGAACCGTCTGTTTGTTCACCTGGCTGGCCGACATCTGCGTATTGCAGAGTACGGGCGTCCGACCCGAGTAAATCGACACGTCTGTCAGCAGTGCCGTCGAACAAGGTAATGCAGTCGCCGTAGCCGGGTACACCTTGATGCCGTTGCGATAATAGGCCATGTAACCGTCCCGGCGTTCGATCCGCAGCCGGTCGCCGACGGCCACGCCGCCCGGCACGGTATATACGTTGGTACCTGCTTGATAAATATGCAGCTCTCGGTTACGCACGTAAAACGCGTAATCAATCGACGCATAGGATACATTAAGATCCTGCGCCGAAAGCCCCAACATACGGTTACCGGTCGATTCGCCGACGGTCGTCTCCACCCAGCCGTTCGCGCTTTCGTTTGAGCCGGCCGGGATACTCTCTGCCGACGAAGCTCCCGCATTCCAATTCGCACTCACCGAGTTCTTGTAGAGGTGATCGACGTCCGCAACGGTCAGCGTCAGGTTTTGCCAGGTCAGCTTGCTGGCCGTGTGTTCTGTTTTAGACGCCAATGGCCTTCCGACAAAATCATACACGGTTGTCATCCGGTCGGTACCTCCCTTGTAGTTATCGCTTACCTGTTGAATGACGCGATATTTATCATCGTAATAGTTTACAGTATACAGCCAATAGGGCGCGCTGCCCGTGGTCTTTGTTTTAGTGCCCGTTACCTGTCCTACTACGCGGTTGAACCGCTGCGCGTCTTGTGTGTACTCGTAACCGGCGTGTGTTTGGGCAGGTATCTGCCCGGGGGCATACGCATAGTGATAGCCCCAGCCCGTGCTGAAATCATAGTTATCATAATACGTCACCGTTTGAATATCAAAGCCTTCTGCCGGAAAGCTCGTTGCCGGAAAAACCGTATCGGTATAACCATGATGGGTACCGCTACCGGTATAGGTTTCATAGAAGGCCGTTGTGCTGATCAATGCACTCATACCCGCCTGGTCCAGTGCCGTGGCGTGGTGGTAAATGCCTGTCATAATCGGCCGGTTGAAGGCGTCGTATTTTGTAAACAGCCAGTTGTTCGTCTTACGCTGTTCCCCATCCTGGGTCATCACCAGCCGGTCGCGGTCGTCATACACCATATATACCCAATCCGCGCCGGGTACTTTTTTATGCGTCATGCGGCGGCGGTTATCGTATTTGTACAGGAAGGCAAAATTATCCAACACAAACCGGATGGCGGTCTTTACCGTGATAGGGGTGCTCTCCAGAGTGACCCCTGTCACCACGCTGTTGGTCATGCGCCAACGATAGATACCTTCGTCGGCAGGTGCATAGGCATTTCGTTTAAAAGCGCCGCTTGCTGCATCCTGGTTTTGTGCGTCTACACTTTGCCAGCTGCCGTCGGGTAGTTGTTTCTCCCAGGAGACGGTAGTCGTGCCGGGTCCCGAAGGAGGGGACGGGATCACAAGGGGTTGTCCTACCACCGCATTGATCGATGTGACGTCGCTGATGGGGCGTTGGGGAGTAAAGATCGCTGCCTTCAGGCCGGTACACGTTAATTTTTGAAGGGCCGGGAAATCCAGCTGATTCTTTTCCATCGCCACGGTAAGATTTGCTTTGTTGACGTGATCGCAGAACAAGGGGATTGTTTTGAACTCGTTCTCTTTTAGGGAAAGCGACGCGAGTACCGGAAGTCCCAGGATGTCATCGGGAACCTGATCGAAGGCGTTGCGGTCTGCCATGATGCGGACGAGTTTACCCTTGCCAGAAACGGAAGGGAACTGACCCGTAAACTGGTTATTGGAAACATCCACTAAAGCCAGGTTCGTCCAGCTGCTGAACAGGTCCGACGGCAGCGGACCTTCCAGCCGGTTGTTGTAGAGGTAAAAGTCTTCCATCCGTGAAAGACTACTTAATTCAGGTCGAATAACACCGCTTAACTGGTTTGCGTGTAAAAACAATGTGCGCAGCTTGGAGAGGTTTCCCAACGAAGCGGGTATGGAACCGGTAAGCTTATTTTCGTAGAGATATAGTTCGGTTAGCGCCGAGGCGGAGCCTAGCTCAGCGGGTATCTGGCCGGAGAGCTTGTTATTGCCCAGGCCCAGCCGCACTAACTTCTTTAGCTCGCCGAGCGAAGCCGGAATCTCGCCGGTTAATTGGTTTGCCGCAAGGTTGACCGACAGCAGCTCCACCATGTTACCTATGTCGGCAGGAACACCGCCGGTGAGCTTATTATTGTTAAGACCGAGCAACTGTAGCTTGACAAGCTTTACAACAGAGGCCGGGATAGCACCCGTCAGTGCGTTGTTGTTCAACACCAGTTCCTTCAACCGCGTTAGGTTGCCGATCTCCGGAACAGACGCACTCAGTTGGTTGTTATTCAACCGGAGAATCTCCAAGTTGGTCAAGTTTGAAATGCCGGTGGGTATAGGGCCCGTGAGACCGTTTTCCGAAAGATTTAGTAACGTCAATTTCTTCAACTTACCGATACTGGGCGGCATTCCTCCTGACAACGGATTGCGAAAAAGCTCGAGCACCTCCAGATTGGACAGGTTGCCAATGTCGGTAGGAATCACACCCGTCAGTGCGCATATTTCGAGCGAAAGCGTCTTCAGGTTGGCCAGCGAACAAATACTCGCTGGGATGGGACCGCCTAATGTACGGTTGGCCGTCAATGAAAGCATCGTCAGGTTTGTGGCGTTGCCCACATTCGTCGGGATACCGCCGGTCAACGCATTGGCCTGCAAGTCCAGAATGCCGAGCACCTGTGAATTAAAAAGCGCCGACGGAATCGTACCGGTAAGCCCGCAGTTCGACAGGTTCAGGTGCTGCAGCGTCGGGATCGTTGTCAGCGATGTGGGAATGGTTCCGCCCATCGCCGTGTTATCATACATCGTCAGTAATCTGAGCTGCTGCAAGTTACCAATGACGGCAGGTAGTGGCCCCGTGAGCTTATTATTATTCAGGTTGATCTCCACGATGTCACCATTCTCTACTCGGATCCCTTGCCAGGTACCAAACTGCGCACTGGTAGCCGAAGCCGGCCAGGCACCTGCCAGAGGCCAAGAGGCCTTCCGGGTCCAGCCTGCGCCACCCTGGTTGTCGTACAAAGACTTCAATACGGCAAATTCAATGTCATCGGGGACAGAATTGACTGGCGCAGTCGCTGTCACTTCGCCCAGTATAGCCGCGAAAACAATAAGTAATATCACTTTGATGGGAGCAGTACGAACCATTATAAATTGCATTAGAGCGGCAAGACATTAGATACTATGAACCGGAAACGTTCTGGAAGACTATCTCCATTGAGCATAATCAGATTGATGATGATTTCTTGCCCATCGCGGGTAAACCCAACGGTGCCTTGCTTGCCATCACTTTCGACCTCGTATAAGATACTCCCTGAATGGGCCACGTTTGACCACTGGCCGTTCACCTGGCGGATAATGTAGTCGTATTTTAAAATACCTTTTTCATCGTGCCATTCGATGTGGTTGTTATCATACGAGATGATTTTTTCGGATACACTTTCGGAGTTTCCGGTGCTGATATCGACTTTATGCTGGATATTCCAGGCGATCGTTTCCACCTCGATATCTTGGCCCAAAAGTCCCTGCGAGGTTGTCAGCAGCAAGAGGATGAATGGCAATATCATCTTGTATTTTCTGGAGCTCTTTGACTCTTGCGTGTTACTTAAGCCGATATTTATACTCATAACTTTCAATGATATTATTCTCCTTATCGCGCACATAACTTTTGAATTTTACGGTTGGCCACCGAATAAGGTCTTGATCCGTTTTGAAGCCTCGGGCGGGAGCACTACCACCAGGTTGCCGAAGTCATCGTATATGTAGTAGGTCTCGGCATAGGTCTTCACGCCGTTTTCCAGGGTTTCTAATTTTTTGAGAACCGTTTGCCCTTCCTTATCGATGTACTCTATCACCTCGTGGTTTTGTTCGTCTTTTGTTTTGTTGACCCGAAGTTGATTAACAGCATAGTATAGCGAGGATCCGGAACCGATGCTTCTCGTTTCAGCGTCGTAGTCGAGCAGAAGTACTTCATTCACGCCATTGAACGCATAGTCCATTTTAACGGAATGATCGAACGGCGCCGGGTCGGCATAGGTGCCGGATGCGCTCGGTTGCCAGTCGGTACCGGATGCGCCCTGCCGCAACACCCGGTTCAAAGGGCTTGGCTCGAAGATCGTCTCTGCATAAGGTTTTCCATCGTCGGCAATCGCGTCGCCGGGAATGCTGTAAAAGCTCGCGACATCACGGGTATAATTTCCGTCGACGCCGATAATGCCAGCCTTATACCCACCATTTCGGGTTTTGGGTACAACCGGAAGGTACTTCCGCGCCTCCCTTCCGAAGGCATCATATACAACTGGCTGAACCATGTCGTTACCCGATGGAGATCCTTGTGTCGACACAGTTTGCATGGGTCTGCCGAGGCCGTCGAAGTATTGAATAGTTTGCGTATTCCCAATCCGGGTTAGCGCGTCAAGACCAGCCTGCGTGGTGACAGACTTTACTTGGATGGTGTTGGTGATGATATAATTCTCGTTCTGACCTTCAAACTGCGATCCCAGTGCCATAAAAGGTTGCGATTGCGCAGAGGCGCCGTTCTTTGTTACCAGAACCGTATATACGGCGCCCGGCATCGGGTTGGTGAACGTGTTATCCTGCGGGCCTGACGAAGTGTATACCGGCGTCGCATTGCCTTGAACGTACCATGTATATGTATCGTATTCTGCGTTACAGGTGAGTGTGCCTGGTTCGCCGAGGGCCGGTCCTGCACCGGAGATCACCGGGCGGGAATATACGGTGATCGGGATCCACGAGACAGGACCTTCGCACGGCCCGATCGCAAAACGTACCGACCTGAAATTGGTCGTCGACGCGGACGGCACGGTAACCGTTGTTTGGTTGGTGGAGGTCGTAGTGCTATTTCCGGAAGTATCAGTCCATTTGTACGAAATGCCGGAAGCGCCACCGGTTGCGGTCAGTGTTACCTGTCCTCCGTAAATGCCTACAACGGGTGTTACACCAGGAGTAGACGTTGGAGGTGTAGCAGCGGTGACCGGCACAGACGTGCGCGTCAGGCTTTCACCACCGATGGTATTGTACGTAGCCACGTAATAAGTTATAGAAGAGGTAATGGTTTGTTGCAGTGTACCGGAGGTAGTCGCAAAAGGCGACCCGCCGCTGGCGGTGAGATACCAGCGAAAACTTGTAGTGCCGCTCATTGTCCCTGAGTAACCTGCATTAATGTTGACCACACCACCGTTACAGATTATTGGCGTTGGGTCGGAAAGGATTGTTGGAGCTTTAGGATGTACGTTAACTGTTTGGCTACCGCAGGGCCCGCCCTGGAGGCAGCAGCCCGCCTGCACACTACCGACGAGGGTAAATTTAAGTGATGCACGCGCTCCAGCTCCTGATACCTGCCCGTTCTGGCCCGACATAACTTGTACACCGCTACCTCCCCACTGGGCAGTATAGCCGCTATATCCTGTCACCATGTAAATGAAGTCGACCGGAGATGAATCGACTGTTACATCTGGGGGTCCACTTACCTGGGCTTTTAATGTTCCGACAAGCGGTAGGCTTAGTAATATAGTAACCCAAATTAGCCGGCGCAACCGAATGAAAGAAACTGGCAATGCCAAAGTCGCCGCGGATTTTACTAGGGACCCGGCATAGTTCGTTACACCATTTTCTACGGTCTTGATTTTTTTAGTAGTGCATAAATATTTTTTCATGCGAGATTGTGTAATGAGAATTCCATTGCGGAACCTTTTAGATTAATACGATTCTTTTCAATTTTTATGTCCTTAAAGACCAGAAGAATAGTGGTACTCAAACGTTTTTAAAACGTTCCTATCATTGTTCTTAATTGCCTTGAGACGCAACGCTGGATCGTACTCATAATAGGTAGAAATTCCGTTCGCATCTGATGAAGAAGTCATTCCTCTAAATAAGTCGAAGGAATATGAGTTCATTTGCGCGTCGGACGGATGAACACGGACCTCATCAATGTAATTGCCCTGGTTGAGCGTTTTGTAAGAACTAAAATTATTACCTGGAATGTTTTTTGCGCAGAAAAAAGTCCATTGGCCGCTCGTTCCATTCCGGTACCAGTAGCTTAGCGTATAATTCTTGTTGTTGGGAGGGATAAACGGACACACGAAACCACTGGCTTTCACTTTTAGTCCGCTTTTGGCATCCTGTTGTGTAATGCCCACGTTGCCGCCATCCTCGAAGTCTTCATAATAAACCTCGGCGCTTACAGCATTTTTAGTCATTGTGACAGGGAATTTTTTCAGGCCCTGCCCATAGGAATAGCTGGTCTTCATCCCATCCGGGGTTTTAATTTCGAGAATATTGCCCTTAGTATCATAAAGGGAATATTGTAAACGTTCTTTATAACGTTCATCCATGCCACTGGATGGGGTAAATACCTTGAAATTTGTCTGTAATACTGGTTCGGCTATATCTGCTTCATATACTGTGTCTAAAAGTCCTGTGCCTTCAGGTTTATAGCTGTTGAAAGTTGCCGACACTATAAAATTATTTCCATTCTTGCCGCGCATTTTGATCGTTTCGATAGGTTTTATGACGACATTCTTTTCTCGCATGTTTTTCAGGTAAGTTCGTCCGTCAGTAAAGCCATAGTCCAATGGATAAGAAATAAACGAAGTCGTCTTCCTGCCGTCACTGCCATTGGCCTCCTCTCTGGATGGCTGAGACAATATAGCGCCGTCATAATAGAAGTCGGTGCGAGTCACGACGCGTTGTTGGCCGATAAAATCCGTTATGGTCTTGCTTTTTAGCCGTTCAACGAGTTGAATAATAGAGTAGGTTGCCCGTGCAAATTCGTTAGCGTCCTGTCGGCAACTTGGAAAGACGCAGCCTTCCGGGTAAAGCACTTGCTGGAAAACAAGTAAACCTTGCAGTAACTTGAGTTGATCAAACGTGTATCTGTTTCTGATCACGCGCAATGTGTCTGTTTCTGATTTTTTGAAATACGATGTTTTGATCTCGGGCACGCCCATGCCGTTGGTACCATCATTAAAAATCTTAGCGCCGCGGAGAATGTTGTGGAAGTAGCTCTCATATCCGAGCATGTCAGCGTTGAATTCATGGACGATCCGGCCTTCATTCACGTCTATGGTTCCAATGTACTCTGTCACACTTCGGTATATCACCGGGGCACCAGTTGATAAAAATATATTGACATATGGTTCTGAGGCTAACGTATACTGCGTACACTCCCAGGCAACGTCCATTGTTGCAGCCTTTGACACAGAGCCGGTCGCAAAATATTCGTCGCTTAGATTGATATACTTTGGACTTGCATACGTGTACTCCCGTATCAACGTCTGGCCCCCTGTAGTGTTGGTAAGTCGCTTAATCCGCAGACCGCTCAATGGTTTTTGTGTCGTGACTCCACCAGATGTGACAGTGACGGAATTTCCTTCATATTGAAACGACTTTGTTCCTCCTGTTGGGTAGGTAATTTCCTTCAAGACGCCTGTAACTGCGCAATTCCAATTCGGACTTCGATTTGCAGATCCACTTTTCATTAGTGGTGAAGCGTGCAGCCAAAATTGAGGAACCTGCGCTGGCGCCATCATCGTGGTATTACTTGCTCCGTTAAAGAATCCAAAATGGTCGATACTACTGTACGCGTTTCCTAAGGTGGCGAAGGAACAATTTGGGCTGCGGTCGAAATATGTGAAACGGTAACTTCCGATTTTGGCTTGATCTTTGTCTAGGAGTTTCAGTTCCTGCAAAAACCACTTATCGGCATAGCCCTTTGTCTGGATAAGTTCATATGCCTTCTGCAGATTTCCATTAAGATCGACCAAACTAACTCTCTTTAGATAGTTGTCCGGGTACTCCGCATCGTTATACTGAAACACAATCTTACCGGTGGGAAAAGAAATTTCGGAAAGTACTTTTGTGGTATAAGAAGAATTATCTCCTGAACCATAAGATCCGTCGGGTTGAGTACAGCCGGCGTTAAAAAAGGTGCTTTGTACCGCTGGCGTTTTTGATGGAACCTCTACAGTCAACTTTTTGTAGGATAGATTTATGGTTTCATCACTGGATGGCAAATTGATCGATTTAAGATACCACCCCGTGTATCCGAGGTCTAGCCCAGTTGATGAGGTGCCGTTGACTCGTTCACGGTAGTTGTCGTCTCCGCCAAAAAGGTATGTTCGACCTAGTTCGTCTATTATTGTGAAGGAGGAATTGTCTGTTGACCTGCGGATCTTCCAAGGCTTGTATGGAAGGGGAAGGTATTGTTGTGTGCCCGTAACATCGTATACGAACTTTGCACTTCCTGTCGGGAGCTGACAACTGTAAATATCATGCTGTGTGTCGATGCTTTTGTTTACGATTTTGTTTTGGTAGTCCCAATAATCCGCGTTATTAGTCCATGTAAACCGCACGTCAAAACTGGCTTGCTCATCGACTAGGCCTTTAATGGTCCGCGAGATATGTCCAGGGGAGGATAGACTCCAGCCCGCGCCGGCAATCCCTGGAGCATCGTTCGGACGAAAACCTGACGAATGGTAGTCTAAAGATATAGGTATTTCAAGATCGCCGACACTGATTTCGAACAACGCAATGTTGATACCCGGAATTCCAGTTGAAAGACTAACGGGATAGTCATCAAACCTTTGCATTTTCTGACTTTCTGGCCCCGGGGGAATAATTTGTGGAAGTGTTTTGACTTGGCCGAATGAATTGGCTGTTAGCAGTAGCGACAAGAAGCAGCTCCACGCAGTTAGTCTTGATATGTTCATTGTATTTATGTTCGCTAAAGGATTAGTCGTTGATGCAGTTAAAGCATACTGTTCGGCTTTCTTTTATCGTGAGATAGCCGCACTTGAATAGGTAGTTGACAGAAATAGACAGTGTCATAAACTTCCAGATTGACTATGTACGTAGTGCTCTGTCCATTGGCGGTGGACGATAAGATGAAGCCCAGAAAACACACGACTATAAGTAGAAAAGTCGCCGTAGTGGTCCATTTAAACAGTACACGACAAAATCTATTCCTTTGGACTGCACCGTATGACAAATCCGCGATTATTCGAAGGTCTGACATGGAACTGACTGAAGTTCGTATGAAAAGTCTTATTTATATAGCTCGCTCCTTCAATATAGGATCCGGATCCAGCGCATATCGAACACCAATAATATTATTGTTGGAAGCATATTTTACATTGAAGCGCATAGATCAAACGCAGTTGGGGATTGGATTATATCTTAGGGGAGATCGTGCCAGCGCGCCCACCGTTATCTAGGGCAACCGTGACATTAGTTCACATCAAATAGTTTACGTGTAAATATAATCGATGGGATGCATTTTTTAAACGTCCAGATGAAATTTTTTGCTATTATCCTCCAGAATATCGCTCCTAAGTCTTGTCAACAGCTTTTTTATCCACTGCGTCTTTCCCGTAACGTTGGAGTGTCGGGCAGGTGCTTACGTTTTCACCCAAGATTTGGAGTCATGGTTTGGCCCTATTGGCTGCTGTCAGTAAAGGAGGCGCTATTAGATGGTTTTTATATTATCGTTGCAGAAAGTGTTCGTTATTAATGAATGGATCTACGCCATTATAAATGATATCAGCCAGGTTCTCGTCTGTCAGTCGATACACGTGGGTTTCCGCATTTTTGGTATATACGTTGAATATTGCGACATGGTCCAGCCCATCCTCTAATAGATCAATCAGCATATAATAGGAATGTATAGAGAATAGGTATTGGTTGCTTGGGTTTTCGAGCATCCGAATGGCTAGGTGGACTAGAAACGATGGGAATATTTTTGCGTCAAGGTTATCAACGGCGATCAGCTTTTCTTCGTTCGATCCGATCGCTGTCAGGTAGAAGCACAATCGCTGTAGTGATGCGCTAAGCGAGGTAAAGTGAAGCTCCGTGTTAGGTTGCGCGTTGCCACCAGGGACGTGAATTTTTGGACCGTCTTTATCAAATTGAATTTTAATGCCGGTGCCAGCGATGATTTTTGCGATTGGCTCCTGTAACCTTGTATTTTCTTCCAGGAGCGAAAAAAGGTTGTGACCATAGGGCACACCCAATTCCTGTCCGCCGACTCGGCTGTGGGCGATATGGTCAGGATATTGATATCGTTTGATTACAGTGTCGACGTCTGCAGTTTGAGATGGCGCGGGGCGAAAAGATGCGTCGAAATTATAGACTAACTCGTCACTTACTGTGTCGAACGCGAGTTGTGCTTTCAATTCATCAGACTCGGTGTATTGGAGCAAGCATTCGCCTCGATTTGATGTCACGATGGCATATTGCGCTGGTCCCTTGGTGAAAAATAGCTCTTTGGGTGTTTGCGCTCTAAGGAAGTCCTTGAGTTCCAAGTCTGTCCGGTTCGTCATATCAGGAATAGCGAGGAGCGTCAACGCTTCAAGGATATTGGTCTTGCCGGTATTGGGGCGGCCTATGAGAATATTGATTTGCCGTAAATCCATGAGCGTACAATCCCGGATCGAGCGGAAATGATGAATGTGTACAGCGTTGATGGGGTATTTCATCGCTGGGTAACGGAGGGTTGAGTGTGCTTGGCTTCACGTTCTTTAATAAAAAGCTTCATGTATTCATCAAGGGTTATCTCATGAATCGCCAGTAATTTAGCTAATGTACGGAATGTGAGGTTGAATCTTCCTGTCTCTACCCGCCAATACTGCGCCCGCGGCAAGTCATATTCGTATGCAAAGCTTTCATAGCTTGTGTAGCCCTTCTGCTTACGGAGTTTGACAAATACTCGGGCGGCCGATTTGGAAAAGTCCTCAAGCAGCTCGTCCTCCGTGAAACGGTGTTTTTTTGATGCTTTATCTAATGGTTGTTCAGTGCTCATGTTTGTGTATTTGATATTGTGAAAAAAAGGTGCGCCGGGGGCGTCCCCGGCGCTGGGCGTACATACATTACTAGTTTGTAGTACATTTCCCTGGATCTATTTCACGTTCGGACGATGTGCCGCTGGCGTTGGCAAACTGTTTTGTCTCCCGCGCATACATCCCTATAAAATCAAGTTCGGCAATAAGCTGCTCGGTGGATTTGGGCTCAAAGCGCGTCAGATCCTTTGCCAACTGTCCGAGCTCCGTGATATGCTGGGTAAGAGCCAACGTATATTGCACTTGGTTGCTCGATAGGTTTGTGCTCTTTGTCGGCGCGCAGGTTACGCTTTTGGAGTCCGGGTTCTTTAGGGCGGTGAGCGCAGCACGCATGCAGCCGATCGCCAGCATATGTTTAAGCACAATACCGTGGGAAATCTGTGCGCGGTTGATCCACAGGTTCTGAAAGACTTCTTGGGAGCCGTT
>JAESGK010000646.1_pt1 | contig 11960 bp, 13 predicted proteins | sample 9269681 | NCBI WGS metagenome assembly JAESGK01 (sample SAMN14515347, study PRJNA621673) | algae metagenome | isolation source: Timaviella obliquedivisa GSE-PSE-MK23-08B and co-occurring heterotrophs from... | place: USA: Grand Staircase Escalante National Monument, Utah | collected 2006-08-15
AAGCATCGCGCCAGTCAGCGATGATCCCACCGTCAGCCTGCCCTTGGCGGCAGCCTGACCGATCCGGCGACAGCCCGGAGGTCGTCGTGAGCGACGATCAGCTACACCACGCATCGGGACACGATCGTCGGCGGCAGCAGACGGTCGATGGCCTGAACCCACGCGGCGGAGGCCTCTTCGTCGGAAAGACCAAAATACTCCCGCATCCGAGCCCAACTCTCGACATCTACGATGGCTTCGAGGGCCACCAGCGTATGCCGTCGAGCCACGTCCGATAGAGTCGCCAACTCGGGCGCATATACATGCTCCATCAGCGATAGGACCCGCCCGCGCATCGCGTGGACACGAGCCTTCAGTTCCGCCGAACTGCCCTGATTCGCGATAAGCGCGCGCCACAGGGGCAGCCAGCGCTCGGAAGCGCGGGCCCGCGTGGCGACGTGCGATTTGATCCGCTCCATACGACCACCGCCGACCTCTCGGGAAGCGGCCATCGCCACCACCTGGGTGATGGCAAAGTCTGCAGCCGCGATCTGTAAGCCGTGAAGATCGGGAAACCGTTCGAAGACGGAACGCACGGAATAGCCGGCGCGTTCCGCGACCTTGGCCGCGGTCGGCAACACAGGCGACTCCTCTCTCGCCAAGGCAAGATAGGCTTCGATGATCAATTGCCTGGTCCGCTCGCTGCGCAGGCGGCGGCCATCGATTCGAACGGACCTGGTTGTGGGGTCTTTGGCCAAGCTTGCCTCGGTCACGGCTGGTTCAGCGGCGGACACATTCTCATCTTGCCGGCGGCGTTGGCGGAAGCATGCGGCCGATGGCGCTAATCCAGACCGCGCAACCCTCCTCGAAGGACATTCCGTACATCTCGCGCATTCGCGCCCAGCTTTCCATATCGGTAAGGGCTTCGAATGCGATCAGGAGATACTTGCGCTCGGCCTCGCCTAGTGTCGCGAGCTCGGGCCGGTACATCACCTCGAACCGATCTATGGTTCGCTGCCGCGCAATGCTCAGGCGAAGCTTGAGTTCCTTCGACTCGTCCACTGTGAAGAGAAATACACGCCACAGCGCGATGCCGCGCTCGCAGGTACCTGCCCGTGTCTCCACATGCGACTTGATCCTGGTCTGCCGGTCGCCATCGACATGGCGCGGCGGCGCCAAGGCCGCGGCCTGCGCCAGGGAATAGTCGACGGTCGCGATCCGAAGAGCACCGAGGTCGGGGAAGCGCTCGAAGATGGAACGAACCGAATACCCCGCGCGCTCGGCAATCTGCGCGGCAGTCGGCATCGTCGCGTTGTCGCGCACGAGAGCAAGAAAAGCCTCCATGATCAATTGCTTGGTCCGCTCGCTGCGTAGGCGGCGGCCATCGATCCGGGAAGGAGGATTGGCGGATGTTCCAGGGGACAATGCGGATTCGCCCGATCTCACGCCGCCTGCAGGTTCGACATGAACGTCCATTTGCTGTTCGTTTCGCCTGTAACGGCCGAGACCACCAATCGTTACGGAAAATAGTATACGCCCTGTAAAACCCGACCGTCAGGAAATTTGTCTCGAAAACCGCCAGGTCGGAGCAGCCGGCGTTCATCTCTGGAAATGCCGCCCCAGCCGATCGATTGCGCTGTCCAGGGTCGCGTCGTGCTTGCAGAAGCAGAAGCGGGCGAAATGTCGGGGCGCCCGCACAGGCTCGTCGTAGAAGGCGCTGACCGGTACCGCCGTCACGCCGGCCTCGACGGTGATGTGTCGGCAGAAGTCGTCGTCCGTGCCGTTAAAGCCAAGCGGCCGGAAGTCCGTCGTCACGAAATAGGTGCCGTGCGCCGGCAGAACATCGAAGCCGATATCGGCCAGTGCGATTGCCAGCCGGTCGCGTTTGCGCTGCATGTCGGATGCCAGGGTCGAGTAATAGTCGTCGGCCAGACGCAGGCCGGTCGCCGCCCCCCATTGCAGGTTGGGCGGCGTGGTGAAGGTCATGAACTGATGCGTCTTTGCGATCGTTTTCATGAGCTCGGCCGCAGCGGTGATATAGCCCACCTTCCAGCCCGTCAGGCTGAAGCTCTTGCCCGCCGAGCCGATGCGCACGGTACGTGCGCGCATGTCCGGCAGGGTCATGAGCGAGACGTGCCGTCGATCGTCGAAAATGATGTGTTCATAGACCTCGTCGCAGACGGCATAGACGTCGTGCTTGAGACACAGGCTGGCAATGAAATCGAGTTCATCGCGATCGAAGACTTTCGAGCACGGATTCATGGGCGTATTGAACAGAATGAGCTTCGTACGGTCGTTGAAGGCTGCCGCCAATTCCCCGCGCGGCAGGCGCCAGGTCGGTGGCTCGAGGCGCACCAGCCTCGGAATGCCCCCTGCCCGTCGCACCATCGGCAGGTAGGAGTCGTAGAGCGGCTCGATCAGCACGACTTCGTCACCGGGTTCAATCAACCCGAACAGACAGTCACCCAGCGCCTCGGTCGCGCCTGAGGTCACGAGAACCTCGGATTGCCAATCGACGTCCAGCCCCTGGAACCGCTTCGCGTGCTCCGCCACCGCCTGGCGCAATTCAGGAATGCCCATCATTGGCGGGTACTGGTTATGGCCGTTCAACAGATAGTCGGCCGCCGCCGCCCGCACCTCCTGCGGTCCATTGTCGTCGGGAAACCCCTGGCCGAGATTCACGGACTGATGCTCGCGGGCCAGGGCCGACATCACCTCGAAAACCGTGGTCCCGAGGCCGGACATCAGTGAATTAGCGGACTTCATAAGAAAACCTGCGCAGGATTAAAAAACGGGCAATAATTTGCCTATATATTATACAAACAGCCCTATTCATGACCAGACTTGCGATTTTGTCTGGGAACGCCTGTGGTTAACTTTGGCATGAGAAATGCTGAAACCTGTTCAATACGGGTCGCCCCGACCGGCGGCACCGGCGTTTGTCCGCGGAGTGGCTCAACCAAATGAAGAAGATCGAGGCGATCATCAAGCCCTTCAAGCTCGACGAGGTGAAGGACGCCCTCAATCAGATCGGGCTGAAGGGCATCACCGTTCTCGAGGCCAAGGGCTTTGGACGCCAGAAAGGGCACACCGAGCTCTACCGGGGCGCCGAATACGTCGTCGATTTCCTGCCCAAGGTGAAACTCGAGCTGATCATCGAGGACGAGATGGTCGAGAAGGCCGTCGAGGCGATCCGCAGCTCGGCCCATACCGGCCGTATCGGCGACGGCAAGATTTTCGTGTCGAGCATCGACGACGCGATACGAATTCGTACTGGCGAACGCGGGGATGCCGCCGTATGAGCAACGCCGCCGGGCGTTGAGTACCGTTAACTACAAGAGAGGGATGTACGACAAATGGACGCCAAACAAGTTCTCGCTTTGATGAAGGAAAAAGACGTCAAGTTCGTCGACTTCCGCTTCACCGACCCGCGCGGCAAGTGGCAGCACACCGCCCGCATGGCCTCGGCCACCGACGAAGACACCTTCACCGACGGCGTGATGTTCGACGGCTCTTCGATCGCCGGCTGGAAGGCCATCAACGAGTCCGACATGATCCTGATGCCGGACCCCTCGACGGCCGTGCTCGATCCCTTCGCGGCGCAGACCACGTTGATCGTGAACTGCGACGTCGTCGAGCCCTCGACCGGCCAGCTCTACGCCCGTTGCCCGCGGTCGACCGCGAAGCGCGCCGAAGCCTTCATGAAGTCTTCCGGCATCGGCGACACCGCGGTGTTCGGCCCCGAACTCGAGTTCTTCGTGTTCGACGACGTCCGCTACGACGTCCAGATGCAGGGCAGCTTCTACTCGATCTCCTCGAACGAGTCGCCGTGGAACACTGGCATCGCCGTCGAGGGTGGCAACCTGGCGCATCGTCCCGGCGTCAAGGGTGGCTACTTCCCGGTCCAGCCGGTCGATACGCACAACGACCTGCGTGCCGAGATGATGTCGGTCTGCACCGACATGGGCATCACCATGGAAATCCACCATCACGAGGTGGCGCCGGCGCAGAACGAGCTCGGCTTTCGCTTCGACACGCTGGTGAAGACCGCGGACAACGTGCAGAAGTACAAGTACACGCTGCACAACGTCGCCCACAGCTACGGCAAGTCGCTGACTTTCATGCCGAAGCCGCTCTATGGCGACAACGGCTCGGGCATGCACACCCACCAGTCGATCTGGAAGGACGGCAAGCCGCTGTTCGCCGGTTCGGGCTATGCCGATCTCTCGGAGACGGCGCTCTACTACATCGGCGGCATCATCAAGCACGCCAAGGCGCTGAACGCCTTCACCAACGCCAGCACCAACTCCTACAAGCGCGTCATCCCGGGCTTCGAGGCGCCGGTGCTGCTGGCCTACTCCTCGCGCAACCGCTCGGCCTCGTGCCGCATCCCCTACTCGGCCTCGCCGAAGGGCAAGCGCGTGGAAGTCCGCTTTCCCGATCCGTCGGCCAACCCGTACCTCGCGTTCGCTGCGATGCTGATGGCCGGCATCGACGGCATCAACAACAAGATCCATCCGGGCGACCCGATGGACAAGAACCTGTACGACCTGCCGCCGGAAGAACTCTCGAAGGTTCCGACGGTCGCGGGCTCGCTCCGCGAGGCACTGAACGCGCTCGACGCCGACCGTACCTTCCTCACCAAGGGCGGCGTGTTCACCGACGACCAGATCGACGCCTACATGGAGCTCAAGTGGGAAGAGGTCTACAACTGGGAACACCAGCCGGCGCCGATCGAGTACAAGATGTACTACTCGATCTGATCTTTTCCGATCTTTCGGATACTGGAAGGGCCCGCTGTCGCGGGCCCTTCTTTTGTTGGATGATGGCGCCATGAACTGGATGGAAGAAGCGATGAAGGACCTGCGGCCATGGATCGGCCGCGTGCGCCAGGTCGAGGACGACGTCGGCCTGATGGCCATGCGCCGAGCCGCCGGCACCTTCGACATGGATCCCGACGGCATCAGGAAGGGCGTCGAGCTGCCGCCGCACTGGTTCGCGCTGATCGGCGTCGAGCCCGTGGTTCAAAAGGAAATCGGTCCGGACGGGCATGCCCACAAGGGCGTGGTGCTGCCGCCGATCCCGATGCCGCGCCGCATGGGCGCCGGGCGGCGCGTGAAGATTACCGGCCGCCTGCGCGCGGGCGAGCCCGCGGTGAAGAAGGCCGAGGTCGTCGACATCGTTCCCAAGTCGGGGCGCTCGGGCGACATCTTCGTGCTGACCATGCGCCATACCTACGAGCAGGGCGGCAAGACCGTCGCCGTCGACGATTTCGACGCGATCTATCGCCCGGCCGTCCCACCCGGCCAGAAGACGACGGCGACGGTGGCCATCCGGGCACGCACCGACCAGGCCTGGAGCGACGCGACGAAGCTCACCAACGCCCTCAACTTCCGCTATTCGGCGCTCACCTGGAACGCCCACCGGATCCACTACGACGGCGATTATACGCGCAGCGAAGAGGGCTACCCCGCGCTGGTCTCGAACGGCGGCCTGTCCATGCATCTCATGGTCGATGCCGCACTCCGCCATGCCAAGGGCACGCTCGCCAGCTACACCGCCCGCCTCGTCCATCCACTCTGGGTCGGCGACCTGATCGAGGTGCGGGGCGAGGCGCAGCAGGCCGACGGTCGCCTGAAGATCTGGGCGGCCGACAAGAACGGCGTGCTGTGCGGCGAGATGGATCTGGAGTTCGCGTCTTGAGCGGCGGTCCTTTGTCGGGCGTCCGCGTCGTCGACCTGACGACGGTCGTGGTCGGGCCGATCTGCACCCGCACGCTGGCCGACTACGGGGCCGACGTGATCAAGGTCGAGGCGCCCGGCGGCGACCTGCTGCGCACCATGGCCGAGGGCAGCCGCAATCCCGGCATGTCGGGCAAGTTCATCAACTTCAACCGCAACAAGCGCTCGATCGTGCTCGACCTCAAGAACAAGGACGGCCACGCCGCCCTTCTCCGGCTGATCGCCAAGGCCGACGTATTCGTGAGCAACGTCCGGCCCGAGGCGCTCGCCCGCGCCGGCCTCGACCATGCAAGCCTGGCCAAGCTCAATCCCCGGCTGATTCACTGCTCGATCCTGGCCTTCGGCCGCGGCGGCCGTTACTACAACCGGCCCGCCTACGACCCGATCGTGCAAAGCCTGTCCGGCGTCGCCGGCACGATCGCGCGCGCCACCGGCGAGCCGCGCTTCGTGCCGATGGTGATGAGCGACCACACCAGCGGCCTCATCGCCGCCCAGTGCATCGGCTTCGCCCTCTACCGGCGCGAGAAGACCGACAAAGGCGAGGCCATCGACGTGCCGATGCTGGAGAACATGGCGTCCTTCGTGAGCAGCGAGCATCTGGGCGCCGCCACCTTCGACCCGCCGGTCGGGCCGACCGGCGACGGCCGGCTGCTCAGTCCCAACTACAAGCCGGTAGCGACCAAGGACGGCTATGTCACGGTCCGCCCCAACACCAACGCTCAGGCTTTTGCCTTCTTCGATGCCATCGGCCGGCCCGAACTCAAGACCGATCCGCGCTTCGACAGCGCGGCGTCGCGCACCAGGAACGCCGCCGCCTACTTCGAGGTTCAGGCGACCTGCCTCGGGCACAAGACGACCGACGAATGGGTCGAACTGTTCGACCGGCTCGACGTGCCGGCCGCCCGCTACAACTCGATCGACGATCTCTTGACCGACCCGCATCTCGCGGATGTCGGCTTCTTCCAGCCCGAGGACCACCCCAGCGAGGGCCGCCTCCGGCGCACCAGGCTCGCCAACACCTTCTCGGGTGGCGCCCGCGAGGACGAGACCCACGCCCCGCGCACCGGCGAACACACGCGCGAGGTACTGGCCGAGGCCGGCTACACCGATGCCGAGATCGACGCCCTGCTGGCCGCCCGCGCGGCCCAATGAGGCGTCCTGTCCCGCCGGATTGCCGGTCATGTCGACGATGTCTTATTCGGCTCTCCGCACGCCGGAAAGCCAATCACGACAGGCTTTTGGCCCGTTCCCCGGGCCCACCTGAATGAGCCAAATGTTGTGCCCCGAGTTGGGCCAGACTTCGAGATGAGCCTTATTTCATAGGCTTTTAGGCGACTTCCGAGTTTCTTCGTGATCGCATGCCCCACCGCACCTGTGCCCAGGCGTCGTCCAAGTGTCTGTTCTGGCGTCGTTATTCGGCGCCGAGTCGAGACGGGGTCGTTGTTGGGACTGTCCGCGGGTCAGGACCCGCGGCGGCTGCACCAGGGCTCAAGGCCGGACCCGCGGGCGTGCCGCGGGCAGGTCGTGCCGGAATGAAAAAGGCCGGCGCAGTCCAAGCGCCAGCCTAACAGAAATATAGGCATGTTTTTGCTGAACTTGCAACTTTAGTTCAGCCACCCGACCGCCCCGCTTTGCGGCGGCGGCAGGTTCAGCCCCGCGTCCTTCAGCGCCACGGCGAACAGCTTGAACCGAAAGGCGGCGGCGTCGGCGGCGGCCGGCACCATCATGGCGCCGAGCGAGGCCAGCAGCAGCCCGTCGCGTTCGCCCTGCGCCAGGCTGCAGAGCGCGATCAGCGCCGCCTCGTCGCCGCTCATGCAGGCGCACGACGGGGCATGGATCGCCAGCGCACGCCGCGCGCCGAACAGGAGCACGTCCATCAGGATCGCGAATTCGCTCAGCGTGTCGCGGAGGCCGGCCAGATCGAAGCCGCGTAGCAGCGCCGACCCTTCGGGCGGCAACGCGCGGTCATGGTGCCAGCTCATCAGCTCGCACTGCCACTGCCGCACCGCCCACAGGATGAAGCGCTCGCCGATCGGCAAGGCGCAGATACAGTCCGGGCGGCCACAGGTCTGTGAATCGATCCGAGGCGGTTCGAAGTCTTCGTCCACGAAGCGTTGCATGGCATCACCCCTGTCGGTTCGGCGTTGACGGTGAAGCCATCATATGCAACTAAGAATTATTCGCAATTCTAATCGACAGGTGCCGAATGGATCAGTCCCTCCGCCCGCTTCAGGCAGCCGAAATCAGAACCGATTCAGCCAAATGGGATGGACCGGACCTCGACATCCCGGTCGCCGACAGCTTCACGCTGATGAGCGGCAAGCGCGAACTCGTCATCCGCCACAACGGCCAGACCTACCGCCTGCGCGTGACCGCCTCCGAAAAGCTTATCCTCACGAAGTAGAAAGCCTAGAACGGCCGATCGCCCTCGATCAGCACGCGCTGCATGATCCGCTTCTCGCCCAGCGGATAATCGATCATGACGCGGTGCATGGTGGCGCGATTGTCCCACACCACGATGTCGCCCACGCTCCAGACATGGCCGAAATGATGGCGCGCCTTGCGGGCCTCGTCGGCGAGTTCGTCGAGCAGCGCATCGCTCTCCGCCCTTTCCAGCCCGACGATGCGGTCGAGCCGGTTGGGATTTAGATAGAGCGCCTTGCGGCCAGTGACGGGATGGGTCCGCACCAGCGGATGCTCGACGTCCGGTGTCTCGGCGATCTCCTCGGGCGTACGCGCCGACGGTCGGTTGCGGGCGCGGGGCGTGTCGTAGCCGTGCATGGCGCGCTTGCCGTCGATCCGCTTCTTGGTCGCCTCCGGCAGCGCCTCGTAGACCGAGTGCATGTTGCAGAACCGGGTCGCACCGCCGTGGCTCGGGATCTCGATACTGTGCAGGAGCGTGGCCTTGGCCGGCACGGCGAAGTACGAATCGTCGGTGTGCCAGTCCTCGGCCCGGATCGCCGTCTTGTCGGTCGTGCCGTCGGCCATCAGCGTGCTCACCATCACCGACACTTCCGGCACGGCGCCGCTCCGCTTGTAACGCAGCAACTGGGTCTGAGGCTTGCCGAAGGCCGCCGCGAAGTCGCGCGTCTGCTCGGTCGTCATGGGTTCGCCCGGAATCACGACCAGCAGATGCTCGGCGAGCGCCCTGTTCAGCAGGGCGGCAACTGCAGGCTCGTTGGCCGTGGCGCGGTCGAGGCCTTCGATGCGGGCGCCCAGTGGCGCCTTAAGCGGGACGACATTTGGCATGGCGTTACTCTAGGTCACGGGATCAGGTCTCTCCAGTCATGCTCTCCCGGACCGCGAGCCTCTGGCTCGCTCGAATCATGAGCGAGCCGGAGGCTCGCGGTCCGGGAGACTCATGCCCCCGCTTTCCTGCCCGGCATGAAATCGTCCGGCGCGCCGGGGGGAATCGGCGGATGGCTCTTGAGGCTCGCCTGGAAGGTCTCGATCAGGCGCCGGATCGGGCCGCGGACCCAGCCGCCCTCCATGTTCGCGTCGGTCTCTTCCTTCGGGTCCTGCACGAGATTGAAGAGATACGGGGTCTCCAGCTTGATCGGTCCCTCGTTGGGCTCGACCTCCCACATGAGATGCATCTTCCAGTCGCGCCATTTGACGGCCCGCAGCTCGGTCTTGATGTAGAAGGGAAACCCGTCGCGCGCCGATGTCGGTCTCTCGCCGAGGAAAAAGCCGAGCTGGTCGATGCCGTCGATCGGCCGGTCGCTCGGCAGGCTGGCACCGCCGAGCTTCGCCAGTGTCGGATAGAGATCGACGATGTGCAGCACGTCCGTCGTGCGACGCGGCGCGATGCGGTCCGGCCAGCGCAGGATGAAGGGAACCCGCAGCCCGCCCTCCATGGCGGTATGGTAGGTGCCGCGCCAGGGGCCCGCGGTGCCGCGCCACGGCCGCCGGAACTCGGGGCCGTTGTCGCTGCCGAACAGCACCAGCGTGTCCTCGCGCCGGCCCAGGCGCTCGATCGCATCCAGCACTTCGCCCACGCGGTGGTCCATTTCGGCCATCGCATCGGCGAAGTCGCCGGCGCCGGTACGGCCGGCAAAGTCCGGATGCGGCAGGGTCGGAAAATGCAGTTGCGTCAGCGGCACGTAGGCGAAGAACGGGCGCCCGGCCTGCGACTGGCGTTCCATGAAATCGATGGTCCGGCGCGTGAGTTCGCCGTCGATCAGGCGCCGCTGATTCAGGTCGTAGACCGCGAGCTCGCGGGCCGGTGCGCCTTTGACGCCTTCCATGACGTAAGGCATCGGCACGATGGTGGGATCGAAGCCCGGTGCCGCCGGAAACATGGCCTCGTTCGAGGTGCGGGGGATGCCGTACCACTCATCGAAGCCGCGATCCTTGGGCAGCCGCCCCTCGCGGTCGCCCAGGTGCCACTTGCCGAAGCAGGCGGTGGCGTAGCCCGCGCCCTGCAGCAGCTCGCCCAGCGTGATCTCCCAGGGGATCAGACCCTGCGGCAGGCCGGCCGGAACCGACTGCATCGCCCCGGTGCGGATGGGATGACGACCGGTCATCAGCGCCGAACGCGTCGGCACGCAATCGCTCTCGACATTGAAGTTGAGGCAGGTGAGCCCCTCCGCCGCCAAGGCGTCGATCCGCGGCGTCGGCGCCCCGCGCAGCACGCCGCCCCCGTAGCAGCCGAGTTCGCCCCACCCCAGATTGTCGGCCAGGATCAGAACGATGTTGGGCTGGCGAACGGTCATGGGTCACTCCCCTTCATGGCGTTGGCTGGAGAGCGACGGCCGATCTCCCTCGGGCGGCTGTCTAGCGATCGAAACCGACGAACACCGTGGCTTCCTCGACGGACTTTCGTTCGGACACAACGGCATTTGCCGGAAAGCTTTCATCCGGCCAGCCCAGCGCGATGCTTTTCATGATGACCTGATCGTCGGCAATTCCCGCATGCTCGCGCACCACGGGCGATTGCATGATGCCCTGGCTGTTGATCACGGCACCCAGTCCACGAGACCAGGCGGCATTGACCAGGGCCGTCGCCACGGCGCCGCAATCGAAGGGCGTGTCGTCGCTGCCGTCCAGCACGCGGTCATATGTCACGATCACGCACACGGGCGCGTCGAACTGGCGGAAGCCGCGCAACACCCAGTCCTGGCGCCCGTCCTTGTCGTCGCGCGCAATCCCCATGGCGGAGAACAGCTGCTTGGCGACGCCCACCTGCCGGTCGCGGTGCGGACCCGCAAAGCCCTGACCCGTGCGGAACTCGCGCGACTGCGGGATGCCCGCCACCATCCGCTCCGTGTTTCCGGCGCGGATCCGGTTCAGCGGTTCGCCGGTGACGACGTAGAAATTCCACGGCTGGGTGTTCATCGACGACGGCGCGCGCATCGCCAGACCGATGATCTCCTCGATCAGTGCCCTGGGGACCGGATCGGGCTTGTAGCCGCGGATGCTCCGGCGACCGAGGATGACGTCGTCGAACTGCATGTGCCCGGGATTCCCCTGTGAACGCGCTGCCTGATTCTAGCGCGGCGCGGCGCCGGAAACCAATTCCGCCAGCCAGCTCCGCAGCCGCTGCACCAGGGCCTTCGTCTTCTGCCAGGCCGGCAGGGCGCGGACGAAGGCATAGAGCCTGTCGCGCCGGTCGAACAGCCAGGTCTCCGACGCCAGAAACCACGGCATCGTCACCAGGGTCGGCCGCAGGACCTGGTAGAGCCGCGCCAGCAACGCCGTCGCCAGGACCTTGCCCAACGCAATGCTGGCGGCGGCAAGGCCGAACCGCCCCTGAAGTGCAAAGAACACGGCCGCGAGCTTTACGGGCAGCACGAGGGTCGAGGGTGCCACGAAGGCGAGCAACGCGGCCCAAGGCGGCAGGCTTGCCAGCCAGCGCTCGAAGCGCGCGACCGGCGGCAAGCGCCCGAACGCCGCCATGGCCACGCCGAGGTAACGGAGCAGCACCTCCTCGACAAAGACGATCGCTGCCGCCAGCGGGATGAACGCGAGTTCGAGGGCGCGTTTGAGATGGTGCTTCATCAGCCTGCAATCTAGACCAGTCAGCATCCACAGTCGCGGCCGAGTATCTCCCTTGCCCATGCTTCGAGACGCTCGCTGCACTCGCTCCTCAGCATGAGGTATGCTTTGCTTCAGCTAGGGAATGTCTGAACAAGTATCGATAGACGCGAACGATGTCATCGAGAGCGACTGGGCAGTGACTGAACGAGGGTTTCGATCGGCGTGGTGGCGGGTTTTGGTGTCGGCCGCGACCAGAAGACC